>Ga0206131_10007627_pt1 | contig 10798 bp, 2 predicted proteins | sample Helgoland_Spring_FD_148636 | JGI IMG/M metagenome (GOLD analysis project Ga0206131, IMG submission 148636) | Pelagic subsurface seawater microbial communities from Kabeltonne, Helgoland, North Sea - Helgoland_Spring_Bloom_20160517_1 | ecosystem: Environmental > Aquatic > Marine > Epipelagic ... | reverse complement strand
GTAGATGACGGACTTGTATTGAGTGCACATAATAGCAATGCATTTGATCATTCATTGGCCTTAGTAACTCTGACATTTAATTCTAAAGTAAACAGCGTACTTTCTGATATTTTAAATGTGAATTCTGATGTATTAAAATCAGAAGCTTATATTGGTAATAATTTGGAAATTGTAAATGTTAGTTTAAATAACAATGTAAGTGAATCAGTATTTGCTTTGTATCAAAACGAGCCAAATCCCTTCAGTGATTACACAATGATTACATTTGATCTTCCAGAAGCTATGTCTGGTAAACTATCTGTTTATGATGTAACAGGAAGAAATCTAAAAGTCATCTCTAATGAATTTATAAAAGGTCGTAATACGGTACTATTATCAAGAGAAGATTTTGGAGTTTCAGGAATGGTTTACTACAAGCTTGAAGCAGGTGAATTTTCTGCAGTAAAACATATGGTTTTAATAGACTAAAACCATTCAAAATATATTTTGAAAAAGCATCTTGTTAATCGCAAGGTGCTTTTTTTATATCATATAATTTGGGTTATTAATTCTTTACATAATTAATATTATTTTTTACGTCTGATATATAAAAGGTAAACATGAAAAATACTTGCCTACCAATATGCTGTTTTATTATCTTAATGTTATGCTCATGTAATTCAGGCCTACTGCCAAATATAAATCCTTATGAAGATTGTATAAATGACTATTTGAATGAATATAATATGGTTGAATATAATGAGCAAGAAATACCTTGTGGTAAATCATATTTGGTTTTATTTGAAAATGAAAATACAGAATATGCAATCCTTCATAATGATTGTGCTGACCTTCTTCCTACCTTGTTAGTAGATTGTGCTGGAAATGAATTGTGTGTTTATGTAACGGGAGAGGGTTGTTTTGAAATGGTACAAAACTCAACTAGAATTGGAATTATTGGCGTTGCAAAGTAGTAACAGAATTAGTAGGGCATATTAAATGCGCTAATCAGTGGGGATATCCAGGAGTAAAGGAATATACCTTTTAGCATTGCATATTTAACAAGATAAAGGCAAACAATCAAATACAATATTCTAGTACAGAATACTTAATCAAAGACTATTAATTGAGTAAAAAGAACGTATTTGATTTTCAGGAGTAAACAAAAATAAATTCACCTCGATTTTCAATGATGTAGTTAATAATCGGGCGACAAACTCATCGTTCATATTTAAAGAAGATGTTCACCTTGCAGCTGTCATTTGTTCAGTCAATGGCTTTTATTTAGCAAGCTCACCAGCTTTCGCTGTTCCCTCATTTGAAGCACTACCGTCCTTCACTCTTTTACAAAGAAATCATTCACTCATGATTTAGGCGTTGCAGAAGCCATGAATGAATGGTTACAAAGCAATTATAATGACTAAATGTTATTATAAAATGAAAGAACAATTATATAATTAATTGGTGGGTGGAATAAAAGCTGAGGAACGTATGAAGAGCAAAACGATCTTATAAGTGACTAGAATTTCCACGCCTTCCCTAGTACTTAAGTACGGCGGACACGGTTGGCTACTTTTTTTCAATGAAAAAAGTAGCCTTTAAATAATCACAGTATTACTGAATAAGCCTAATCTATCTCAATAAAGTAATATCCCCTGCCAGTATCTGTTCAATACCATTATTGTCAATGTAATTTAAAACATAAATATAGACACCTTGATTGATCCGACCAGATTTTGTTCTTCCATCCCATCCAACCAATACATTACTTTCATTGTAAATAAGATTCCCCCATCTGTCGTATATATCAAGACTCAAAAAGTCGACATTTGCATCAGGTGAAAAGAATGGTCTGAATAAATTATTTGCACCAGTTTGATCATCTGGTGTAAAAACTGTTGGTACATAAACTTGATCATTGTCAGGAATCAAAACATTTATAGTAAATGATTGCTCAATTACACAACCAAATTCATCTTGAACTTCAACTGTATAGGTTGTTGTGGTTGTTGGGAAAAATGCCGGTGCAAGACAATCATTACAGCTTATGGATTCTGATGTTAACCATAATACATTTGTGGGAGTAAAGTCTAAATTTACTACTACAGATATGCTGTCACCAAGAGTTATGTTGAGGTCGTTTATTTCATCAATTGTACTTGAAGATTCAAAAGCAACAGTTGAGTTGAATTGCTCTAAGCAACCATTTGCATCTGAGATAAAAACTTGATAAGCACCTACTGATAAATTTTCAAAAATACTATCAGTTGTAAAGTTATATGTATCAATGGAATAATTGTATTCTGGTGTTCCTCCTTGTACGTTTGTTACTTCAATCGAGCCATTAGAAACACTTTCACAATCAGCATTGGTTACAATTATGTTTGCAGTTATAGCATCTGGTTCTATTATAGAAACACTTCCTTGGATATCACATCCATTTGCATCTGTAACGGTATAACTGTAAGTACCCGAAGACAATTGATTTATCATAGATTCACTTGATCCATTGCTCCATAAATATGAATATGGCTGTGTTCCTCCAGTCACTTGTAAAATTAAGTTACCTGTTGTTTCACCAAGACATAGTACATCGTCTTTTGTAAAACCAATGGCTAATTCCTGAGGTTGTGATAAGCTAATTATAACGCTATTGATAAGTTCACCGCTCGAGGATATTAAGTTAAAAGTATACTCCGTAGATGATAGATTTGGTAAGGTCAAATTTTCTGATGTTACTTGTCCAGTAAATTCTATAATATTGGTTTGAATATCTATGACTTCGTAAGAGTAAGGGAACATCAATTCACCCGTTAGGGTTAAGTCTACCTGGCCATCTTGACTGCCGAAACAAGATATTTCTTCTGCTATTACAAAATCAACTTCAATTTCGCAGTTGTTAAAATTTACTTGGTATGTAATGATACTATCACATCCTTGGGCTGAGTTTAGAATTTCCTCAAAATTTCCAGAATCAAATTCCCATATGCCGTTTATAAAGATACTGTCACCTATACACAAATCGTTAGTTACAGCTATATTAAAAGATTCATTAAATACTATGTCAATATTTATAATACTATCACAGGTAGAAGTTGCGCCATTCTCAATCGTAACTGTTCCATTTGTATTGTTTACGTCAAATACTTCTCCTTCAACTGTAATACTTTCTCCTTCGCACAATGTGGTTGAAATGGTGTTTATACTCAAAGGAATTAAATTGATGGATATGTTGATTGTACTGTCACATCCTACACTATTAAGTATTACTTGTTCCGAAGTTAAATTGGAATCGTTAAATAATTCACCATTTATATCTACTTCCTCTCCTTCACATAAATCAAGATTCAAAGTAGATTCAGAATTGTCTAAAAACATTATTTCAATAGTTAACAAACTATCACAACCTAAAGAACTTGTGAAACTCTGTTGACCAGTATCATTTATTTCATTGAATATGTCTCCGTTAATTTCTATTTCCTCTCCTTTACATAGGATTTCTACAATACTTTCATTAATCACTGATGTAAATGTCAAATCAATATTCAGTATACTATCACATCCAAGAGAAGATCCGTTGGTTAATGTTATTATATCAGTGGTATTGGTTTCATCAAATTCCTGTCCACCAATCGTTATACTTTCTCCTTCACAAAGTTGTTGATTAAAAAAGGATTCGATAGCATCTACAAATTGTAAATCAACAATTATAATACTATCACAACCATTTAAGGATGCACCTGTCAATGTTATAATATCAGTAATGTTGTTTGAGTCAAATATTTCTCCTCCTATAACTACAGTATCAGAAGCACAGTAAGTTTCTTCAAATATACTTTCCGCTGTTGCATAAAACATTAAATCTACTTCAACGATACTGTCGCAATTATTAACTGAAGAAAGTATTACGACACCACTAGAGTTAGTGGCGTTGAAGGTTTGTGAACCAATAATTATTTCATCAGAGTTGCAAAATGGACCCTCTATTGAAGTTGGTACTATTTCTTCAAGTACATCCACATTTATAACAGATGTATCTTGGCCACATGTTCCACCTGATACTATATAGTAATATGTGTTAGATCCAAATGATAGACTCTCAGACGCAATCAAAGGATCTGAAAGAGCTATAAATGAATTGTCATAATAATCTCCACCAGCATCCCCATTTTGATAATCACTCAAATTGAGATTAGCATCAGCACATAATTCTATAGATTGGTCAAGACCAGCGTCAATAATATCATCATTTATGAAGAGCGTAAAAAATGCAGTAACATCCATACATGGCAAATCATTAGAAACGACATAAATAATATTAACTGTGTTGTTTGAGATTGTAGTACTGAATAGTCCATCAGCAATGGTAATATTGTTATTGTCAAACCATATGCCATTTGTTTCTGCGTCAATGCTCAATAAAGTGTTTAGGTTAAAAACCTCATCAGTGCAAATCGTAGTGTTATTATTTTCACCAGCTGAAAGGGGTGTCACTTGGTCTACAGTAATAGTATCACTACTCGTTGGGCAGCCAATTAGATTATACATATTTAATATATATACACCAGTTTGATCTGCTGTGAGCATTTGTGTCCTGATTGTATCAAAACCATAAATCCATTCGAAAGCATAATCGTTTAAATCTGTAAAAGGCACAAAAGCCATTAGTTCAACAGATCCACCTTCACAAATGTTAACTTGAGGAATACTTATACTGTCTATTTGGGCCGGTGATATATCTGTATCTTGAACGGTTAATTCAACTACAGAAGTACATCCTGAATCGGAGTCAGTAACTTCTAATGCGTAAATTCCGCTCTGAGTTATATTTATACTAGATGAACTTAGACTTGAATTGTCAGGTAAAGTCCATTCATAATCAAAATCTGGATTATTATCTATGGCATTAACGTTGGGGGATATATCGGTGTCGCTGCCAGCACAAATAGTTAAAGGGTTGCTTATACCTAAATCAATGTTTATTTCATTGTCAACTATTATCTCTATTTCGTCAGAACTTTTACAGCCTAGATCATCATAGGCATCTAGAGTATAAATTCCAGGAACTGCATCTTCTAGTGTCTGTTCATCTGAATTAATTGGTCCATCCCATTCGTAAGATTCAAAACCATTGGGTGCATCAATGTCTATTGTTTCTCCATCACATATTATTATATCATCTCCAAGGTCTACTTCCATTTCAGGTTCAAGAGGTTCATAAAAGACATCGATACACACTTCTATGTCAGCTTCATATAATCCAGCGGTAATTGAGGCAGGGTCACAAGTTGGATCCTGTACGTTTATTACCACAACTATATCCACTCCTAGGTTTTGACCGTTTTCAAGTTCTTCATTAAGTGTAAAACTTGTATTTAATCCCATTTGGTCATATAGTAAAGTAGAGGTTGGACAATCAATCGGATCATTAGAATCGCAAGCTAGGGCATGTGTCCAAAACCCGGCTATACAATTAGGGGGTATATTGTTCGTTGTCTCATCAAAACTGATTGATACGTTAATAAAAGATACTTTATGGCAATCAAGTGGACTGGGGTCTGGAATTTCAAAATCAAACTGAAACGATTCGCTCAAATTTGAGACTTGAGACGTCCAACCTTTACGATCCAGACCAATAAAAGCATCATTTTCATCTAAACATTCAGAAAAACCTAATGTTTGAGCCGATAATTCGGAAAAAAAACATAAATTTATCATGGAAAGTGCTACGGCAAAACATATTGAATATTTCTTCATGGAATAAAAATATTAAAATAATTCTTGTTTATAAGAATTATAATCGTATTTTGCACAATGTTTTGCTTTAGGGCAGAAGACGAAATTTATTGTATTTATAATATACCAAAACTCAATCTCATGAAATTGGCAAAAAAATTAGCCATTTGGGCGTTTGTATGCGTCCTTTCAATCCCAATTTACGGTCAGCTAAATAATGACTGTAATGCCGGTGGCGAAGTAGGTGAAAACTTACTAAACAATAGCAGCTTTGAAGACGGAACCTTAGGTTTTGTTGGAGGAGGCACTGGTATTGATAACTGGCAATCTTTCGGAAATGCATTTTTATTATCTTCACCAGACGCGTATTGTCAGCCAGTAGAAACTGTTGCTGCTCCTGGAAATGGTCGGAACTTTGTTAAAATGTTCGGTACTTTTTCTGGTGCTTCTGTGTTGTTAGCTCCAGCAAGATCTGCAACTGCAGGTGAAACTTATGTTGGAAGCGTAGATATGTACTCCCCAAAAGAATCTGAGTGCGCAGGCGCTCCTTTTAATGATCATCTAGGTGATAACAATCCAAACTTCGGTATCGTGCAGGTTCAGTATTTAGATGCTAGTTCTGCTGTTGTCGGTTTTACTGAATCTAAACAATTCAATTCAGCTTATGCTGAGGGAAGATGGACTAAAATGGAAACAATAGGCGTGGTTCCTGCTGGTGCTGTTTCAGTTAGACTTATTGTATTGTATATTCAGCCTGGTTTTGATGGTGGTGCTATCTATTTTGATGATGCATCTTTAGCTTTAAAGGAAGAAGGAACTTCTACTTTAAATCTAGCATGTAATGATCATATTAATGTAACAGTAAATTCTGAATGTGCTTCAGATATTACTGGTGATATGTTCATTGAAGGTGCTTACGATGATCTTTTCACTTCATTCGAAATTACAAATTCAATTGGTACCGTTATCGATATCAATGATCCAGTTATTGGTCAAACTCTTAACTATTCTGTTACAGACATCTGTAGTGGAAATTCTTGTTGGGGTACTATCTTATTCGAAGATAAAACTGATCCAATAATTGATTGTGAGATTTGTCCTGAAGTAAATGGGACAAGTATAACTGATTATGATCCTGATTGTGTATTGGCTTGCTATGAGCAACCTATCTTACAATTAAGTTATGACGATGGTTTAAGAGATGATTTAATCCAAGAAGATTATGAAGATTTTGAAGAAGACGCAATGTCTGACAATTGTGATAATTGGAATTCAAATGAAGTTAGCTTCTACGATACTTATGAGTCTTTAGGTGTTTGTGTCGGTACAAGAATGAATCGAACTTGGACAATTGGTTTTACAAGAGCTGATGGATCTAAAGGAACAGTAAGTTGTACAAGACAATACTTTTTCCAACCAATAGACTTATCAACTGCAACAACTTATGACATTTTAGATGGTCAGTTTGTAATTGAGCCAAAAGAAGATTCATTGGTATTGCCACCAAACATTATCGAATTACCTTGTGGTGTTGATATTTCACCAGCAGGAATAGCAGCTTTCTTTGATATTCCACTTACAGCAGATAGAGATACTGATGATAACGGAGTAGATCCTGATGAGTTGGATATTGATTTAGTTGTAGAAAATAATGAAGGATTTGCATGGGCTTACCCTCACTACTACCAAGATGGTGTAGGATCAGGTGGACCGCATGCACAAAAAATAGACAATGAAGTATGTAACTTAATTTCTGGGTATACAGATACAGAAATTGATGCATGTGCTCCAGGATGTGGAGGAAACAGAAAGTTATTGAGAGAGTGGGTTGTTTTAGATTGGTGTACAGGGCAGTTTGCTGAATACACGCAAATAATCAAGTCTGTTGATACAAATGGTCCATCATTAAGTTTAAATAACGCGACATACAGTGTAGATCCTTGGAACTGTACAGTAGATGCATTGTTACCTGCACCTGAACATATGTCTGATGATTGTGATAACAATGTAACTTATTATATTGGTAATACCGGTGGTTACAGTGTGACAGGAAATGCTGAAACAGGTTATACAATCGTTGGCTTACCATTAGGAACACATACAATAGAATACAAATCAGACGATTGTTGTGGAAATGTTGGTTCATCAACAATGACTGTGACTGTAGTTGATAACACACCACCAGTTGCTGTAAGTAAAGAATTTATAGTATTGAGTTTAACAAACGTTGGAAATCAAGTTGATGAATTCCAAGGCTTTGCTAAGATCTATGCTGGCGATATTGACAATGGTTCATACGATGGATGTACGGATGTAACATTAGCAATCAGAAGAACACCAGTATGTAATGCAGATGATGCAGAATGGGGACCATTCGTAACTTTCTGTTGTGACGATTTAGAAAATGCTACACAAGCAAATATTGATGTAGAGTTGAAGATCGAAGATGCAAATGGCAACTATAATATAGTATGGTCAACAATCTTATTAGAAGATAAGTCAGCGACAGTACCATCAATACCGCCTCACATGTTCTTAACATGTGATATGGATTACAATGATTTTGCTTTGACAGGTGGATTCCCAAGGTTCTTTGGAGCATGTGGAGAAGCAGAAGTTGAATGTGATACTTTAGAAGTAATTGAAAGTACAGAGCCAAGAGAATTAAGATTAAGTGATGGGGTAATAATAAATGGTATCCCACAAGAGGCACCGGCATATGATCCATCATGTGGATATGGAGCGATCAGAAGACAATTTAAAGATTGTGGAGGAGGAGAACAGTGGTTTGTAATCTTACCAGTAGATGCATTCGATGCAAGTACAATTACATTCCCAGCGGATGTAGTAGTAGATTGTGATGATTACGAAGTAGGAGAGCCAACATGGGAAGAAGCAACATGTAACTTGGTTGGAGTTTCAATGGAATCAGATACATTCTTATTTGAAGACGGCGCATGTTTCAAAATCTTAAATCACTGGTCAATAATAAACTGGTGTGTATATGATCCATCAAACCCTACAGCAGGCGGAAGATATGATCATACACAAGTACTTAAGATTATAGATACCCAAGATCCAGTCTTGACAGTGGTAGATAGTTTATGTTTTGCAGTAGATGTAGATTGTTCATCAAAAGATGTTAGCATGAGCGGAAGTGCAATTGATGCAGGAGATTGTGGAAGTGAGTGGATCAGTTGGGAAGTATCAATAGATGCATATGCAGATTGGACAGAAGACTTCAACTATGCAACAACAAATCCAAGAATAGTAAATGGACAACCAAATCCTTACCACCTTCCAAAGACTGGAAATGGAGAATCGACGACAATAATATTGCCAGATGGTATACCATCAGCAAAAGTGTGGCATAGAAGTGTGTGGAGAGCGTATGACGGCTGTGGCAACACAGTAAGTGCAACGAGATACTTCCAGATCACAGATAAGAAAGCACCAACACCATACTGCTTAAACATAAGTACAGCAGTGATGAGTAACGGCGAAGTAGAATTGTGGGCTATCGACTTTAATGTAGGCAGTTTTGACAATTGTACTGACAGTGATAACTTATTGTACACATTCACAAATGTATTACCACCAGCGAGATTTGATGAGGAGTATGACTCTAATGATGATTTGATGTGGTACAATGGTACATTCTGGTACTACAACTCAGAAGAAGTTGATTTAGCGACAGGAGCTGGAGAGTATGAGAACCAAGACAGCTATGGCGATGAAGTACACAGATGGGAACCAGGATTAAGAAGTGCAGGAAAAATCTTTACAACAGCAGATGCGGATGCAAATGGATTTGCACAGATTCCAATCTATGTGTGGGATGAGTGTGGAAACTATGATTTCTGTATAGTTAACTTGAGAATAGTTGACAATGGCGGAGGCGGAATGGCAATGGTGTCAGGACAAGTAGTTACAGAGTTTGGAGAAGAAGTAGAACAAGTGGTAACGAACTTAAATGGACCATTGAATTTCAACAACACTGATATGACAGATGTAACAGGAACATATGCATTTACAGATACACCGTTGTATGCAGATTATCAAGTAAGTGGAACTAAGACAGATGATTACTTAAATGGAGTATCAACGTTAGATTTAGTATTGATCCAAAGACACATCTTAGGACAAACAAAATTAGATAGTCCTTACAAGATGATAGCAGCAGATATCAATAAAGACAATCAAGTAACAAGTTTAGATTTACTAGAGTTGAGAAAGTTAATCTTGGGTATCTACAGTGAATTGCCAAACAATGGAAGTTGGACATTGGTAGACAGTGACTTAACTGTTGAAAGTCCTTGGAACTATGAGGAGTCAATAGCGATATCAGATCTTAATCAAGACATGGGTGAGGAAGATTTCATCGGAGTAAAGATAGGAGATGTAAATGGCAGTGTGATTACGAATGCACAAAGTACAGGCATCGTATCAAGAAGCAACAACATCGAAATCAACTATGAAGACAAAGTAGTAGAAGCAGGTGAGATTGTAGAATTGACAATGACAACAGACAGATCGGATGTATATGGTTACCAGTTCACATTGAACACACCAGGTTTAGAATTAACAGAAGTAGTTGGAGATGTAAAATCAAACAACATAGGTGTATTCAACAACAGGTTGACATTAAGTGTAAACAGTGGACAAACATTGTCATCAGATAATTTATTGACATTGCGAATGAAAGCTACACAATCTGGAACATTGAGTGAGATGTTGACAATGGGAAGTGAAGTGACGAGGGCAGAGGCTTATGTAGGCACAGATTTAGAAGTTGTGAATATTGATTTAACAAACAATACGGCAACAACATTTGAATTGTACCAAAACGAACCTAATCCATTCAATGAGTATACAGTGATAGGATTTAACATGCCAAAGTCAGGAGAAGCTACATTGACAATGTACGATGTAACCGGAAAGACATTGAAAGTAATAGAAGGTAACTATGCACAAGGTTATAACTCAATAAGCATCAGCAGTGATGACTTAGGAGTTGCAGGCATGGTATACTACAAGTTACAGACAGGAGAATTCACAGCTACCAAACACATGGTAGTAATTC
>Ga0206131_10007625_pt1 | contig 10801 bp, 8 predicted proteins | sample Helgoland_Spring_FD_148636 | JGI IMG/M metagenome (GOLD analysis project Ga0206131, IMG submission 148636) | Pelagic subsurface seawater microbial communities from Kabeltonne, Helgoland, North Sea - Helgoland_Spring_Bloom_20160517_1 | ecosystem: Environmental > Aquatic > Marine > Epipelagic ... | reverse complement strand
TCAAACCATAACGAGACATCTGCGACCAGGGGGCCAAATGTTGCGGCGCTCCCCAGCATACCGATGAGCAGGGATTGGGCGAGGGCGAACGTGAGCATATTTTCGGCTTGGGCAGCGACAATATAGCCGATCCCAAGCATAACAGTACCAAACACGAGTGGTATGAAGATGCCAAAGCGATCCGCAAGTCGGCCCATGATGATACCGCCAAACGCAAATCCGATCATGGTGACCGTATAAGGTAATGACGCACTGCCGCGGTCGAGGCCAAACTCAGCTTCAATCGCGGGTAATGTGACGACCACAGACCAAAGGCCAACGCCACCGACAGTGCTGATCGCGAGTGAAACAGCCAGCCGCCACCATGCGTAACCGCTATCGGTTAAGTCAGGCTCGGACGTTGCCGTCGGCTGTTCAGACATAGGCGGGGCTTTCTCAAGGAGAAGTATGAATTACTGTTAACCGTGCACTAAGGGACTGTCAAAAGAATGCGCGCTATTGATATCGCTTTTGCAATGCCTAGATTAAGTGCAACAATATTATGATGCTGGCATTTCGTACATATGGGTTCACCAGCGGCCTCTTACCCACATCTAAGCGCCGATGATCAATGATAGACGGCGTATGTGGTTTGTTTCGGAGTGATATGGCGTGGATGACAAACCAACACCGGTAAAGAAAATTAGACTGGCTGCCATCGTTGTGTTGCTCGGCATTATTGGCTGGGGAACGCAAGACCATTGGAGTCCGCTGTTTGCCAGTGCTTCTGTCGATACGGCTGCACCGGATAAGCCGGACGTATCCAAATCCAAAATCCGGGGTAAATCTGTCCCCGTCATTGTCGAAGCTGTTGGCGAGATACGTGACACCGTCCTGATCGAAGCAATTGGTACAGGGCGTGCGCAGCAATCCGTGATCATGTTCTCCGCTGCAGCTGGCGAGATCATTGAGGTGCCGATTGAAACCGGTGAGATGGTCAAAAAAGATCAGGTTGTAATGCGCCTTGACAGTCGTGATGCACGACTTTTGGTTAAACTTGCCCAGACGCGGGTGAAAGAGGCAGAAAGCGCGCTTACACGTGCGACGCGGTTGCGCGACAACAATGTGCGCTCCAAAGCCAATGTTGAAGACGCTGATATTATCCTTGAGCGCGCCAAACTAGAATTGAGTCAGGCACAAGAAGCATTAAGTGATCGCACCATGCGTGCGCCTTTTGAGGGCGTTGTCGGGATGCCAAGTGTTGAGGCGGGTGACCGGATCACGATGCAAAGTAACGTGATGACAATCGATGACCGATCCATCATCTGGGTTGAGTTTGATGTCGCAGAACGAAACCTGGCGCGCCTGAAAATAAACATGCCGGTTACGGCACGGACACCAACATTCTCGGATCGTGATATCAAAGGCTATATAAATAAGATCGATAGCCGGATTAATCCTGTCTCGCGCACCGTGCGTGTGCGCGCCGCGTTTCCAAATACCGAAGATGAACTACGCCCGGGCATGTCGTTCTTTGTTGCCGTAAATTTAGCGGGGCCGATGTTACCAAGCGTCCCTGAACTCGCGCTACAGTGGCAGAATGGCGAGAGTTTTGTGTGGCGGGTCACCGAGGGTAAAGCGACCAAAGTAAATGTGATCTCGAAGCGACGCCTCAACAACAAAGTCCTCATCGAAGGTGATATCAAGGCGGGTGATATTGTGGTCGTCGAAGGTGTGCAGCGATTGCGTGATGGGCGTCTGGTTGAAATATCTGCTAGCGAAGGATCATAGTCGTGAGCGAGCAACTCGACACTTCTATATCAAAGAATGATCTGCCGACGATGAGTGTGCGACGCCCTTATCTGGCGATTGTCCTCAACCTACTGATTATGATTGCCGGTTTTGGGGCCTTGCTAGGTGTCGAGGTTCGGGAATTGCCAGATGTGGATCGGCCGATTGTGACCGTTCGGGCCGACTACCCTGGTGCGTCTCCAGAAACTATGGATGCCGAAGTCACCAGCGTTGTGGAAGCGGCTGTGGCACGGGTGAATGGTGTCAAAGAAGTTCGCGCCTCTAGCGAAGAAAATAACTTTCGCCTGCGTGCTGTCTTTAACCCATCGGTTAATCTGATTGATGCGGCGAATGATGTCCGCGAAGCCGTCAGCCGGGTTGAGCGGCAGCTCCCAGACGGCGTTGAAAATATAACGGTGATTAAAGCCGATGCCGACGCATCGCCGATTGTTCATCTTGCAGTTTGGAGTGACAAGCTGGAGATCGATGCGTTGACGCGCATTGTTGTAGATCAAGTGATCCCTGAGCTGACCTCCGTTGAAGGTGTTGCGGACGTCAATGTCTTTGGCGACCAGGAGCGCGTTCTCCGCGTATTGCTGAACCCAATGCGTCTTGCCAGTTACGGCCTTTCGGTCGCCGACGTGGCGCGGGTAATGCAGGATGCTAAATACGATGTACCGGCGGGAAGCTTCCAATCGCGTGAACAGGAAGTGCTGGTTCGCGCGAATGCGTCCGTTATCGACCCCTCAAAAATTGAGGAACTGTTTGTGCGTGAGCCGGTGCGCATCGGTGACGTGGCGTCTGTATTCTTTGCACCTGCCGAGGCCGAGAGCTGGGTACTTCTAAATGGCCGCACAGTGCTTAGTCTGGGCGTTGTCCGTCAGGCAAGTTCCAACACCATCGCAATTGCTGAAGGTGTTGTGGAGGTCGTTGACCGGCTTTCGAAGCAAATGCCCAGCATCACCATTGAGACGATTTCAGATGACTCTCTATTTATCAAAGGCGCGATCAGTGAACTTCTGACAACGCTTGCCTATACGATTTTGATCGTCGTTATTGTCTTGATGATTTTCACGGGTCAGTTCCGAGCATCAATTATTCCGACAGTCGCAATTCCGGTTGCGTTGATAGGGTCCCTCGCCGCTGTATGGATGCTCGGGTTCTCTATTAATTTGATTACGTTGCTGGCGATGGTTTTAGCTGCGGGTATCGTTGTTGATGATGCCATCGTTGTGCTCGAAAATATCCAAAGAATGCGCACCAAAGGGATTAAGACCCGGGCTGCGGCCGTGCTTGGCACGCGTCAGGTTTTCTTTGCCGTGATGGCAACAACGGCGACATTGATTTCAGTATTTGTGCCGATCTCGTTCCTGCCATCGACGGCGGGAAGATTGTTTCAGGAATTTGGATTTGTGCTGGCTGTCACAGTATCGATCTCATCGTTTGTCGCGTTAACATTGGTGCCAATGCTGGCATCCAGATTGCCAAACCGCGAGATGAAGAAAGAGGCAATAGGCATTGCCGGTATGCTCGAAAAATTCGGGGGCGCATGTAAAGCTGCATATGCCAAACCATTGGACCTCGTGCTTCGTGCGCCAATTATTATGGTCGCCATTTGCGGTGTTATTATCGCAGGCACTTACGTGACGTATCAGGAGCTTGGCGAAGAGCTCGTTCCTGAAGAAGATCGCGGCAAGATAACCGTGCGCCTGACAGGTCCTGACGGTGTTGGATTACCTTACACGGATCGGCAGGTTGAGGCAGTTGAGAAAATCCTCACCCCTTATGTTGAGGATGGCGTGGTTGAGCGACTATTTACGATCACAGGTCGTTGGGATTTGAACCGAGGTCAGATTGATGCACCGCTTGTGCCTTGGGGTGAGCGCACGATCAGCGAAGGCGAGATCGCGACAGCCGTTAATAAACAGCTGAATGAGATTCCAGGTGCGCGGGGTCGGGTGCGGCGTGGGAACAGTCTCAACCTTCGGAATGCAGATGGTGGTCTCGAGTTCGCATTGATTGGTTCTAATTACAAAAAGATCTTTGCTGAAACTAATAGTTTGGTGCAACGGATCGAACAAGAAATCCCATGGTTGAGCAATATTCGCGTTGAATTTCGGGCAACACAGCCTGAGTTGTCTATTAATATTGATCGCCGCCGGGCTACAGATTTGGGCGTTGATATTGCCGACTTGGCAACGACGATCCAGGTTCTTGTCGATGAGTTTGAAGTGGGCGAGCTGACAATTGACGACAAAGCCGTGCCGATTATGTTGCAAGCGAGCGAAGGTGCTGTGAATGAGCCTTCGGATATTGCCAGCTTATACGTGTCAGCTGCTGGTGGACGCCTTGTGCCGTTGTCTCAACTTATTGAGTTTTCTGAAAGCTCCGTCCCAGCCGAACTAGATCGTCATGCGCAACGCCGGGCGATTGAAGTTGATGCCGATGTGGCTGCGGGGTATACGCTCCGCGATGCGATTGATGCCGTAAGGGCAGTGGCGACAGCTGAGCTCAAAGGCGATGTCGGCCTTATCTTCTTAGGCGAAGCGAAAACCTTGAACGAGACATCACATGATCTTCTGATCACCTATCTTATCGCATTCCTGGTTGTCTTCTTGGTATTGGTCGCACAGTTCGAGTGCTTGGCGAGTGCAACGGTTGTGATGATCACGGTGCCATTTGGTATATGTGCAGCGATCTTTGCGCTCTATATGACCGGGACGTCGATCAATATTTATTCGCAGATCGGGGTGCTGATGCTTACCGGCATCATGGCCAAGAACGCGATCTTGATGGTTGAGTTTGCCAATCAGCTGCGAGAATCAGGGGCGTCACCAATGGAAGCGGCGCGCGAAGCATCGATGGTTCGCCTGCGCCCGATCATGATGACAATGATCTCGACAGTGTTTGCGGGCCTGCCCCTTATTTTGGGATCAGGTCCCGGTTCCGAAGCGCGCGTCGCGATTGGTTGGGTGATCTTTGGTGGGCTTGGAATGGCAGCAATGATTACGCTATTCCTGACACCGGTATTGTATTCACGGCTTGCACGCTTAACCAAGCCGCGCAGTGCAAGTGGCGATCAATTGCAGGCAGAGATGCGCGCCGCAGAGCAAGGGCGCTCACCCGCAGAATAGAAACGCTTAAACGGCGTTATTTGTCAGCTGGAAGATCAACAAGGCTCAGGATTGCGCCAGTTTGCTGAGGATCGATTGGCTGTAATTCGTCTTTGGCATCGTTTGCCCACTCAGCGATCTGAATGACTTCAACCAAATTCTGGGTGCCGTCGTCAACCACGGTTGGTTCTAGAACACATAAGCCATTTTGATCGGCGTAATATGTGTTATCGCCAAAAATATCAACAAGAGCCGTGTTGGCTTCATTGTCTTCAGGAATAGGCAGCGCATCTGTCTGCTTTTCGATGGTAGCAATTTGTTCGGGCGTCAATTTCATAAAATTTCCTGACGGTCAGGGGTTCTATTTGTTTGATTCGCCGCAGACTCGCAAATGAGGTTCTGCCTTGCAAGGGTATGGAAGAAATTTACTGACATTCTTTATCCTTGTGGCACATCCGTCATTCCGGTGTAGGCCGGAATCCAGAATGCTCAACACATGAGAGGTTGATAAAATCTTGTTCTCACATGTTTGGATAGTTCGGGCCGCCGCCACCTTCGGGAACAACCCAGTTAATGTTTTGGGTCGGGTCTTTGATGTCGCAAGTTTTACAGTGCACGCAGTTTTGCGCGTTGATCTGTAAGCGCATCGCATCGCCACCTTTGTCTTCGTCAGCGACATACTCATAAACACCGGCAGGGCAGAAGCGCGCCTCTGGTCCATCATATACGGATAGGTTCGTTGCCACTGGTACACTTGCGTCTTTTAGGGTCAAGTGGATGGGCTGGTCTTCACTGTGATTGGTATTTGAAAATGATACGCTGGTTAGCTTATCAAACGTGATCACGCCATCTGGCTTTGGATAGTCAATCTTTGGCATATCCTTGGCAGGTTTCAGGCTTTCATGGTCATGGTGATTGTCGAACGTCCAGGGCAGTAAAAAGCCAAGTCCGATATTATTCATCCAAAGATCGAAGCCTGCGTAAATGGTCCCAAGTGTCAGGCCAAATTTCGATAATGCGGGTCGTGCATTACGGACGGTGTGGAGGTCTTTATAAACCCACGAGTTCCGAAACGCAGGTTCATAATCGCTCAACTCGTCGTTCGCGCGCTCAGCCTTTAATGCGGCGAATGCGCTTTCAGCGGCGAGCATGCCGGTTTTCATGGCGTTATGAGAACCTTTGATGCGAGGCACGTTGACGAAACCCGCGGAGCAACCCGTTAAGCAACCACCCGGGAATGCGAGCTTAGGGACAGACTGTAATCCACCTTCATTGATCGCCCGAGCGCCATAAGCAACCCGTCGTCCGCCCTCAAGCATTGGCTTGATTGACGGATGCGTTTTGTAACGCTGCATCTCGTCGTATGGAGACATGTTTGGGTTTTCATAATCCAGGGTCACCACAAAACCGATGGCGATCTGATTGTTTTCCTGATGATAGATAAAGCCACCACCTGCACAATCTGCGAGAGGCCAACCCTGCGTATGGATGACTGTGCCTTCCTTATGATTTTCAGGCGGCGCATCCCAAAGTTCTTTGATGCCAATGCCAAATGTTTGTGGCTGACGTCCTTCGCGGAGGTTGAATGTCTCCATGAGCGTCTTGGACAAATGCCCACGGCACCCTTCAGCAAAGAATGTGTACTTGGCGTGTAATTCCATGCCGCGCTCAAAGTTCGGACCGGGTTTGCCGTCTTTGCCGACACCCATGTCGCCCGTTGCGATACCCTTAACCGCGCCGTCATCGTTCAACAAGACTTCTGCTGCAGCAAAACCGGGATAGACTTCAACGCCCAAAGCTTCAGCCTGTTCCGCGAGCCAGCGCACGAGATTGCCTAGTGACAACGTATTGCAGCCGTCGTTGCTCATCAGCGGGGGCATAAGAATATGGGGTAACGAGGTTTTTCCTGATTCAGATAGAACCCAGTGCTGGTTGTCGGTGACGGGCACGCCCATTGGTGCGCCCTGATCTTTCCAGTCCGGGATTAATTCGTTCAAGGCAATGGGGTCTACGACTGCGCCAGACAGGATGTGCGCGCCGACTTCTGAGCCTTTTTCGACAACACAGACAGTGATCTCGTGTTCTTGTTCCTGAGACAGTTGCATCAAGCGGATAGCCGCCGATAGACCCGAAGGTCCTGCGCCGACGATAACCACGTCGAATTCCATGCTTTCACGTTCAGCGAGCTCTATCTTTTGTGTATCGTCGTTCATTTTTGCCTCGTCTTTATATTAAATCTTACATTCTTTAGCGTTATAACATGCCGCTTTGTGTCATTCACGGATCATTTCCGAAGAGACTTAGCCTGTAAACGTCGTTTATTGATGCTTACTGCGGGTTGGCATGACCTGGGCTCTGCGTGATAAGCTGTCTCTATGGAAACTCAAGTTGACCTCACTGCTGCTTTGCAATGGCATATTGATGCCGGATGTGATGAGTGTATCGATGACGCGCCGATCAATCGGTTCGAACTGATCGACGCTGCGCCGACGATGCCTGCACCTCAGCAATCGCAGGTACAACCTACGGTCGCATCATCTGCACCGGGGTCACCTGGTATCTCGCGAGGCACGAAAGTTGATCCGCGCGACGTAGATAATAACCAACAAGTGCGTAGTGCTATGATGTTGTCGGCACAGGCAAAAAATATCGACGAACTTGGCCAGGTACTGGATTCGTTTGATGGCTGCATCCTTAAAAAGACTGCGACTAATCTAGTCCTTTCAGATGGTCCGGAAAACGCCAAGCTCATGCTGGTTGGTGAAGCACCGGGGGCTGAAGAAGATCGTCAGGGCCTGCCGTTTGTTGGGCCAAGTGGTCAGTTAATGAACGCGGTCCTGGGGAGCGTCGGCATTGCGCGTGAAGAGGTGATGTTTTCAAATACAGTTTTCTGGCGACCTCCCGGCAACCGCACACCGACAGCGCAGGAAGCGGCGGTCTGTAAACCGTTTATTGATCGCTTAATTGAGATCGTTGATCCAAAAATATTGATCTGTGTTGGGGCACCGTCTGCGCACACATTGCTTGGGGAAACTCAGGGTATCAGTCGATTGCGCGGCAAGTGGTTCAGCTTTCAAACGCCGAATTTATCCCATCCGATTGACGCGATAGCGCTATTCCATCCGGCGTATTTGTTGCGGACACCAATTAAGAAACGCGATGTCTGGAATGACATTCGTATGATCAAACGTAAGCTCGACGAGCACATAACGTCTTGATCACATCTAAGTGAGACGCTGTGATTTCCTTATATTAGAAGCCCGTGGCATAACGCTTTTGCGATCAGGAAATGATCGCCATAGGGAATTCATTTTATAGGAGATTTTTATATGAACATTAAACGTACATTCGCTACTGCTGCTATTGTTGCTGGGGCACTTGCTGTCGCTGGTGAGTCTACAATTTCTGCGCCGGCTCACGCTGCTGGCAACGTAAAATGCTTTGGTGTTTCTAAAGCCGATCAAAATGATTGCGCTGCAGGTCCAGGGACAACATGTGCTGGTATATCTAAAGTTGATTATCAGGGCATCGCTTGGAAGCTCGTCCCTAAAGGTTCATGCATGACGATGGAATTGCCTGGCGACCGTAAAGGATCGCTCGAAGCACTTAAGCGCGACGTGCCAAGCTAACTAATAGATTTGGGTGGAGGGGGCCGTGATGATTTCGCAAACCGTCCCACTTCGTGCGGGGGCCAGCTTTAAGGCTGGTCACTTCGCAGATATTCTTCAGGCAAAACTGGACGTCGGATTTTTTGAGGTCCATGCCGAGAATTATATGGATGCCGGTGGCCCTTCTCATGTCCAACTTGAAAGACTTCGATTTGATTATCCCATCTCGGTACACGGGGTGGGATTATCTATTGGCGGCGCGGATGATTTGGATACGGATCACCTGGACCGCTTAAAGCGTTTTGTTAATCGCTATCAGTCAGCACTTTTTTCTGAACATTTGGCGTGGTCAACGCATCAGGGTGCATACCTGAATGACTTGCTTGCGCTACCCTACACCAATGAAACTTTGAATATTGTGGTCGAACATATCGATCAGGTGCAGTCGCATGTTGGCCGCACGATGCTACTTGAGAATCCATCAACGTATATCAAGTTTGCAGACAATGATTTTGATGAAGTTGCGTTTATTGCTGAAGTTCAAAAGCGAACCTGATATGGGCTCTTGCTTGATGTGAATAATGTTTATGTGTCGGCTATTAATCACGGCTGGGATACGCATGATTATATCGCGCGCTTCCCATTGGATCATGTCGGTGAAATTCATGTCGCGGGTCATGCGACGGTTGAAGATTCCGATGGAAGTATGATGCTGATTGATGCACATGATGGGGTCACCTCTGAGCCTATGATGGCTTTGTTGTCACAAGTGCTGACCCAAAAGTCTGATATTCCGGCGCTGATCGAATGGGATAATGATCTGCCGAATTGGGTGGATCTTTACCGCGAAGTTAAAAAAATTTCTACAGCGCTTCACGCTAGAAAGTCAGATCATGAGATTACCGATGTGGCATGATCTCCAATCCAATTTCAGCGCATCCATAACGGATGCAGATGCGCCCATGCCGCAGGATATGGTCGCCACGACTGAGCGATTTAACATCTACCGGAACAATGTTGCCGTCAGTCTTAGTGAAGCCTTAGGTCAGGCATTCTCGGTTGTTAAAATGCTGGTTGGTGATGAGTTTTTCGCAGGTATGGCACAGGTCTATGTGCAGCAGAATAAACCAACATCGCCATTGTTGATGGAATACGGGGATACATTCAGCGCCTTTATTGCTACATTCCCGCCCGCAGCGAGCATCCCATATTTGGACGACATCGCGTTGGTTGAATATGCATGGCTTCGCGCCTATCACGCGGCAGATGCTGATCCCGCAACGTTAGATGTACTGGGCACTATTCCCGAAGATAAATTGGATACGATTACATTCAGACTGCATCCACCATGTCATTTGTTGAATTCTGAATGGCCGGTCGCATCAATCTGGCATGCGCATCAGGAAAATGACGTGCCTGACCTGTCGGGCCTTCAGTCGATGCCTGAACATATGATGATTGTTCGGCCTCAATTGGATGTCCAGATATCAATTGTATCCGAAGTATCTTATGCATTTGCAGATGCGCTTAGATCAGGCATGGCATTGGGTACAGCATGCGAGGCACTCGAAAATATTGATGGGTTGGATCCGTCACAGCATTTAACAGAACTCTTTTTGGCCGGTGTGATCACCGACGTCATAATCAACACATAAAATAGGGGATACATTCATGGGGATCGTGAAATTAGGTATTGGATTGCATGACCGCGTTTTTGGTGCCGTTGAGGGTTTGGCGGGTAACTGGTTTTTAGGGCTCGCCGCGCGGATAGTGTTCTCATCCGTATTACTGGTGTTCTTTTTAAACTCTGTTGCGACCAAAGTTGGCAGCGGATTTCCGGATATGTTCATTCTGCAGATCGGTGCTTACGCGCAGATCTTGCCGTCGATTGCCGAAGCTGCTGGATATGATATTTCAGCGATTAACTTGTTCCCGTGGAAGATCATTGTGCTGGCGGGGACTTGCGCCGAGTTTGTATTGCCAATTATGTTGTTGCTTGGCGTGTTCACACGGCTCACCAATGTCAGCCTGATTGGCTTCATTGTCGTGATGAGCATTGTCGATATTCAATTCCACGGTCTCGATACCGCAAGCATTGGCGCCAGGTTCGAATGCGTACATGACTCAGTTATTGCGGATCAGCAATTGTTATGGATTTTCCCGCTGATCTATCTTGCCGTTAAGGGTGGCTGGCCGATCTCGGTCGACACAATCTTGTCGAAGATGCGTCCTCAGTTTTATTCGCCGAGTGCGATTAGGATCACGGACGGCATCACAATTGCGACCGCAAGTAAGACGCGCAGACTAATT
>Ga0206131_10007622_pt1 | contig 10804 bp, 9 predicted proteins | sample Helgoland_Spring_FD_148636 | JGI IMG/M metagenome (GOLD analysis project Ga0206131, IMG submission 148636) | Pelagic subsurface seawater microbial communities from Kabeltonne, Helgoland, North Sea - Helgoland_Spring_Bloom_20160517_1 | ecosystem: Environmental > Aquatic > Marine > Epipelagic ... | reverse complement strand
GAATGGCTCAAGAAGAATTTGCCAAACTCAAAGCAGTTAAGAGCTTGTGAAAAGGAGATACTCGTCAAGCGCACAACTTTATTGGTAAACTACAGATCTTTGACCTCCTAAAGGCAAAATCTTACGAACGTGGTTTATGTGAAGTTTAAAAAATATCAATTTTTGTGCTGTAAAGTGATATTTAACTAGCAATTAGAGGTTTAACAAAGAAAACGATTACAACATCAATTATTAGGTTTCTTGAGGGTTAAACGCCTGACCATCGTAGCCCCGTCCTCGCCATGCTTTTGCAACAAACCGACCTGGCGTTAGGTTAACAAGCTTTTGGATGGCTGACCAAACTCCGGCTGAATATGTATTTTGCTCGAAATCATGCCAGCTTCCTCTTGGGAAAATGCCAATTTCGCCACGATTAGCAAATTCAAGAATCCCACAATTTATAGGCTTTTACCCTTTTAAGAAGCACTCTCAATCTTCGTCGTAGTTTCGAATGCAGTAGGAGAAGACTTTGTTTTCACGCATCATTACTTGTGAAAACCCACTTTCGATTTCAGTAAAAAATTTACCAGTAGCAACACACATTATTTTTACAGACCAGTTATCGTAATTTGAACGTTCGTCGAAATTTTCGATTAAATCTGTTTCATACCATTCATTATTGGTAAGGCTGCATGATCCATCCAATATATAATCAGCAAGCTTGAATGCGAATTCGATTGGTTTTTCTTCTTTGCAACGCTGGATAAATGATATGCCTTGGTCAAGACTGTCAGAGTTATATTCGACTAACCAATCTCCTTCAGCATCAGATACCCAATATTCGGGCAATTCGTCGCCATTCCAAGACTGTGGTTCGTCATTGTCAAAATTCTCATATAGATCTCGTGCTATGGATGATCCATCAACCTTATTAATGACGTAATATACAAAGAAATTACTAGCATGCAGGAGCTGCCATGCAACGAATTCACGTACTGAAACAGTAGCCTCAGATTTATCGTCTTTAAAAATCAGATCGATATGATTGCTTGTTGGGACAAATATGCCCCCCCATTCTGAGCGCTCAAATAAATGTTCCCAGCCTTCAACTGGATCACCATCTTCTGTTTCGTGCATTAGTGGGTTATCAAAAATCTCAGCAAAATGTGTCGCATGCGAGAATTCTGCGCCACGCTCCATCGCTTTAGACATAATATCAAAATTCATAACTATTCCCTTCTTGATCTGGATTTATCTATCAGCAAGCTTCTCAAACTCATCCCGCGACAACTCATACCTTTTCCCTGTGAGCATGTCTTTCTTCAAGCGCGGCGTCAAATGGCTGTAGTGGCGTTCTATCATCTGGATTGAAGTTCCCATCTGGATAGCAAGCGTATGGATGTCCATGCCATCTTTCAGCAGAGCAAATGTCGCATAAGTGTGTCTGAGGCTGTAGAGTGTGCGAGCCTGGCCTGTCCTCGGGCAAATCAACAGTTCGTTCTCTTTGAGAAAATTTCTAAACGTTTGGTGAAGAGCATTAGTGACTGTTCCATCTCTTAAACGGAACACTGGCAGATCTAATCGCTGCTTTAGTAATTCTTCAAACTCTAGATGCTTTATGTCATCTGAACGCTCATGGATGCGCTTGAGATAATTGATAGTGCCAGACCTACAGATAATATCTCTGCGGCCCGTCTTCCCACTAACACTCATCTCAAGATAGCTCTGTCCTTTGTCTTCAAACTGAGTGATGTGCTGCCATTTGAGGTTTTGTGCTTCTGTGCCATGTCTCATGCCTGTATTGGCCATGATCAGCACATAGTCTCTCAGTAGCTCACGCATGTGGACTGACTTTGGATGCTGTGTCTTGTTGATCCAGTGCGGCAATTTACGGATCATTGAAGCATAACCTTCTTGGGAGAAATCTGGCCGTCTCTCGCTATCCCTACCCTTGTTGATCAGTGTTGGCACCTGTGTTTTGTTCATAAAGCCACGCGCAACACTCTCATCAAACACTCTGTTAAGAGCAGAGTTATGTGTGTTCAGAGTTGATGCTTTGGGCTCTCTGCCCATCTGCTGTTCGCGCCAGCGTGAAAACTTTTGGAGTGTTTCGTAGGTTATGCTTGTTACATGCATCTTGCCAAAGAACGGAATTAGGTATTTCTCAAGCACAATCACATAGTCACGATAGACTTTCTTACCTACGCCACTTTCTAGCTGCTTGTTCATTTCTGTGATGCACAGTTTAGCTACATCTGAGAACCGCTTTGAAACAACTGGCACGCCATTCTTTTGTCGAAACTTGTACTCCAAATAGCTGTCAGAGGCAGCCTGTTTGGCTTCGTCCAAATCACTCTTGCCAGTTGAAATGCGAATGTATTGGCCGTCTATTTGGAAGGCTGCCTGCCATTTACGGCTTCTCTCACGCCTGTAGAGCTTTACCGCTCCATCCATAATCAACACAGAATCTTCACTCAAAACAGGCATCTGACACATCCAATCACTATAAAAACGATATAGTCTTGAGCGGCTGGAAGCCAACCAAAAAGTGTGTAAGAGGTGTGTAACGCAAAAATCGCCTCAAAACGATTTTTGAGACGCTACAATTCATTGATTGTATTGAAAGAAATGGTAGCGGAGGAGGGACTCGAACCCCCGACACGCGGATTATGATTCCGCTGCTCTAACCGGCTGAGCTACTCCGCCTTTGAAATTTTCAATATCATTAAAGCTATTCAAAATCAAAGTCTAAAATTTATTTATGAACCAGTTATTTCTTACGCAAGCTAAATTTTTGAAAGAATTTCTCTTAAAATTTCAACGAAAACAAATAAACAACATTTTGGCGCATACACATTTCATAATTCTAGTTCTTAAATTCTGTCTCTAACTAAGATAATTTGAATTATAACACACCTTCTAGCCATAGGTCTTCCAAGTAAAACCTTAATTTACTTTGTAACAACCTCACTTATCGCTGTTGAGGGCAGGCCATCACCTTCGCTTAGACCATAGCGTTGTTCAACTCTTACACGGTCATTAAAATGCGGGGTTGATGCCTCCAAAATAATACAGTCTTCAACCGCCTCTTCTTGATGAACAGCGCCGGGCGGAAAGTGAAACGCTTCTCCTGGACCAATAATGCGTTCAGTTAGCAGCCCATCGCCATTATCAAATCTTATAATTAATTTACCAGATACTAAATATCCACATTCATTTTTTAAATGGTGGTACTGAACTCCACCCTTACAGCCTTTTTTAAGAAATAGTTTTTTAAATGAAAATTCACCCGAGGCCAGAACAAGAAGTGTTTCAGTTCCCCAAGAACGGGCACCCAAATCCTTCGGTTTAGGAAATATCGCTCTTGGCGTTTCAACACAAGCTTTGACTTTGTCCATTTACTTCCACCTGTCTAAATATATTTATAAAAAGTTGTGCTCTGCACTCGAATTTAGTTGTCGAAACAAAAAACACCTACCACGTTAAAGATAAAAACATTAAAATGAAATGGGCTATTTAATCGTCATTATCAGAAACTTTCAAGCCTTAAAGTATAACATATAATGTGCATTCTGCAAGCCAGACAATAACTTTCCAATATTAAATTTGGTTAAGCATTTTCTGCTTTTTTAAAGTTGCCCCTTGCTACGCCAAATTAGCAATTGGAAAATTAGAGAAAGTTCAACTATTTTTTGGTAATTCAATTTTAGGAAGGGAAACCTTGTTCCGCTCTATTAAAAATTCAAGAAACAACAAATCTTCCATAACATTGATATCAAAACCTTCTAAACCCTCCGTTTCAAATGCTTTAACAACATTCCCTGAGATAGATTCCATTTCAGTAATTACGTTTACCCAGGCTATCTCAAGACTAGCGTTTTGAGTAAAAACTTGAGGTAATCTTGCTATTTGGTTGCTATGCCAAGGAACACCATCAATGTCAAAAGGCAATAATGGATTAATCAATTCACCTGATTTTCTCCACATCTTTCCAGGGTGCTCATTTGCGATGCTTACTGCTCTTAATGAGTCACATTTTGGCAAAGAGATAAACTTTTCAAAAGCTTTTTGAATTGTTTTTACGGTACGAAGAGGTGAAGTTGGCCGGAGAATAGAAAATATATCAAATTTTTCAGCTATTAGGTGTTTATTAAATATCCATTTGACCCAGTCAATATCTGCACTTGTTGAAGAAGAAATAATACTCGGCCGTATACCGGGAACCTGGGCCCCATATGCAATAGCGATGTCTTTGTAAAGTTCACTATCAGTAACAACTAGAATTTCGTCAAAAACTCTGCTTTTTTTTGCAACATCGATCGTATACGCAAGCAATGGATGCCCGCCAATATTATAAATATTTTTATCTGGGACTCTTACTGAGCCAGACCTTGCTGGAATTAGCGCTACCGCTTTCATTTTTAATATTCCTCTATTAAACACAAACCTCAAACATATAAATTTTTATCATATCTTGGAAACATCGAACGCATTTATACATCGCCATTTTTTACGTTAAAATTGCACCTCGCTTCTTTATGATTTATGCCGAACTCTCGAAATTTAGAAAGAAAGGTCATAAGGTTACTAAAAATAAACTTATCAAACCTTGCTTGCAAACCAATTATATTAGCTTGAACTAAATCCCCCTAATTATGACTATAGAAATTATGTGTTTATCCAGACGTGCCATGGCTTTAAAGTTAATATGGATAAATAGCAGCCTAGGAAAGCTCATTAATTATGCTTTGAAGTCGAGACAAACAATCTGATTTTGAAAAATACTTTGCCCTCAGTTGGAGTTTGGCAAAGTCAGTTTTCAAGTTTTGATAATTTTCCAATGCATTGAGCAGAGTTATCTCAATGCTCTCTGAGTCGAAAGGGTCAAAGTAACTTCCCAAATCTCCTGCAATTTCTCGAAAAATAGAGATGTTAGACAAAATTACTGGAACACCCCAAGAAAAAGCTTCAATTATTGGAAGTCCGAATCCCTCGTGAATAGACGGCACAACAAGAAAACATGAGGATTTCATGAGGCGACTCAAAGTGGCATCATTTGGCTTCGGACAAAAAACTACACCCATACTAGGATTGTTCAAAAGATATTCAAATCTCTTTACTATCTCCTGACGAGAAAAATTGCCGGCAATAATTAGATTATTTTTCTGGCGACAATCTAATGGCAAACGCAAATAGGCTTGGATCAGCCTTGAAACATTTTTTCTTTTGCGCAAATCTCCGACAAACAACAACCCTGAACGAGAGGGAAGTTCACTGTTACAGCCAATATTAAAATAGGGATAACAAACTTTCACTTTTCCAAGATGTCTTGGATAATAACTGACGAGATCATTTTTTGTGCTTTCCGACACTGTTAGAATAATATCAGATTTCGCTAACGTATTTTTAAAGGAAATCAACTCTCCAATAAGACTTTTAAGTGGCATCGCCCAAGGATATTTCCGCCAACTTACATCATGAATAAAAGAAATTACTTTGACACCCTGTGCAATTTGTTGTGGAACTTTGTGCCCAGTAGCAAAAAAAACGTCGCTATCAGTCTGTTTAATTCTCTTTCCAAGTTCCGATTTATACCAGACTAAAGTATTTAAATTATGAAATGGGTTAGCTTTTAGCGCCCTAACGTCGAGGGGATTTCTGTCATTGACCAATATTTCATGATTTGGTAATAAAATCAGTATTGAATGTCCGAGCTCCGTTAGCAAATTTACCAACTGAATGGATACTCTGCTAATTCCCGGTGAGGAGCTGAAAATCGGCTTTCCGTCGAAAGTTATTTTCAAATTTTGCTTTCTAGTATTGAGCATAATTAATTTTCTAGTGGTCTTAAGGTTTAAGTTTAAGTTTTTTAATTATTTTCGAAGGAGTTTTGCTTTGTTTGAGCAATTTATTAATGGTGAGCGTTCTTTCATAATAGCCGAAGTTGGACAAAACCATCAAGGCAATGAAGAAAAAGCTCTAAAATATATTGAAAAATTTGCGATGGCCGGTGCCGACGCAATCAAATTTCAAAAAAGAGATAATGACGTTTTGTTCGATAAAGCTTCTTTAGTTCGACAATACGAAAATCCTAATTCATTTGGTAAAACATATGGAGAGCATCGCAAAAAGCTTGAGCTTGACCCGGGTTTCTATAAAGAGCTAAAGGCAGAATGTAATAGAGTTGATGTTAAATTTATGGTTACTCCATTTGATGAACCTAGCTTAGAGATGTTAACGAAACTCGATATTGACATATTCAAAATAGCATCTTTTGATTTAGGAAATATTCCGTTCATTTCACTAATTGCAGAGCTTAAAAAGCCAGTAGTTCTTAGTGTTGGCGGCGGCAAACACTCTGAGATAGCTAGCAGTATCGATTGCATTTTCGACTACCATACTGATGTATCAGTATTACACTGTGTCTCTGAGTATCCTTGTCCTGCTCACCACCTTGGTCTGCAAAATATTGAAAAACTGAAAGATTTGTATCCAAACGTAAGTATAGGGTTATCAGACCACTTTAATGGCATTCTGTCTGGACCAGTAGGGTACATGAAGGGTGCACGCGTTTTTGAAAAGCACGTTACATTTGACCGAAGTCAAGCAGGTTCAGACCATGCATTTTCTCTAGAGCCAGAGGGATTCACTCGGTTCTGCAGAGACATTAGAAGGGTCTCCACGATGCTCCCTTCAAAGCTGGAGGAAACTATTGGGACTGAAGATGTTTTCAAAAAGCTTGGCAAATCACTAGTGGCAAAAATAGACTTAGAAAAGGGTGATGTATTATCGAAGTCTATGCTGACCAGTAAAATTATTTCAGAAGAAGGAATTCCAGTAAGAGAGTCATCACAGGTAATCGGAAGAACGGTCAAAAGTCCTATCAAAAGACATTCGACAATATTGCCTGAACACCTAGATTAATCTTTTCCCTATGCTGTCAATTTTCCTAACTAGATTAAAAAAAATGTTGGCATAAAATAGCACTTCTAAGATTAATTATTCCACAACATCATTTTTACAAGCGCTTGGTTATTTTGTATCTTTCCAAACCTTATGTGCAGTCAATGCTGACGATCTTAGCTTTATTAACTCCAAAACACTCTTATCATTTTCTTGGGATTTAGTTGGACTAAACATTGCCTTTTCTCTTTTGGAAGCATCAGGTTTCGGCTCAGACAGATAATAAACTGCCATGCTTTTTCTGTATTGGTGGTCGGGGCATGTAAGCGGGTCTGGCAATCCATGCCAACTATTTTGTGTTGTATCAAAAATAACACACCTGTTAAATAGGGGCTTTATTGTAACTTTAAGTTCCCCTGGTTTTTCTGAAGATTCATTTCCCCACAATCCGAGGCTTCCTCCCCAATTCTCACTCCAATCTGAGTTAAGATAAACAATCAGGTTAAGTCGACGTTGCAAACCAAGTTTTGGATGTAGGGAATAATCTAAATGGGTATTCAACTTTCCACCTTTGGCGTGCATATGCAGTCCACCTCCGTTAAGTCCCGAGTCCGCTGACATCTCACTAAGGCTCGGACATAGTTCACTAAGACTAGATAGCATTGATACGGAGTTGAGAGCTTCAAAGACCCTATATACTAAAGGTGTAAATTGATTCCAACTGTTACAAGTTTTCTTCACTTCAATCTTATTGTTATAAGAATGCCAGTAATCTGATGTAAAATCGGGGAATTCTAATTCGAGTTGTTTTGCAAGTTCTAAATCAAAAAAATCATCAATTACTAAATAGGGAAATGGTTTTGCATTTCTATATTTTTTTGAGAGACTGCCATACGGGTGGTTTTGTAAAATTTCTATGGACATAATTTTCTCCAAGCGTTAGCTGAATGTAACAGAAATAATTGTTTAGAATAGTTAAAAAATAATAGACATCACAAGTTTGTTTTATTTTTAACCACACTTAAATTTTATTTATTAATGATTTGTTTGGAATTTTAATGTGAAAATTCTCCATCTTTATAAGAACGCCCTGCCCCAGTCAACTGGTGGTGTTGAAACGATGATCGATGCATTAGCATCATATACCACAGAGAAAGGGCATTTTTGTAAAGTAATTGTGGTCTCTGAATCCCATGATTCCGGAACGTTCATTTATAACGGGTATGAGGTCAAGGTCTTTAAACAAGACTTTGGATTACAGTCTAATCCATTCTCGTTAAGTTGGTTAAAGAGTGTATTTGTGGAGATAGGAGATTACGATATAGTTCACCATCACTATCCCTTTCCTTCTGGCGATTTGTCTTCTGTATTGTTTCAATTTAAAGGTACAAAATTTATAACCACCTATCATTCTGACATAATCAAACAAAGAATTTTGTTGCTACCGTACCTAATTTTGCGGATGCTTTTCTTTTACAAAGTAGATGCGATTGTAGCTACTTCAGAAAATTATTTAAAGACAAGTGTTCAATTAAAAAACTGGCTTCATAAAGCTGAGGTCATCCCTATAGGAATAAAAGACCCAACAATAGAGAAAAGAACTGAACTTCATTATTCTTTCATTAATGACAAAAAACCTTTCTTTCTTTTTCTTGGTGAGGCACGCCATTACAAAGGATTAAACTTCCTTATTAAGGCCGCTGGTATGTCGTCAAGTTACAACCTAGTACTAGCCGGTTTTACTGCAAGAAATAGTGAAATTAACGAGCTTATCAAAAAATACGGGAATGGTAACATTGTTTTACTTGGCCATATATCTCAGGAAGCTAAAAATAGTCTACTAGCACAATGCTTGGGAGTTGTTTGCGCTTCCAACAACAGGGCGGAGGCTTTTGGGTTGTCTTTAGTTGAAGGGGCAGCTTTTTCCAAGCCACTAATTTCTTGTGAAATCAGCACTGGAACAAGCTTTGTAAACATTAATCAGGAAACTGGTTTAGTTGTTCCACATTCAGATGAAGTTCGACTATTTGAGGCAATGAATTACCTAGTTAAAAACAAGAGTGAGGCTAAAAGAATGGGGGAAAATGGACGATTAAGATACCAAAAATTATTTACCTATGCTCGAATGGGTGAACAATATCTTACAATATATAAAAAAATGCTATCTAAATAGGTTCTGTTTGATGTTACTCGCTAAAAAAATAGCTGTTGTAATCCCAGCCTATCGTGCCAAATATTCAATAGAAAAAGTATTAACGGATATCCCAAAATATGTGGATAACGTTATAGTTGTTGATGATTCATGTCCTCTTGGAACCGGTCAGCATGTTCTTGAAAATATTAAGATGTCTAACGTTACTGTTTTATTTAACGATGAAAATCGTGGTGTGGGTGGTGCAACTAAAGCAGGCTATGCAGAGGCTATCAAATTCAATGCTGACATAATTTTTAAGATTGATGCTGACGGTCAAATGGATACATCTAAAATTGAAACTTTTGTGCATGTTCTTTTGAGCCAAAAAGCTGACTATGTAAAAGGTAACCGTTTTTACTTTCCTAGATACACAAAAGGAATACCCAAACTACGCCTTTTTGGTAACTTAGGACTATCATTTCTGACTAAGCTTTCATCTGGATACTGGGATATTGTCGACCCAACTAATGGATATACCGCAATTAGCAAAGAAGCTTTAAAAATTCTAGATTTAAAAAAAGTGGACAACAGATATTTTTTTGAGAGCGATTTATTATTCAGACTTCATATTATAGACGCCAAAGTTATCGACATTCCATGTGAAGCGATTTATGGAGACGAAGTTAGCAGCCTCAATCCATTGGGCGAAATAGTCAACTTTGCCTCAAAAAACTTTAAAAATTTATTTAAGAGAATAATCTATGAATACTTTGTAAGGGATTTTTCTATGGCTTCCATATATCTTTTACTTGGTTTATTCACCTCAATTTTGGCAATAGTACTAGGCAGTTGGAATTTTCTTGACTCGTACTCGACGGGGACACCAAAACCTACAGGTACAGTCGTGTTGGTTGCAATGTTAGGAGTATTCGCCTTTCAATTTTTGATGTCGTTTTTGAACTATGACATTACTAAAAATAACAATTTGCGAGGAATTCAAATAACAGTACCTCCCCCTACTTTAGAGAAGAATGATGACTAAGCCCTAGAGCATATTTCACTAGCTATTCTGTCCGCATTAGCCATCACTGTTAGAGTATGTGGCTTTGCAAAAAGCTTTGGTATTACTGCTCCATCTACAAAATGGACCCGGTCATAACCAGAAAGGCAACCTAAAGAATTTGTTTTTGTATCGCTTGCTGTGAAACTCATTGGTAATGTACCCACATAATGCACATCAGCGCCTATATTTGCCCTCGTAAAGGACCCAGGGATCAACAAAAATCCAGCTTTTCTAAATTCTTTAAACAAAGTTGATGAAAGCTTTTTAAATTCGCATTGAGTTTGTAGTGTTTCGTTTCCCTTAATGGATACAACGCCAGAAGATGACATTTGAAAATAAGTTTTCGACAGCTCACTTCCAAAAAACGTATTGCCTGCAAGTAGCCTAGGCCATAACGGTGGTAATATTTTTTTGGCTAATCTGGAGGAAAAACTAGAGAGATAGGGATAAAAATAGAAATAAGGCATCCCCTTCAAGGAAAAAATATTCCCGTAAGCCTCGCAGCCGCTATCATTTTTTGCCCAGAATGATAATTGTGATAGTCCTGTAACTTCTTTTTCAAAAGAATTTTTTATACTTGAAGACAAAAGCAAAAATGCAGCACTAGGGGCATGGAGCAACGGTAATTTTCCACTAAACCTGCTTAACTGAAGACCTAGCTTTGTTGAACTAATTGTTCCAGCAGCCACACCTATGCGGTCCCCTGTTATATAACCTAGTTTTCC
>Ga0206131_10007617_pt1 | contig 10810 bp, 8 predicted proteins | sample Helgoland_Spring_FD_148636 | JGI IMG/M metagenome (GOLD analysis project Ga0206131, IMG submission 148636) | Pelagic subsurface seawater microbial communities from Kabeltonne, Helgoland, North Sea - Helgoland_Spring_Bloom_20160517_1 | ecosystem: Environmental > Aquatic > Marine > Epipelagic ... | reverse complement strand
TATTCATGAACATGTTAGCCAAGAACGCGCTGGAGCAATGGCGGCTTTTGGTGCCAAGATCAACCGGATTACCGGCAATTATGAAGCCTCGCTTGCCGCCTGCAAAGATGATGCTGCAGAGCATGGATGGCATATTGTATCTGATACATCATGGGCCGGTTACCGCGAAATGCCGCTTGATATCATGGCTGGCTACAGCGTGATGGGGCGCGAGGCCATTGCGCAAATGCAGGGTGCTGGCCCAAGCCATTGTTTCCTGCCAATCGGCGTCGGCGGCATGGCCGCTGGCATCGTTGCGCCATTTTGGCGGCATATGGGCGCCAATCTTGGCAAGATGATTGGCGTTGAATCCTATATGTCAGCCTGTTTTATGGAAAGCATTGAGGCCCAAACACCAAGCCTTGTTGATATCAGCGAAGAAACGCTGATGGCAGGTTTGTCATGCGGCGAAATTTCCGATCTTGCTTGGCAGATTTTGCAGCCAAGTCTGGATCATTGCCTGTCAATAACCGATGACGCCATCGCGCCGCTGATGGCTGGGTTTGCCGATGGTATCTTTGGCGGCGGCGCAATTGAAGCTGGCGAGTGTTCAACCGCTGGTCTTACCGCCTTGGTGGCAGCCAAAAAAGATCCGGCGCTTTGGCAAAAGCTGGGGTTTGGCCCGACTTCGGTCGTGCTATTGATCGGCACAGAAGGCGCAACTGATCCCGGGTTATATGCCCAGCTTGTAGCCGAAGGACGGCAGAAATGATTGCGCCGCAACGCGGCTTTGAGATTGCCGAATTCACCAGCCGCTGCACCAAAGCGCAACTGGTGATGGCGGCTGATGATATTGGGGCGTTGTTATTAACAAGCGAAGCCGATATCCGGTATTTTACTGGCTTTATGACCCAATTCTGGCAAAGCCCGACACGCCCTTGGTTCGTCTTGATTCCGGCAAGTGGCAAGCCAGTTGCCATTATCCCGTCAATTGGCGTGCCGCTGATGCGCGATTGCTATATCGGCGATTTACAATCATGGCCTTCACCCGCTGCCGATGATGACGGCATTACCCTTCTGATCAATGTGATCCGCAATCATCTTGGCGCGTCAGGCCGGCTTGGCATGATGATGGGACGCGAAACCGCCATTCGTATGCCGTTTAATGATCTTCGCGCCTTGGAGAGTGGTTTGGACGGCATTGCTTTTTGCGATATGACCAATGCGATCCAGCATATCCGCATGGTTAAATCAGCTGCCGAGCAGGCCAAATTAGCACACATCTGCCAACTCGTTTCAGGCGTTTTTGCCGATGTGCCGCAATGGGCAAAAGCCGGCATGCCGCTTGATAATTTGTTTCGCAAGTTCAAAATAAAAGCGCTCACAGCCGGTGTCGATGATGTCAGCTATCTTGTTGGCAGCGCCGGCCCTGATGGTTATCAAGACATTATAGCCCCACCAAACAGCCGCCCGCTTGCCGCGGGTGATTTATTCATGCTTGATACCGGATGCGTATGGGATGGCTATTTCAGTGACTTTGACCGCAACTTTGCCATACATCATGCCAGTGATGAAGCGCATGAAACGCATCACCGGCTTTATGATGCAACACAAGCAGCGATTGATATTCTGCGGCCGGGGGTTACGGCAGCTGATCTGTTTTTTGCAATGGATTCAATATTGCGCCCCGATCACCAAGGCAGCAGCCAGCATGAGCAGATTAGCACCGTTAAAACCAGTGATGATGGCGTTGGCCGTTATGGGCATGGGCTTGGCACACAATTGACCGAACCGCCATCGCATACCAATTGGGACCAAACCGTGATTACCGCAGGCATGACGCTAACGCTTGAACCATCACTTGGCTATGGCAATGGCCTAACGATGGTCGCCGAAGAAAACCTGCTCGTTCTTGAAGATCGGGTTGTGTTATTATCAACCCGCGCCCCACGCGACCTGCCGGTCATTCCTGCTGGGTGAGACCAAAGGAGGAAATGTCATGACTGCGAATGTCACCACATCTAAAGAGCGGACACCGCCCGCATTTACCCATGTTCCATTTCGCGTTGCCCGCGCTGCCGAAACGGCCGTCCAGATGGGGCTTGTCACACTCGAAACCGATCTGACGATTGAAACCGAATTGCGTCATTTCATTGGTGGGGCTGTTGGCACTGATATCGGACATGGACAGCCCCCCACCATTCTGCATAGCCGCATTGCCTGCGATGATCAGGTGACTGTCGAAAATCTTACCGCGATGAAGGAGCGTTTTGCCGATGCGCTTGCGCTTTTTCCGCCAGGTTATCATTTTGACGTTATTGGCTATGGCTGCACCTCAGCATCATTATTGATTGGCGAAGACACGGTTCAGGCCATTGTCAAATCGCATGTCGATGTTGCCCATGTCACCACCCCATTGACCGGTGCACGGCGGGCGCTAAAGGCAGTTGGCGCCAGAAACATTGGCTATCTCGCGCCTTACATCTCTGAAATATCAGAAAAAATGTGTTTTCTTCTTGAAGATGATGGATTTGAGATTGGCGCTGCCGCCACCTTTGGCGAAGGACGTGATTCGATTGTTGGCTGTATTCACCCAAAATCAATATTAGATGCGATTGATGCAATCATAAGCAGCGCGACCATACCGCTTGATGCTATTTTCATTTCTTGTACATCACTGAAATGCGCAACCATTATCGCCATTGCCGAATCAAAATATGGCATTCCAATCATATCAAGCAATTCGGCAATTGCATGGGACATGGCACGGCTTGCCCGCTTGGCCATGTCTGCAAATGAAAAAGGCTTGTTATTTCAGCAGGATTGACGAATCGACCTTGGCAAGATCGGACTGACCGCAAAGGCCAAGGGTAAGATCAAGTTCTTTGTGAATGATTTCCAAGGTCTGACGAACGCCCGCCTGACCTTTTGCGCCAAGCCCATAAAGGAATGCCCGTCCAATCATGGTGCCTTTGGCTCCAAGCGCGATGGCGCGAAGCACATCCTGACCCGATCTGATACCGCCATCCATCCAGACTTCGGCACGATCGCCAATCGCCTCAACAATAGCTGGCAAGGCGGTGATTGACGACATCGCGCCATCAAGCTGGCGGCCACCATGGTTCGACACGACAATCGCATCAGCCCCGACATTTACCGCAGCAAGCGCATCTTCGACATCCAGAATGCCCTTGATGATCAATTTTCCGCCCCATTGTTTGCGGATCGCGGCAACATCATCCCATGACAGTGACGGGTCAAATTGGCTGACCGTCCAATCGGCGAGCGACGACATATCCTTGACACCTTTTACATGACCAACAATATTGCCAAATTGCCGCCGTTTCGTGCCAAGCATGCCAAGACACCATGCCGGCTTTTGCATGAGGTTCAGAATATTGCGAAAGGTTGGTTTTGGCGGTGCACTTAGGCCATTTCGAACATCCTTATGGCGCTGACCCATTAATTGCAGATCAAGCGTTACCATCAAAGCCGAACAATTGGCGTCGCGTGCGCGCTCAATCAAGCGCGAAACAAAATCACGGTCGCGCATCACATAAAGCTGAAACCAAAAAGGCGTTGGGCTGTTTTCGGCAACATCCTCGATTGAACAGATCGACATGGTCGACAAGGTGAAGGGAACGCCAAATTCGGCTGCGGCTTTGGCTGCCAGAATTTCACCATCGGCATGTTGCATGCCAGTCAAACCAGTTGGCGCCAACGCCACCGGCATTGGCAGCTTTTGCCCAAGCATCGACATTTCCGTAGTGCGGTTACTGACATCAAGCGCAACCCGCTGGCGAAACTTGATCGCGGCAAGATCACTTTCATTGGCACGATAGGTCGATTCGGTCCATGACCCGCTATCGGCGTAATCATAAAACATCCGCGGCACCCGCCGCTTTGCCAATTTTTGTAAATCTTCGATACAGGCAATCGCTGTCATCACACGCCTCGTCAAATTTAACGGAAATAAAATTATTCTTTACAGCATGACGTGGTGAATCTCAACCAATGCCTCGCGCCTTGATAGCCAAGAATTACGCGCTAGCGATATCGGCGCAGCATCGCACTCATTAGAATCACCGGTACCAGCCCCGACAGAACGATCATCAAAGCTGGTAATGCGGCTACTTCAAGCATTTCATCCTTAGCAAATTGATAAGTGTAGGTTGCCAAAGTATCGAAATTAAACGGCCGCAACAGCAAGGTCATCGGCAATTCTTTCATCACATCGACAAAAACCAGCATCATCCCCGCCAGAAACGAGCTTTTCAGCAATGGCATAATCACCCGCCGGATTGAATCCATATAGCCTTGTCCCAAAACTCGGCTGGCATTCATCATATTGGCCGGAAGCCGCCTGACGCCCGAAATCATCGCGCCATAACCAACTGCCTGAAACCGAACGATATAGGCCAGAAACAACACGCCAATGCTGGTAATCAAAATGCCCTGAAATTGCGCGCCGAATAACGCCGCAATAGCACGATCAAGCTGACCGGTAAAAATCAACACGCCAATCGCCAGAATCGTGCCGGGAAACGCATAGCCAGTCGAGGCAAACAACGCCAGTTTGCGGGTTTTAGACCCAGCGCGGAACGTCGCGGTAACAACAATAAAGGCCGATAAAACCATAATCACTAAGGCCGCAAGCGCCGCGACGATCAGCGTATTGCCAATAATGCTCCGAATGGCCAGAAAATCAGCCAGCAAATCATTGGTTGCAACAAGACCAAGAAGCACGCCAACAGGAATGAAAAACCCAAATAACAACGGAATGACACAAACCGCCCAACAAGCCAAAATGCCTGCCTTTGTTGGCGCCAGCATGGCAAGCGGCGTTTGGTTGCGGCTGCTGCTGACATATTGCTGGCGTGATCGCGCATAAAGTTCCAGCCCCAAAAGCGCCAGAATAAAGCCAAAACCCACAATCGAAATCTGCGCCGCTGCGACAAGGTTGTTCATCCCCAGCCAGACATTGAAAATGCCCAAGGTAATTGTTTCGATGGCAAAAAACTCAACAGTGCCAAAATCAGACATCACTTCCATCATAACAAGCGCAAGACCTGCCATAATCGCCGGACGCGCCAAAGGCAGGCCGACCTGCCAGAATTGCGACCGGTTATGCACAAGCGCAATTTCAAACAGGCTTGTCGGTGTCAATCGAAAGGCAATTCGCGTCACCATATAGATATAGGGATATAAAACCGACGCCATGACCAAAATGGCACCACCAAGCGAGCGGATTTCAGGAAACCAGTAATCGCGCGGGCTTTGCCAGCCAAACAAATGACGAAGCCCCGATTGAAGCGGGCCAGCATATTCAAAAAACTCGGTATAGCTATAGGCAATGATATAGGCCGGAATCGCCGCAGGCAGCAAAAGCATCCATTCTAAAATGCGGCGACCGGTAAAATCATAACGGCTGACAACCCATGCCGAACTGACCCCAAACCCGATCGCAACAACACCAACACCTGCCATCAAAATCAATGTATTGCTGATGTAGCGACCAAGAACCGTATCATAAAGATGCGACCATAACCCGCCACTATCGCCAAATGCCGCAACAAGAACGGCCAGCACCGGCCCAAGAATCAGGCCACAAAGCAAAATGACACCAACCGACCACCGATCAACCGGCTGGCGCTGTGCGCGGGCAAAATTTGATAGAAAGGTCGCTACCATCCGACGCGGTCAATAATCATCTGCGCCTTGGGTGCGAGGGCTGCAAGCCGTTCAATCGGCAAATTATCCGGTTTAAAACGCCCCCAGCTTGCCAGCTCCCCACTCACCGAAACCTCAGGATTGACCGGATATTCGAAATTGATTTTGCCATAAAGATGTTGGGCTTTTTCTTCGGTCAAAAATTCAAGAAAGGCAATGGCCGCCGCTTTGTTTTTCGCATGTTTGGCAACACCACCACCCGAAATATTCATATGATTGCCGCGGTTGGACTGATTGGTAAAGACCAGTCGAATGGCTTGCGCCCATTCTTTTTGATCCGCTTTATCACCAAATTTCATATTACCGTAATAATAGCTATTCATGATCGCAACATCACAAAGCCCCTGAAAAATCGCCTTGGCTTGACTGCGATCGTTACCTTGTGGTTTGCGCGCCAGATTATCAACAACGCCGCGCGCCCATGTTTCGGTTGCCGCTTCACCATGCGCCGCAATCATTGATGCCACCAAGGCGCGGTTATAATCATGGCTGCCAGCACGGCTGCAAATACGGCCCTTCCACTCTGGTTTGGCCAAATCTTCAAGATCAAGAACAGCCCCTTCGGCGACGCGTGTTTTTGACGTCACCAAAATGCGCGCACGTTCTGAAAACCCAAACCAACGGTTATCTTCCGATCGCAGCCGCGACGGTATGTTGGCGCGCAAAATTGACGAATCAACCGGCGCCAGCAAATCCAAATCGGCATATTCGGATAGCCGCGCAATATCAACGGTCAAAATCACATCGGCAGGGCTGGCTGGCCCTTCGGCTTTCAAACGCTGCGCCAATCCCTTTGACGAATAGACAACATTGGTTTCAATGCCGGTTTTGGCCGTAAAGGCGTCAAGAAATGGCTGAATTAAAACCTGCTGCCGGTGCGAATAGATATTGATCTTTTCAGCCGCAAAGCCAACTGATGTCGACGCCGTAATGGCGGTAAAAACAGCAGCCGCTAAATAGTCGCGCGTCAGTTTTAAACAGGGAAAAGCAAAACGTGTCATTTTCATATCCTACCGATCCAGAACGTTTCGTATATAGCAAATAATCATGCTTGATCGCCAGTAAATGGCACATTTCATTTATCTATCACAAAAAACTTACTTGAGAATGGTTATCAAACTCAAAAAGTAGCCGCAAGTCTTTTATGCGAATCATTCTCAAATGCTGATTTTATAATTTTTTCGATTGCAAATTATGCTGGCTGGGCTATCACCTGTTGGCTGTTCGGTAGCGAAGATGCAACCCCACAAAGCGTTAGGGCGAAGACATGGATATCATGATCGGAATGAGCACGGATGCGTTTCTAATTGCGCTTGTGCAAATTATCGCAATCGACATTGTTCTTGGTGGTGATAACGCCATCATCATCGCCCTTGCCTGCAGGAACCTACCGCCAAAACAAAAACGCCTTGGAATCATCTGGGGCACTGCCGGTGCCATTATCCTGCGGTTTATTCTGGTGTTTTTCGCCAGCGCCCTTATGACCACGCCGGGTCTGCGTCTTGTTGGCGGGCTGTTGCTATTATGGATTGGGGTGAAATTGCTAACCGATCAGGCCGATCATGATCTGGATGGAAAAATCGCCGAAAAAAGCAACCTTATAGGCGCGATCCAGACGATCATTGTTGCCGATTTCGTAATGAGCCTTGATAATGCCCTAGCGATTGCAGCTGCAGCCAAAGGAAGCATGTTTCTGGTGATTTTCGGATTGGTGCTTAGCGTGCCAATCATCATTGGCGGCAGCGCTATCATTTTGCGGATTATGGAACGTTTCCCCATCATCATCACATTCGGGGCAGGCCTGCTTGGCTGGCTTGGTGGCAGCTTGATTGCCAATGACAAGATCAATGCCAACATCATGCCAGAGGTGATCCTACAAGCCCCATGGATTGCCGCGATTGTCGGTGCCGCCTTTGTGGCTGGGCTTGGCACTTTGCTGGCAGCGCGTAAAAAAGTGGGCAGCTAGCCATCTCGCAACTATTTTTCAACTATTGCATGCTAATTGATTGGCATGGGGTGAAATCTTGTTAGTCTCGTACCACCGGAATCACCTTATCATGGCAGCGTTACAATGACCCAACAAAACACCCACAAAATTGCCGTTATCGGATTTGGCGAAGCTGGCTCTTGCCTATGCCAAGGCTGGGGACGCAGTGATGTTCGCGCCTTTGACATCAAACAGACTGGCGACAGCGACATCGCTGCCGACAAAACCCGTCAGATGCGGGATGCGGGTGTTGTCATTGGCAATGATGCAGCAAGCACGGTTCACGAAGCCGATATGATTTTCAGCACGGTTACTGCCGATCAGGCACATGCCGCCGCACGCGCCGTCGCCGCGGGTATTGGGCAAGGTGCCTATTTCTTTGATCTGAATAGCTGCGCCCCCTCAACCAAGCAAAAGAATGCGGCAATCATTACCGCGGCCGGCGGGCACTATGTCGATGTGGCGGTTATGGCCACCATCACCCCAAAATATCACCAGACCGCAATGTTGGTTGCGGGTGAACATGCCGAAGCAGCCATCGCGCTGATGCTGGTTTTGGACATGAAGCCGGTTCACGTCCCCGGACCCGTTGGTCGAGCCTCGACAATCAAAATGATCCGTTCGGTTCTCGTCAAGGGAATCGAAGCATTGACGGCTGAATGTTTCAGCGCCGCCACAATTGCCGGCGTTGCCGATGAGGTAGCCGCCTCGCTTGACGCATCACAAACCAAAGATGGCTGGAAAGACCAAGCTGCCTATAATATGGAGCGCATGACAACACATGGCATCCGGCGCGCTGCCGAAATGCGAGAAGTCGCGATCACCCTTGCCGATCTGAATATCGCTGGCAGAATGACCGCCGGCACGATTGCTTGGCAGGATCAGCTTGGCAATCTTGGCCTGTCATTGCTTGATACCGAAGGTCTTGAACCGCGCTTGAGTGCCATTCACAGGGCATTGGATGCTCAAAAAGGCGATTAGGCAGTGCGACTTTTTGGTCTCTAGGCTGGTTTTGCCGGTTTTACCGGTTTTACCGCTTTGCCTTCGTAAAAACCGATAAACACACCCGTTGTCAGAATGGCACCAACCCCAATCCATTGCATTGACGACAATGTTTCGCCAAGCCAAAAAGCGGCTGAAACTGCCGCCACCAAAGCCTCGGACAGCATTAAAATTCCAACAAGACCGGGCGAGACATATTGCATCATGCGGAAAATCAGCAAGACCGACGGCAAAAACAGTACCACCGACGCCAGAAAGGCCGGTGGAATGGCCTGTAGCAAAGCATTGAGCTGCGGTATGGGATCGCCAAAATAAAGCGCAGCAAGCAGCGCCATGATTCCGCCAAATAGATATTGCAGGAAACTGACAGTGACAAAATTCAACGCATCATAGCGGCGGATCACAACCGACCCCAACGCCCAGAACAGCCCTGATAAAAGCCCCAATAAATCAGCCGGATCGAAGCGCAATTCATCGCGGCTGACCCCTGTCACAAGGGCGCAGCCCACAAGCGCCGCAGCAATGGCAAGCCACCGCCGCCACCCAGCGCGCTCGCGAAGCACAAAATAGGCGATCACCGTTGACCAGATTGGCGTCATGTAAAACAAAATAACCGTTTTGGTGACTGACGCCACAACAAGTCCAAGAGCATAAAGCGCAAAACCCGCCCCCATCAAGGCACCGGCAACAGCCGCCCGCCCCCAATCACGGCGCGATGATGATGCGGTTTTGACAATCAGCGGCAGTATCGCCAAGGCGGGCAGAAAATGGAACAACACCACAACCCAAAGTCCGGACAGCCCCATTGCTTCGATATGGCGCATCGGCACCCATAAGACACCCCAAAAAGACGACGCGAGGAAAATGATCAACAATGCATGACGTTGTTCATATTCGCGCGTAAATAGCGACAAAAACCAGATCATAAATTACCTTTTTGGAACGGCCTGCGTAAATTCGGCATGAACAGCACGCCCCCTGACCACTCTATTGAAGATCTGAAAAAGCGTTTTTAAGCCGTTCTGCCGCCTCGATCACAAGATCACGCCGGCAGGCAATATTGAATCTTAAAAAACTGTCACCACCAACGCCGAAACTATTGCCATGATTAACCGCAATCTGCGCCTGCCGTTCAACGCGGCGGGTGAATTCGGCGCGATCCATGCCGGTATCGGCAAAATCGACCCAGCAAAGATAAGTGGCCTCGATCGGCATTGATTTTACCCCCGGAATCGACGCCATCGCTTCATCAAGAATGCGTTTGTTTTCCGACAGATAATCAAGTAGCGCATCAAGCCATTCATCACCATGTTCCCATGCGGCGGTACACATCAACATGCCAATCCGGTTAAAAGACATTCCCGCAGCACCATGAGCCACCCGCGCCAAACGCGAACGCAAGGCGTCATCGGCAACAACCATGCTGCCAATCATACAGCCAGCAAGATTAAAGGTTTTGGTTGTTGCCACAAGCGTGACAAGCCGGTGCCGAATGGATGGCACTATATTGGCGAGGACATGATGCTGATTACCTTTGTAAACAAGGTCATTATGCACCTCATCACTGATGAGCGTCAGATCATGCGTCTCGCAGAAATCAGCTAGCTGTTGCAATTCGCCAGACGACCAAACCCTGCCACCCGGATTATGCGGTGAGCAAAATAGAACAATTTTTTCATCACCGGTCAGGCTGGCCGCAAGCGCTTCCAGATCCATATGATAGCGACCATCGCGCTGGATCAGTGACGATTCAACAAGCCGGCGATCAGTGCCTTTGATAATCCTAGCAAAGGCATGATAAACCGGCGCAAAGACAATCACCCCATCACCAGGCGCGCTATAGGCATTCAGGCAAAGGCTGATGGCATTGCCAAGACCATGCGCGTTGATGATCCAGTCAGCTTCAACATTCCATTGATGGCGGCGCTTCATCCAGCCGGTCAAGGCCGCGCGATATTCACTGTCATCACCAAAATAACCATGAACACCATGATCCAAGGCAGCAGCCAAGGCCGATTGAACCGCAGGCGGGGCGCGAAAATCCATATCGGCAACCCACATTGGAATGCCGGTTTTGGGCGACACGCCATATTTCGATTCCATCGTATCCCA
>Ga0206131_10007613_pt1 | contig 10812 bp, 12 predicted proteins | sample Helgoland_Spring_FD_148636 | JGI IMG/M metagenome (GOLD analysis project Ga0206131, IMG submission 148636) | Pelagic subsurface seawater microbial communities from Kabeltonne, Helgoland, North Sea - Helgoland_Spring_Bloom_20160517_1 | ecosystem: Environmental > Aquatic > Marine > Epipelagic ... | reverse complement strand
GAGTCGGATAGCGGCACTGCATCAAATCCTGATCGACGCGGGCTTCGTTCACTACTGGCGAGGGCAGCGTGAGCGCGCCGACCGCGATGGCAATCGCCAGCTCTTTCCGACGCTGAAAGCGCGCGCCGACGACCCGCTTGGGGCTGCACCCTCACGTTGGCTCGGTCGGTATCTTACGCGCATCGGTATCAAGGATGGGGCGGACGGGTACGGCGCACACAGTTTCAGGCATACGATGACGGATGCCATGCGCGCGGCTGGTTTCATCGATGTCGAGTTCGGTCAGCTTGTGCTTGGACACTCTAACAACACGATCACCAGCGCTTACGGTTCGCTACCACAAGGCACCCCGGCACGTCTCAAAGCCATGGTTGATGCGGCGTTCCGCGCTAAACCGTATGCTGACGTTGCCTTCGGCGCTTTGCGAGCGCCCCCGTCGTAGGCGGTATAGCGGGCATCAGCTAATCGGCCTGTTGACCTCATTAAGCGCCTTATCAATGTCTTCGATCGTATCGAACTTCACATTTGCAGAACGTTAATTACCGAAGCCGAGCATGTCAGCCAACAGATCCCAGCGCAGTAAAAAAGTCGACGCGACAATCGATCTTATTCTTGAAGATCCGATGATTGAAAGAGACTGGAAAATCCTCAATAATCTGGGGCGCACGGTCCGTTCTAAGCTGGCCAAGCCGCTTGCAATCCCACCGGAAGGAAAACATCCTTCATTATATAGACGATATAGGGGGGCGGGATTTCCCCTGCTCGCTACGAATGGCGGTAAATTACGTCCATGGGGTAAGCTCACTCCCTGGATGAAAACGCAGATCGGTTCAATGTGTCTACAGCTAACTTCGAGCAAGGTGTTTACAATCACATTGCACGAGCACTTAGCTGACGAGCTTCGCGCGAGAGATACCGATTTGAAAGCGTATTTACGAGATCGCCTTGCTCGGTGTCTTCGAGCCGAGTTTGGCTGCGTGCCCTGGTTCCAATTTGTGATCGAGGATCGATCACGTTCGGGGAAGAGCAGGGTCAAGGTGACCTGCCCCCGCCGAGTGGACCGGTTTGAGTGTTAGTGGATTATGCTCGCCGCCGCCATATCTGGGCGGAGGTGGAGCGAAGCGGAACCGGAGGCCGGATATGGCGGTGAGGCCGTTTCCGGGGCCGGCGGTCGGTAGCCCAGGCTGCTGTGCGGACGGACTGTGTTGTAATGCCGCCGCCAGGCTTCGATCAGCACCTTCGCCTCGACTAGGCTGTAGAAGATCTCGCCGTTGAGCAGTTCGTCGCGCAGCGACCCGTTGAAGCTCTCATTGTAGCCATTCTCCCATGGTGATCCCGGTGCGATGTAAAGCGTCTTCACGCCGATCTGGCCGAGCCATTGCTGCACGGCATTGGCGATAAACTCGGCGCCATTGTCCGAACGGATATGCGCCGGTGGCCCTCGCGTGACAAACAGGTCCGCCAAGGCGGCAAGCACGTCTTCATGTTTGAGCTGCCGTGCCACGATGAGCGCCAGGCACTCCCGACTGGCTTCGTCGATGATGGTCAGGATGCGGAACTTGCGGCCATCATGCGTGCGGCTTTCGACAAAGTCGTACGCCCACACGTGTCCCGGATATTCCGGGCGCAGCCGGATGCACGAGCCGTCGTTCAACCACAGCCGCCCACGTTTCGGTTGCTTCTGCGGCACCTTGAGCCCTTCACGCCGCCAGATCCGCTCGACCCGTTTATGGTTCACCGTCCAGCCCGCATGGCACAGCAATGCCGTCACCCGGCGATAGCCGTAGCGACCATATTGCTTCGCTAGCGCGATGATGTCTTCCGACAGCGCCTGTTCGTCATCCGCCCCACGCGGCACCTTGCGCTGCGTCGATCGATGCTGACCCAGCACCCGGCAAATCCGTCGTTCGGACGCTGGAAGCTCTCGTCGCACATGATCGATACAGCGCCGTCGCCGCGCGGGGCTCAGAAGTTTCCCCGGGCGGCCTCCTGCAAAATCAGCTTGTCCAGCGTCAGGTCCGAGATCGCCCGGCGCAGCCGCAGATTCTCCTTCTCCAGATCCTTCATCCGCCGCGCCTGGTCGGTCTTCAGCCCACCGTATTCCTTGCGCCAGCGGTAGTACGTTTGCTCGCTGACAGCGATCCGCCGACACGCTTCGGCAGTCGATGCCCCCTGCGCCAATACGATCTCAACCTCACGCAGCTTCCCGATGATCTCTTCCGGCTTGTGCTTCTTGAATGGCATCTGACGTCCCTTTCGTGGTCCAGACTATCATAGTCTCTGGGCCACTCAGCGGGGGGCAGATCAAAGGTGCATGCCCACGGAGTAATTCAGATCCTTCCTGCCGAACCGCGCCGTCTCAAAGGCGGCGGCTATCCGATGCGTGTTCGAACAAAGATCGCTTTGGATGGGCTTGATGCCGCGCGTCTAGAAGCAGGGGAAAGTGCCACCTACCAGGCAATGCAGATTGCGTCGGGCAACGGCGGCGATCGCCCAAGCGAGCATAAGGGACGGTCGCAGGCGCGGAACATATGGTGGCGGAAGCCCTATCATCCGATCTTCAATACCGAGTGGATGTCTTACTCGTTGAAGAATGCAGCTGCGGATAGCAGAATGCTCCCCGACAACCGTTTAGCAATGTGTCGACCTCTTAACCAAGAAGCGCAGCGGCTTTGGGCTTTGATCCGCGAGGGCGAACCCGCGATCGACGCATGGTCAACCAAGTGAATAATGCCAGCAGACACTTGGTTGCGTTTAGTTGTCAAAAGGTTGCCTGTTTTTGACCGTTTGTAAGCAACCTGAATTCCCATCCGTTGCCACCCGCATGCCGCGATGAAAATAGCGATGCTCTCCTTGCGACCAATTCCGGTCAAGCAGGAGAACACGATGCCAACACCTACCGAGACCGAACGCTCGAAATCGCGCTTCCAGCTCTACGAGATCGACCTCCCCGCAGCACAATACCAATACACAGTGGTTGCGCATAACCTCGCCCGTGCAGTGGAGATGTTCATGACGCCCGTCGACGACATCCGGGACGGTCAGATGTTCATGGTGCGGAATGTCACAAACTCGTGGATCTGCCATTCTCGCGTCGCCGCGGAGTCGACCTTCTCTCTGCTAGGCGAGAAGCGTGAGGGGTTCGTTGAATTCGACAGCAGCGAGGGGTGGTCGCGTGCGGAAGGTATCCGCCTCTAACGCTAAGCTGCTGGGTGGCGCATCGATGTTCATACCGCTTTGACATGCTCACGCCACCCACCGGCAAGTGACGAAACGTCAGGTCTTCCGCGGCTTTTGGGCGTGGATGACCTGGCGCGTTCGGTTGCAGCAGGCAACCAAGCAGACCCGCCTAGTGAATGATCTGCTGTCACCAGACACAACACTGACCAGGGCCGTTTTCGACCATCAGTTTCGGCGGGAGCTCGTCTATCGCCGACGAACTTTCGCGTGAGCCAGGGCTACTTGAGGCGCGCTCGTTCTGTTCGTCAAGGCGCTGGGACTGGCAGGTATCTGTTCGACAGTTTCTGCCAACGCGCTGCGAAGCGCCGAAAACTCAGCAGTATCGTCTTGGGTCTTACCGAGTCGCACCAGGACAAGGTTCTGGTTTGGTGACGCGATGACATACTGTCCGAGATGCCCGATGCACGACACCAGTGTATCAGGACCACGGCTCAGAAACAGAGCCGGTTTCGAATCTGAGCCACCTGCGCGGTTCAGCCACAGCTGCCCACCGTATTCGCGGTTTCGGGGGGAAGGCGTCTTCATGAACGCAAGCCATTCGGGGGAAACGATCTGCGTCCCGTCCGGCGCCTTGCCCGCGAGCAAGACCTGACCAAGCCGCCCATAATCGTTGAGCGTCATATAGATCAGCGATCCACCGATCTGAGTTCCAGCGCCGTCGAACTCGAGCGCCGCGCTCCTAATCCCGGCAGGCCGAACAATCGCTGTTGGGCAAAGCTCCGATACGCCTCGGCACGGATACGCGGGTCGGTGCTGGGCGTCAGCGTCCGCGTGATGATCTCGGCCAGGATGATCGTCGTGAGCGAGCTATATTCGAACTTGGCACCGGGCCGCGCCTCCAGCGGCATCCCGATCGCGCGCGCCGCCATTGCCTGGGTGCCGCTGACGAACAGCACTTGGTTCGTGTCCGACGCTTCAACCGGTTCGCCGACCTCGGTATGCTGCAAGCCCGATGACATGTTGAGCAGCATCCGCAGCGTAATCGCGCGGCGCGGATCATTCGCGCTATGCCATTCAGCAACCGGTGCTGGCGCATCGATCAACAGCTTTCCGTCGGTGACAAGCTCGCCAATGAGGATTGCGGTTACGGTTTTGGCCATCGACCAGCTGATGAAGCGGTTGGCGTCCGAGTAGCCAGGTGCATAGCGTTTTGCGATTACCCGCCCGTCGCGGATCATCAATGCGGCGCGCGTGTCGCCTTCGCCGGGACGAAAGAGTGGCGCAAGCGGTCCGCCATCGGCCGCCGCAGTTGAGCCGGTGGCAAACACCAAGCCGGCGATAGCGATCCACTGGCTGTTCTTTCGCATTTTCCGAGCCTAGGCTCAGGCGCAATGAAAGCAAGGCGCGCTATCCTCTGGTCGCTGCTCGCACTCGTTTTGGTTGCGGGCGGGGCAGCCTATGCTTGGGTCCGTGCGCATCGAGCGCAACTTGAACTTGGCGTCGGTTATGCAGCGCGGGTCGGGTGCGGATGCCGCTATATGGGTGGACGAGCGCTGGCAGACTGCAAGAAGGATTTCGAGCCCGGCATGGAGCCGATCCGGCTATCAGAAAACTTCGCGACGAAGACGATCACCGCGTCTGTTCCGCTCATCGCCAGTCGGAGCGTGCGGTATAATCCTGTACTGGGCTGCCAGCCCGAATCCTTCGCAGGGTCGCCGCTGTCGGTCCGGCCAGGACGCTGATGCTACCCGCGAAAATTTTGCACTATAGGGCTGGCTTGAGATGATGACCCGCGGTCGTCGAATTTTTATCCGCCATAATCGATAAGAACGATGTCCTAGAAAATTGGGTGTCGTCTGACCCGGATCGTGCCTATCCGCGCAGACTTCCCAGCACGGCTGCCATCCGCGAACGCTGCTAGTCCGATTATACATATGGTTAGGCGTCTCGGTCGTCTAGCGCGCTCGGTCAGGAACTTTGAGGGCATAGTAAATATGGTGGGTGAGGAAGCCACGCATTCACGAGAAACTGATCGATAACTCGACGCCCGCGAGAAAGGCTTTCCTCCAAATGCGCGGCGTGTTGGCACCGTTCGATACCGGTCTTCGGCGGGAACGCCATTTGAAACGGATCGTCAAGCCAAGGCGCAAGGCGTTTACAAGGGCAGAAAGCCAACAGTAGACGAGAAAGCTGTCCGCCAATTGCGGGGCGAGGGACTTGGCGCGAGTAAGATCGATACGATGCTCGGGATTAATTGCGCAAGCGTTTATTGAAAGATTAGCGGCTGAGTAGTCCGTACTGTTCCGTCGCCCTGTCTGGAAGTATTTCCAGAATCCGCGGCCATTTTGACCTGAATGCTGTTGATTAGCCGCTCTCCCCCCCCAAGGCAGATCAGCCATACACCATCGACGCCCGTGTCTTTGGAACGAAATCATTGGACCTTTCAGATTAACACGCCGGTGTCTTCGTCCGCTCATGTAGACTGACGCGCAATTTCCTTTCACAATTAATGGCTGGGCCAAGTAAAATGCCATTTTCGCGCCGGAGCTGCGGTTCAGTCGATTAGATTCCCGCCTTCTCAAGCCAATGCTCCGCACTGGCGTGCATTTTGTGCTCGGTATCGTCACGTCGCAGGCGGTAGATTCCAGGGAATAGGAGGACGGTCTTGGCCCGGTTCGCGAATATGGCGTCCTGTAATGCCCGCGAGCGCGCCTCGGCAGTAGCTGGATCGGCTTGGCCCGCAATGATTTCGTTGATTAGCTTTTCGGCCTCCGCCAGAGCGCCTTCGTTGGCCCTAATCGCGTCGGTCTGTCGGAAGGCTTCCCTAACCGTCCAAGTGATGAATGGTGCCGTTGGCACCCACGCGCCGAGGATGTAGTCAGAGAATTCGACCCTGCGCCACAGGCCGGTGACAACCAGCGCGATGACGACAATAGTTACGACAGCCCAGAGTATGTTACGATAGATCGTTCGTAGGTCCGCATCGTATGAGACGTTGGTGCGCTGGCATACGGCCCGAGCGAGCGGCAGTGGCGCCCCGTCAACCTTGGGCGAATACCAGTCCGCGATCGGCTGCGGACCGCGCAGGTTGTCAAACCCGCGCACCGCTCGATTCGTGTCCTCCGGTGAGGGCCGCTTACCTGCGGCGAGCGCGTTCCAATTGAGGCGAAACAGCATTGTGTCGAAAAGTTCGCTCGCGCGGGCGGCGGATTTGAGCGCCTCGCGGTAGACTCGGTCGAGGAACGCTGTGTCGGCGATCCCAAAGCAAACGGCGATAAACGAAATCAGGGGGCGGCTGTGTGGCTGGTATTGACCGAGCGTGACGCTCAGCATTGGCGCGACAAGGACCAAGATTAGCTGCGCCATCTGCCACCGGGCCGCGACCGCCCAGCGCCATTGACGCGCCTTTAGCAGCCGTAGGACAGCCGATTGGTTCTGGCGGATGCCGATGCCTGAGCGATCAGTGTCCGCATTCTTACTCATCGTTCGGGCCTCATGCGATCACGACGTGGAAGGGCGGGCTCTGGCCAACCAGGCTGCGGTCGCTCTCCCGGATCACGAAGGCTTCCGCCAAGTGAACGCCGCGATATTCGAGCGGCTCCCACCGCCGCGTTCCTTCCTGCGGGGTCTCGAAACCGCCCCGTCCCTTACCGAGCGCCATTGCCACCGCCCCCGTGTTCGTGATTCTGTAACGGACGGAGTGTCCAGTCGGCAGCTCCTGGCCTTCATTCACGTTGACGTCGAACCACAGACCGCCATTGCCGGGCACCTGCTCGAAGTCCTCGATCCGCTCACCCTCCGGCGAATGCTGGCTTGGCCGCCATATCGCGACGATTTGCACGCGACCGGAGACGATGTCCGCGCGCGGCCAGATCGGCTGTCGCATGTGCCTTGGCCGATCCAAGCTCGGCTTCCACAGCCAGCGTCCGACACGGGATATTATGTCAACAATTTCACTGTCGTGATGGGCGTCTGATCGGATCACTCCAGCCAGAATTTCTGTAGGATCGCCGAGTTCGTCCTCGTCCTCGTCCTGACTCTCGGTTAGCGAGTAGCTGAGGATGGTCGCATCCTTTGCGAACCTATCGCCAAACACCTCGCGCCAAGCGAGGATGCTCGCGAACTTGCCCGTGGTTTCGTAGGCCACGTCGATGTTGGCGCGCAACTCGCCTACCGCCTTGCACAGATCGCCATACGCCTTGTCCGTCATGCTCGCGGCAAAGTCTTCGGACCTTAGCTCGGGATTGGGCACTTTCGGGCGATTGGGGTTGAGCCGTAACCAGTCATCCAGCCTACGCATGATTGTCCTGAGCGTGGTCGGTACGTCCTTGAAGTCGGGTGCGCCAGCGTCAGACCACTGGATGCGCTCGCCGATCATGGTCGTCAGGAGCACCGAGGGGCAGGCAAAGTCGCCGCGGACATCCCTGAGATGTTTGATCAGCCTGGTCACCTTCCGAAACGAGTTAGCCCCCGAATACCCGTTCTTGGTGTTAAACCAGTTTGTGTATTTGACCGGCTCAGTACGCTCGAACTGGTCGATCGGACGGTTGCAGACTTCGAGTCGATCCGTAATTTGGCGGCCCCTAACGCAGGGGGCAATGTCGATCCGCCGGTCAGTCGCATAGACGATCGTCACACAGTAATCCCAAACTTCGACCTTCTCCTTGTAAAGGCCGCTAGTCTTGAACGCCTCGCCAAGGTTATTGACGTAATCCGAGGCCGCCCATCCGTCGACTGGCTCGACGATTACGAGCAGGTCGGCGTCAAATTCCTTCCCGTCGACGGGCCGGATTATCGTGTTTTGCGCCCAGGATCCCTGTTCCACGAACTTCCAAACGCGCGGTTGCCAGTCTGAGTCCCGGATGAAGTTCTTAATCGCCTCGACGCTGGCCTCGAGCGTATCGATGCGATGCTGATTCAGGTTGACATTATTCGCGAGAAATTCGGAGAAATGTTTGATCAGTTTCATCCGCGGTTCTCTTTCATTGGGCGGTGCGTCCAAGGATGAGCTGACTGTAATCACCGTTGTAGAAAATTGGATGTAACTGCTTCGTTTCTCGCACGCCATCAAAGATTTGTTGGTACGTGCGCGCCGATCAAATGGTCCGGGTTAGGCAATGGCTGGTGGCCGCGGCGATAGCTTCTGGTGCCGCACCAGCCTGCAAGGATAAGCTCGGGTTTGCTTCGCGACGTGCTGGTTCTGGCAGAGGCGCCGCTATCCGCCGATGCACTCGCAACCTTCTTGAAGGGGCGCATGACGCCCAAGCGCCGCGCGCGGGTCGCCGAGGTAATAGATACACTGGTCGCGACAGGTGCGGCTCGCGTTGACCGAGAGGGGCATTTCCTGCCGCAATGAGCGAGAATGTTGCGTCAATCTGAGAGTCGCCGAGGCGGATGTGGCGGAACTCTGATTAGCTGCACGACCGGTGTCGTGGTTTTGATGGACACCTGTTGTCTCCTGCCTTTTCAGCGCGATAGCGCCGCGTTGTAACAGTGCGCCTAGGTCCGAAGATGCAACCTCAGAAGTTACACCTTTAGAGGTAAGGCAAATACCCGCTAGATAGCGCCTCAAAAGATACGACATTGACTTGTGATACTGTCTCTTTATCAATAGGTATCTTTTGAGACTCGGAGGCCATCATGAACCGCATCGCATATTATCGTGTCAGCACCGGCGATCAGTCAATCGACACACAGCGGCATGCGTTAGGCGAAGGTTTCGATCGCGAGTTTAGCGATGAGGGCGTGAGCGGTGGCACGATGGCCGCTGATCGACCGGGGTTCGGGGCATTGCTTTCCTATGTGCGTGAGGGCGATACGCTTTATGTCTATGCGCTTGACCGCTTGGGGCGTGACGCCCTCGACGTGCAAACTACTGTGCGGCGGTTACTCGATGAAGGTGTGACCCTCGACGTGCGCGGGCTTGGTCCTATCGGTCGCGGGGTCGGTGAGCTTATCGTGGCAGTATTGGCACAGATCGCGGATATGGAGCGCCAGCGCATTCGTGAGCGCTGTGACGCTGGTCGGGATGCAGCACGCGCAGCGATAGCGGCAACAGGCCGCACACACCGGGGCAAGGCAAGCATGGGGCGTCCAAAGGCCCATGATGCGGCGGTCGTCGCCGCATGGCGAGTAGAGAACAGAGCTACGGTTAGGCAGACCATGGCACGTTTCGATATTAGCAAGGCAACCGTTGCCAGATACTGCGCGAAGTAGCTGGATCGTCGCTTAACGCATCTCCAAACCGCAATAGGCGCGCCGGCCATCCGATCGCACTTGCCGCATCTCGGTCTTGCGCGGCACAGTCGTCGAGCAGACTGCGCGGGTTTGTCGAATGCAGCGCGCTGACCTCAATTATCTAATTTTCAAGCTCGCCGGACCGCACTCGTTGGGTTTGAAGACGCTCCGGCTTTGCATCATTCCGCCCCTGCAATGGTTGGCAAAAGCGCTCATATACTAGCGACAGTCCCGGATCATTTGGCTCCTTGAAGCCTTTGCGCCCGTTTACGGGGCGTCGACGCCAGCGCAAGCAGAGCTGCCTTGTCCCGTTCATAAAGAGCAAAAAGATGCTCTACGCGGTCTCGGTCGCCCTCAAACACCTTGGCTCGGTACAGCTTATCTACGTACAAATCTATCTTCGCGTGCGCTTTAGATAGTTCCAATGGCATCGCGACTGGGTCGTATAATTCCGAAAGCGATTGGTCCGAAAATTTTTGTCTTAAGGAGATTACCGCCTCAGCTAATTCAGCGAGCTTTTTCTTGTTCCGTAGCACTAATGAAGGCCACGGAAATGGATTATAGTTTATACCGCTTGAATACTGTAACCGGCTTTCGAGCCGTCCTCCAACATATCGCGTCCAAGCCATATGCATTGCCGATGTGATAAGCGCAAAGTGATAGAGCTCTGCGCACTCTGTTACGAGAAGCTTGTTGCTCGGCACAGCGGGAGGCTTTAACCAACCGATCGGAATATAACGACGCTCTTCCGAGCTAACTTCTGGAACGACCAAAAACGACTTTGAAGGAATTACAGTTACGTGAAACTTACGCGGCGTGTCAGCCAGCTTCAAGCTCATCTTACTAGCTTTTTTCAACTTCGCATTAGGCTTCGTCTTCGGCGGAATCTCGCCTTTGCGATAGCGTGTAACTGACTTTAACGCCTTCATGACCCCGGGAGCACTGCGGAGGAGCGAAGCGTCGGCAGACGCGAGAGTTAGTAGCCACCGCTCTGCGCCCCCGAGAAACTCCTCTGTGCCCATGTAAGGACGGATGAACTTTGCAATCTCTTTGGTCTCAGTGATCAGCGTCGATCGTTCGGCGGCGTTCAAAACCAGGTAGCCCCCGTCTACGGGTTTTGTGCCAACCTGTAGCAGTGGCATCTCACCGCCTGGCGCCCTTGAACGGCTAACGACCAAGTGCCGATCTTGTAGCTTCGAGGAGTCAAACAAGTATGGAGACAGGCTTGCGTGGGTAGTCTCATCAGCCTCGGACCTGTAGGTAGAATACGAAAATAGCCTCTTCTGCTTCGGCTCCATTCCCCGCTTCATAAGGCCGACGATGACCACGTGGACGTGAGCCTTCCCTCGCGCGTCTGAACCCCACGCAAAAGTCCGGTGAGCAAAGCCGATTTCT
>Ga0206131_10007610_pt1 | contig 10814 bp, 11 predicted proteins | sample Helgoland_Spring_FD_148636 | JGI IMG/M metagenome (GOLD analysis project Ga0206131, IMG submission 148636) | Pelagic subsurface seawater microbial communities from Kabeltonne, Helgoland, North Sea - Helgoland_Spring_Bloom_20160517_1 | ecosystem: Environmental > Aquatic > Marine > Epipelagic ... | reverse complement strand
TTTGAGCAGGCGGTGCGAGGAAAAAATGATTTTGTTGTCCTTCGATTAACAACCTTGGCCAGCGAAGATTCGGAAAAAAAACGAAGCAAACGAACGGTAACGATTCCCAACTCCAACTCCAACTCCAACTCGATCGAGGAGTAGATTTCGCGACGACGGCTAATATGAAACTTTTCTATACCGACATTTTTGAACTTCCGTTGCCAGATAAGCATCGATTTCCGATGTCAAAGTATCGCTTGCTTCGCGAGCGAATTGTTTCTGAAGGCATCGCTGTCGACGCGCGTAAACTTTTAGAGTCAGCAGAGCCCCTTTGCGATTCATTTCACAGCACCCAACACATGCTTGTGATCCCGGATGCTGCGACGGACGACGAACTCCATCTCGCGCACAATCCCCTCTATGTTCAGAACGCAGTCAGTGGATTGCTCGAGCAAAAAGAAATCAAACGGATCGGTTTTCCATGGAGTGACGAATTGATCGAACGATCCCGTCGCTCAACAGGGGCGACCATTGGTGCCGCGAGGGCAGCGATCGTCGATGGCTGCGCGGTAAATCTTGCTGGCGGAACTCATCATGCGTTTCCCGATTGTGGTGAGGGATACTGCGTATTCAACGACTCTTGCGTTGCAGCGCGAGTCATGCAAGAAGAGGGGTTGATTTCCAATGCACTGATCGTTGATTGCGATGTGCATCAGGGGAACGGCACAGCGGCAATTGCCAAAAACGATCCTTCGCTATTCTGTTTCTCCATACACAATCAAAAGAACTTTCCGTTTCGAAAAATGGACAGCGACTTCGACATTGGACTCGCGGATGATGTCGAGGACGCGGAATATCTCGATAAACTTGCTGATGCACTTGAAAAAATTTCTCATCGATTTTCACCCGATATCGTATTTTATGTTTCCGGCGCCGACCCCTTTGCCGGTGACTCGCTGGGGAGATTACAGCTTTCCAAGACCGGGCTTCGACAACGCGACGAAATGGTCTTGCGATCGTTCAGGGAAGAAAACATTCCCGTAGCTGTGTCGATGGCGGGAGGATACGCCAAAAACGTTGAAGACATCGTCGACATTCACTTCTCAACCGTTCAAACCGCAATACGATTTTCCAGAAAATAATTGGATTGGAGATGGATCGGACCGTCGACCTAGTGATTTGAATTTAAGAAGACCGATCGCAAATTCTTTTTCGCGTAGATAGGATTCCTGCACAAACGTTTCTTTCAAACAATTGCTTGAACCCGTAAAATACTCGATCTCAAACTTGAGCAAGTGGTTACAACTTGCTCGCAAACTCTCACACCATTCAAATTTGGACTCGATAGTGCTTCGATCACATACTTGCGGCGAACTGAACAAATCAAATGCGGACGAAACCGTAACTCTTTGTGGCTGGACGGACCGAATTCGGGACCTTGGCGGAGCAAATTTCATCGACCTACGTGATCGATATGGCATTACTCAAATTGTGTTCGCCCCCGAAGCGGGCGAAGCGTTGCTCAAATCCGCCCAAAAGCTTCGTAGCGAAGACGTCATCAAGGTAATTGGTACGGTGCAACCCCGACCGCTTGGTCAGGAGAACCCAAAGCTTCCGACAGGTGAAATCGAAATACGCGTCACCGAATTAGAGGTCCTTTCGAAGAGTGAAGTCCCTCCGTTTACGCCGAATCAGCATGAACTTCCCAATGAAGATCTTCGCTTGAAACACCGTTATATAGACCTGCGACGGCGGGACATGATGAACACCCTGATGCTTCGCAGCAAAATCATCAAGTCGATGCGTGATTACTTTGACACGCACAATTTCATTGACGTCGAAACTCCGATTCTTGGCCGCAGTACGCCAGAAGGAGCTCGCGATTATTTGGTTCCAAGTCGAGTTCACAACGGCAGTTTCTATGCACTTCCGCAGTCACCGCAGATTTACAAACAGATCATGATGATCGCAGGCTATGACCGCTACATCCAGGTCGCCAGATGCTTTCGAGATGAAGACCTTCGCGCTGATCGTCAACCGGAATTTACGCAGCTCGATGTTGAGATGTCATTCATCGAAACCGAAGACATCCTGTCCCTGATCGACGGCTTGATGGCAGAGTTGGCGAAGGAAATATTAGACCTCGATATTTCACTGCCGCTTCCGAGAATGACTTACGACGAGGCGATGAAACGATTCGGACATGATGCACCGGATCTTCGTTTTGGAATGGAAATCGTCGATGTCACAGAATTGGCAAAATCGTGCGATTTTAAGGTGTTTAGCGAGCCTGCCAATTCAGGAAAATTCGTTCGTGGTGTAAACGCTCCTGGTGCGGCTGCAAATTATTCACGGCGAAAGATTGACGAGCTCACGGAATTTGTAAAAGGCAATTTTGGCGCGAAAGGTATCGTGTGGTTCAAGGTTGATGAAGAAGGAATTCTAACCGCTCCGAGTGCAAAGAACTTTTCTGCTGAACAGCTTGTGCAGATTGGCGAAGCGATGGACGCCAAACCGGGTGATTTGCTGCTGTTCCTTTGCGACGATTGGAATGTAACCTGTCGTGGATTGTATGGGTTACGGAAACGTTTTGGAGCGGAGTTGAAACTTTATGATCCAAATGCAATGCATTTTTCCTGGATCGTTGAATTCCCCATGTTCGACCGAGATGAAGAAGGGGACCGCTGGAATGCGATGCACCATCCGTTCACCGCACCTCGTCAAGAGGATTTGGCTACACTGGAATCTGATCCCAGTGGAGCTCGGGCTCAAGCCTACGATCTCGTTATCAATGGCTTTGAAGCAGGAGGCGGCACGATCCGAATTCATGATGGTGAAGTTCAGTCGAAAGTCTTTTCGCTGCTTGGGATGACCAAAGAAACTGCAAGAGATCGTTTTGGATTCTTGTTGGATGCATTGAGCTACGGTGCGCCGCCACATGGCGGAATTGCCCTGGGCATCGACCGAGTCGTAATGCTATTCGCAAAGTTATCAAACATTCGCGATTGCATTGCATTTCCGAAAACGCAAAAAGCGACCGATATGATGACCGAGGCCCCCGGTGACGTAGACGAAGCCCAATTGGCTGAACTGGGAATTACGATTGTCAAACCGGAGACTGAAGAAGTCTAACGAAGGTATCACGCAGGTCCGAGATCATTTCCGCACGGAAGATTTCTTCACTTTAAACGGAAGATTTCTTCACTTTAAACGGAAGATTTCTTCACTTTAAATTGTGCAATCAGTCCTTCAAAGCGACGATAAACGACGTTTGGATTCTGCAACTTTCAAATCGCAATGACGCACCCAAACCGTTTCGATTATTCGGACAGTCGCTGTCGGTGAAGCGGACTGGGTTCGTGTTCGCGGGCTTCATCGCGTCGTTCCGAATCGGTCATTCGCAGTTGACTCGCAATTTTGATCCGTTCACGTATGTAATCGACGGCACCGAAAAAGATCACGCATGCGCCAGTGGCTAAAAGAAAGTTCTTGACGAACTGACCCGCCAACGAAAGCGAATCCCGGAAATTTTCTCCGAAAATGCCCAATACGATTTCGGGTTGATAAAGGACCATTGAGAATCCAATGGCAACAAAGGCGATCAATCCCAGGAATGAAATCGCTGCTTTGGCAAACGAATCAACCGAAAGAATTCTCGTCAGTGCGGCAATCGGTGAGATCCGATTGAAATCAGGTGTTGTTTTCTGCGGTGTGAACTTCAGCGGAAACTGGATGTGCCAAAAAACGACCGCCAAGACGACCATCCCCACGAACAGAAACAGGATCGGTGTCAGAGTATCGGCCACCCGTCTGGTCAAATCACTGGAATGAATCGCGGTGGTGCGAATTTGAACCGAAGAAAACGTCTCCTTGATATTTGTTTCGAAAATGCTCTGTGCCGTGCCGACAAACATTAAAATTGAACCGATCGTGACGCATACAATCAACGACCGGACCAATTCGCCGCTGCGTGCAACGATTCCGTCGTCTCGTGCCTGAATCAAACGGATAGGTGAGGGTTCATGAATTCGATCTGAATCAGACACTGCGATTATTTCCCCTGTTGCCGGGCAAGTACCTCAATGACCGTTTCAATTTGAGACGTCGTTCCATCGAACATCTGATTGAAAAACAAAATCATCATCGCGGGTAAAATCAAATAGGCCAAAACCTGATTGAAGCCAAAACTAAACGCCACGGTTTGACCTGCGCCCAGAATTTTTGATGAAAAACCTGCGACAAAAAAACCGATGAGACCAACCACGACTATTGGCAACGAAAACCGAATCGTGAATTGAAGACAAGTCGTTAATAGCTGATTGACCAAGTCAAAAAGTGATTGTGAGAAGTGCATCTGGCCGACTGGAAATCTCTGGAATGATTGCAAAAGTCCTTCGACCGCCAGTCGATGCCCACCAATCGAAAACCAAAACATGATTCCAACGACGAAAAAAAGTTTGCGGTAGTCCGAGCTTTCGTCAGGTGAAAGCCCTTGTTGCAACGAGCCGATTTGCAAACCCAAAAACTGGGAGACGATTTGTCCGGCGGAATGGAGCGCAAGGACGACACAACTTGCGCCGATCCCAAGCGCCAGCCCGATGCTGACTTCACCAATAGCCAGTGAAAAGAAATCGCTTGCGTTTTCAATCGATTGGTCAACCACACTCGCCGAATCGATGATCAATGGCGCCGTTGTCAAGCAAATGACGCCGGCGATCAAAATCCGGTAAAACACCAGGTAACTTCCAGCTGCAAATTTTGGCAACGTCAAGCAAAGCGACAGCGTTCTAATGAACGCAAGAAGCATCTGTCCGGCTTGTTCGGTTGAAAATTCGGCAAGGAACATTGGTTGAAGGGATCGAATGACGCGGCATTGCTTAGTGAAATGCAACCGAGTATCAGGTTGATTCGGACGAAATGACGATGTTCTGGAATAGGTCCCGAGAGTACTCAGACATCATCTGCAAAAACCAGGGCATACCAATCACAAGTAATATCAATAGAAGGATCAGTTTGGGTACGAACGAAACAGTGGCGTCTTGAACTTGTGTGACCGCCTGAAAAAAACCGATACCGGTACTGATCAAAAGGCCAACCAAAAGGAACGGCAACGACATCAGGATCATTTGGATGATGGCGGTGACAACAATGTCAATCATGGTGCTCGTATGGAAAAAGCGGAAGGGAATAAACGATGTGTGATGAATCGATGTGCGGGATCAAAACCTAGGTGACCGGCGCAAAACTATTAAGCAGCACTCCGACGACCAAATTCCAGCCGTCCACCATCACAAACAAAATCAATTTCAATGGCAGGCTTGCAACGGTTGGCGGTAGCATGATTAAACCCATGGTGTTTGAAAAACTTGCAACGACGATATCAAGAATCAAAAACGGCAAAAAGATCTGAGCGCCAATCAAAAATGCGACTTTTAATTCGCTGATCATAAATGCCGGCATCATTACTTTCAGTGGAATCTCATTGAAGGATTCCGGCTGAGAGGATTTTTCGTCTTCCGGCAAATAATCATAAAAGAGCCAAAAATCGTCATCGTTTTCGGCCGCCTTAATTTGCCGCCACATGAACTTCTTGACAGGTGTTACCCCCTCATGCCATGCCTCCTCCCAAGTCATTTCGCTTCCTTCGGCCGAGTAAGGATCGATGGCGTTTTCTTTGACTTGCTTCCAAGTTGGGGTCATGATTAAAAAGGTCATCAGGATCGCTAATGCGGTTGTCACCTGCGTAGGAGGCAACTGCTGCAAACCGATCGCCTGTCGGAGTATTCCAAGTACGACCACAATTCGAATAAAGCAGGTTGTCATCAGAAGGATTGCCGGGACCAAACTAATCGAAGCAAATGAAATGATCATTTGGATCGTCGATGGCAAATTTTTACGGTCGGTTAACTGCTTGAAATCCCAAACAGTATCCCCCGGAGTATCTTCGGTTGAGCCCGTTTCTAACGAGTTATCTTTCGCTGTCTGGGTAGCGAGCTCAGAATTCAAATTGCCCGAATCATTTTCTGATTGGGGTTGATCAGCAGGTACATCGTTTTGTTTTTCGGTGGGAGCATTCCCAATGGATAACGGCTTGGATTCAGCGTTCTTGGAGCGGTTGGGTACTTCGACAGGAGTCAATTGCTTGGGCAAGTTCCGTTGCGGACGGGAAAGCGTTTCTTGGAAACCGGGTGTGGGTCGTTGGCGAAAATCCTTGTCCTCAATTTTTGCAATTCCATATGCCGACCCATGCGATCTTGAGCTTCCTGGGGCATCGGTGTTTTTTCGCGAGACCGTATCAGTGTTGTCCCGCGAAATCTGCCCAGACGATTCCGTCGAGAGCATCCATGTCACCAAAATGCAAATGGCGATGTGCAGAAGGAAATGCCTCGCTGCTCCGAGTTGCGGTAACTGATTATTTTTATCGCTCATTCTTATCGCCGTTTTGTGTTGATCATGTTGAGCATTTGCTGGACTTCCAACGGATCAGTCATTTCAGAAATCGGCTTTAGTCCATTGCTGGACGATTCCACCAAAACCAACTTTTGGCCAAAACGTACAAGTTGCAATGTTTGCTTACCGGAAAAAGGGACTCGTCCCAATACTTCAATGGCCTCTTTGGGGATCATCGATGAGTCCGATTTTTTTGACATCAAGATCATGACGATCAGGAAAACGCCAATCACGATTCCAAGTTTCAAACCAATATCCATCAATTGAGACTTCTGATTGTCCGGCCTTGATTTTTCGCTTGATGCATCAACGCTTGTTCGGGTAGGCAACGCAAGTTCATTGGAATTGCCGGTACCTCCATCCATGGATTCGGCTTCAGCATTATTCAATCTGGATTGCTCAGTGGCTTGCATTGTCGTCGCTCCAATGCGAATTGACTCGTCAAACGCCCCGGCGACCGTCGCTTGTAAAAAAACAAAAAAGCCGGTGAAAGCGAGCGAGGAAACGGAACGATTTGACCAATATCTCGAATTCATGACCCTGCTTTCTCGTTAGAAGAAATTTCTTGAATCCTTTCGAGGAATTCAGCGAGCACGTTTTCTTTTTCTTCTTTTGTGACTAGGCCAAGTTCTTTCGCAAGCTGATGGATCTCACGAGCAGTGCTCATATTCAACTTACGCAAGAATAAACGTGCTGAATCATCGTCAAGACTATCGATCAGAATCGCTGCCTTTCGAAATTCAACATTGGTTCCATTGAATATTTGTTGTTTCTGCATTAGACCTGATTGACTTTGACCAACTTTCGAAAGACTTGGATATTCTTTCGATGGTCGAGCTAATGGGTCTACGGTGGCGTGGCGTTGATCTCGCAATTTGCTCATACGACTCCGTCTCCTCGAACCAAATTCTGGAACGCTTGGACCGAAACATCGGGATCGTTTTTCACCGCCTCTTGAATTTCATCCACCAAGATTGATCCGGTTGTCGCTTGATTCCTGCTGACAAAATTACGCCCACTTTCCGAAAACTGATCCGATTGATTCCGGCCGACAGAACTCGCGGGAATTCGTTGTTTGAACAGAAAAAAAACCGCGGTGATGAAAACGGCCAGGATGGCGGTTGTTACGCCGACAAGGAGGTTCGTATGATCGACGGCCGGTTCGGTGATCGCCTCAACAATTTCTTTGGTTTCTTCAGGGGCGACGATCACCGAGACTAAATCGGGTGAAAAATCGACGCCTTGATTACGAATCCAGCCGGTTGTTTTTTTGGTAATTTCGTTTCGAATCGCCGTGACTGCTCGTGAAAACTGTTCCTCGGACGCGGCACGAAGGATCCCCATGTTTCGCTGTAAGTATCGTCTTACGACCTCGGAATTGATGGAAACTTCGATTCCAAAAAGTCGCTTGACTGTCACGATTTCCTGGTTGGGCGTGGATGGCGGCTTGGACAAACGGTCCAAGTCAGAATCGATTTTTGCGACGCCATTGACCGTCGCCTGAATTGCATCGGAGACAACGTCACGAGTATTCAGCTCGTTTTGAGACACCGAAACAGGACGAGCTTTTTTGGCCAGTTCCATATTCACAACAACCTGGGACTCGCCAAACTCCGCGACCAACTTCTGGACCTGACTCACATATTTTTTCCGAGTCGTTTCAAGGTCAAGTTGGTTGAGGACTAAATTCTTTTCCTGTTCCGTATCAATCGCTCCGTCAAAATACGGGTACGTATAAAAATCGACGACGACCGAGACATCTTTCTCTGCCATTCCGGCAAATGACTTGGCAACGACGCGTCGAACGGTCGAAGCGTCGGAACGTGAAATGACGTGCCCGTCAGCCGAAGTCAACGTTACCACTGCCGAGTGAATGAGCTCTCGTCTGAACGAATTATCTTTCACCTGATCATAAACAATCTCGACATTGGCAATCGCTGCAGATGCAAGGATGATATCTTGCAGCTTGGAAATTTTTTCTTGATTTGCGAGTCGTTGCTGCTCCGATGGCGGCATGAACACACGGGGAAGAAAACTACTACGCGACACTTGTGCTGAATCCAGTTTTTCAAAGTCCGAACTGTTCACGATCGAATAGCATTTCGCAATGTCTTTTTTTAGAACCGAGACTTTGCCGTTGTTGGTGATGACTCCGGTGACACCCTTCTCCACAAATTTCGCCAGCAAAAAGTCTATTTCGTTTTTCTTGAACTCACGACCATCATGAAGATACGCGCGCTTATCATCGTCATCCCGTCCACTAAAATTCTGTGTGACAAGGAACGCGATAGCTAGTGTGAGAACGATTCCGATCGCAATTGTGAAACGCATACGCCGAGCACCTACTTTTAAAATTGTTACGCGGCTTTACGATGAGAATCCGACGCTGATAGCTTGGCAATGCGTTTCAATCTGCGAGAGATGCGAACTCCCTCAATCTTGGTTCGCAGCAGCTCCAAAGTCGTTTTGACGCATTTGGAATTGACGACATCCCAAATGAACTGATTCACAAGTGGCTTTGACTCTTTTGCGTTGAATACGCCTCGAATCGACGTGCTAAAGTCATAAACTTTGTCGACCACATAGGACTCACGAAGCACGTCATCACTAGCGTAAAATGCCATTCTGGCGATTGCAAATTCCAATTCCCGAGCATTCCGCCAGGGCGAATTAATCAAATATTGCAATGCTTCATTTTCGATGTGAAGTTGCGGTTTTCCGAATAATCCCGCGACACGTGTGATCTCCGTACCATACTTAGCGATCACTTTCTCCGCACCGACATAATTCTCACCATGCTGCTTCAGATCCTCATGAACCTCAGCTGAAACTGCGTTGATTGCGTTTTCATAGGACTGAATCAATGTTGAGGGAACAAGCCAATTGAGGTCCGATTGGTTGACCAAAAGTTCAGGAACGAGAAACTCATTGACCGTTTGCTGTTTGATGTGACTCGGTTTTGAATTGACCTCATCGGCAACCAGTAGAAAATCTTGCCGATTCGCTTCGCTGTTACCGACAAAGGCAACAAGTCCTAATTCAACGCCCGCTGACTTCCAAATCTCGAAGTCAATTCCACTCCAAAAACACGGAGCGCCAACCAATCCGACGCGCAGTGGTCGTGTCAAATTCTGACCTTGTTTTTTTGTTTTGCTGTATCGCATTCGAGGATCATCCATGACCGACTCCACGCTTGAATTTGGCGGAAAAATTGCGGCTCCGACCAAAAATGTCAAAATCTTTAGACAAAGCCCAGTTCTTTTACAAAAAAACTCAACTCGGTGTCAATCTCGTCTCGAGATGCGAATTGAAAAATTTGACTCGATGATGGAAAAGCCTCAATTCGAAAACATGCATGCAGTCATTGCTTTGCTTGCAGTTCGCCAAATCCGGGAGACAAATATCGGTTTCGGCAAATCAACAGGAGCTGGACGATTTCCACTCTTCAAGAATGCCCAGCGATTTGAAGCCCAGTCGCTGATAGAAACCAGATCGTTCAGGATCACAAAAAAGACCGAGATGCGATATTCCGTGAATACGACCATACTCAACAGCCGCCTGAATCAATTTTGTGCCAATTCCCTGCTTGCGAAACTCAGGCTGAACACAAAAGTTGTAAATGTTGGCAGCCGAGAGGCTGGAAGGGGTAGTGCTTTGGTTTGTCGACTGACTTGCAACCCAGCTTGATGGGCTTGTGTCTATGATTCCCACATGAAGCGAAAGTGAGCCTACGATCTGATCGTCGATCGATGCCGTCAATTGTCGGACAAAAAAATTATGGAGCGGTTGACTTTTGCACACCGACAGGTTGATAGCATCTCCAATTTGAGAATCGATCTGCGGATCCCACTGAATCGTTACTTCAGGATGACACTGCTTTATCGTATCAAAGCAACCACGCGGAGAAGTCGAGGTACCAATAGAGATGTCTTGAACGGCTTTCGGGCCGACATATCTTTGATCCGTGGTTTCCAGTGCATAGGCATTCCAAACTTTTGACCTAATCAGGAAGCTCTTGGCAAATACTTTTCGACAGCTGAAACTCGCCTTTTGCGTGTATAAACGGCATTCAAATCGTTCGGTAAATAACCGCTCTTCAGTATGACAATTCAGGTTTATTTTCCCTGCAATTTCCAGCTGCGTCTCGAGGACCGACGCAGTCGTCGCCGAATCGACAAAAACAAGACTAGGGTTCAAAACAACTTGGGTGTCATGACTGTCGCGGCAGTCGCCCGGCCTCAAACCCGGGGGAGCTGAAGCAACGAAATCCAAACGATTCGACAAAAATTGAATGGTTGGACAACCATGATGCTCACACCAAGCTTTCAGATTCGATTGAAGCGTCGAAAACAACACAGCGGCAAACGATCCGGTCTAGTATA
>Ga0206131_10007602_pt1 | contig 10819 bp, 8 predicted proteins | sample Helgoland_Spring_FD_148636 | JGI IMG/M metagenome (GOLD analysis project Ga0206131, IMG submission 148636) | Pelagic subsurface seawater microbial communities from Kabeltonne, Helgoland, North Sea - Helgoland_Spring_Bloom_20160517_1 | ecosystem: Environmental > Aquatic > Marine > Epipelagic ... | reverse complement strand
ATTTCTGAAGGCATTTAACTCAAAACGCTGAGGTTTGCCTTTTTGACGTTAAACTTTTCACCAGACCCATTGTTTCATAGAAAACTAATACTTATGAATTTTTTACTTCCTGCGCTTTTATCTTTACAAATTATGGCTTTATTCGTAACTACTGATCCCAAAGAATCGACAACACGTCTTTTTGACTTTACCCTAGACTCCAACATCAAAAATTGGAGAATTGTAAATGACGATGTGATGGGAGGGATTTCAAGCTCAACCTTTGGATTGAGTGATGCTGGGAATGGTATTTTCAAGGGGAAGGTTTCCACTGATAATAATGGTGGTTTTGCTTCTGTTCGATACAATATGGATGAATTCAAATGTGATCAACACAAAACCATAAGAATACGACTTAAAGGCGATGGTAAAAATTACCAATTCCGGATCAAGAACAAAAGCTCAGACTATTACTCATACATCACAACCTTTTCTACGAGTGGAGAATGGGAGACCGTAGAAATGAACTTAGAGGATTTTTATCCAAGCTTTAGAGGACGAAAATTGGACAAACCCAACTTTAACAAAAAGTCATTAGAACAAGTGTCTATTCTTATTGCCAACAAAAAGAACGAAAGCTTTAAACTCGAGATTGACCATATTGAGCTCTATTAGAACTTGAATCGATAAAAACAAAAAAGACCCTCATTTCTGAAGGTCTTTTCGAAAGAATTTGAAATCAATTACTATTCTACAATACATACCTTTTGAGAGGTTCCATCAGAATACTGATAAATCAAAACTGTGTTTGGCGTGTATTCAACTCTTTGTCCTAAAAGGTTGACTATTTTAACCAATTCTTTTGAGGGGTTAAGACCGAGTTCTGATATACCCACAAAATCTGATGGTACAATTCCTTTTGCATCAAAAGGTATATCATTGCAATTGGTTTGTTCACCTAATGAATTCATCGTACAAATATCAGCAGATAACGTAATAAAATTTGTTCCATTATAGTACATCGCGTGGCCAGAAGCCCCATCATCTAATAATTGACTAGTAACAAGGGTTGTTGTGAAATTTGTCATGTCAATCTTATATAGAAACTCTTCTCCTGCCATTCGATACATATAACCATCCGATGTGTTGAATGCAAGCGCTTCGCCATCATTATCTTGATCTCCTGACAAATCAGCCTTTTCAGTCAATTCGGCATTCGTTAGGTCTATTGAGTACAACCGATTTGGGTTCGATCCTCCATCACCAGTGATCCCGTATAAAGAACCATCACCAGAAAAAGAAATACTGGAAATTTTATCAGCTAAATCTCCAATTTTTGTGGCAAGAGAAGAAGACATATTAAGTGTTGCAAGAAATCGACTACCATTTGCTGATTTCACAACAACATAAACATTAGAATTCACCTGATCCATAGCCATACCCGTAAACCCAGCTATTAGGTTGTTGTTGGTTTCAACCACAACTGACTGTTCGTATACATTTCCATCATCTCCTAAAACGTATAAGCTATCTGTTTCGGATGTTACAACATTATAAAACATGATTTGTGAAAACCCATAATATTGAATGAATAACACAGTAAAGAGTAAAATTTTTTTCATAAGATTTGTTTTTTTTTAAAAGTAATACTTTTTTACACTCTATTTTTTAAAAGGTATTGATCTCTACAATTCAAAAAAGTGCCTCAAAAGAAACGCTTTTCAAAAGAATGAACGGTATTTATTAATGTTTCAACACAACAGTAGGTTTGTAAATCCCGTCAACTTGAACGATATACGTGCCACTGAATAGTTTTTGAATAGATAACTTGGTGTTCTTTCCTGTGAGTTTGCCTTTCATTACTTCCCTACCCTGTTGATCATAAATATTGAACTTATTGTTCAGCACTTTTTCTGATTGAATAACAATAAAATTTGTTGTTGGGTTTGGGAAAATTTGATAATCGGTAAATACATTTTCATTTATCGAAGATTGTCCCGTAGTAAAGATGAAATCAGTTTCAATAAGTGTATCTGAACAAGACCCTATCAAATCAGCTGCATACAGGCTTACCGTGTATGATCCATTGGAGGTATACTCATGGAATACATTTAAATTATTGGATTGGATAGATGTGCCGTCCCCAAAATCCCACCAAAAATCATAGCTGCTCAAATTTGGAGTAGTATTGGTGAATTGCACAGCGAATGGTGGTGCCGTAAACAATTGTTGGCTTGCAATAAACCCTAAATCAAAGCTTTCATCAACATAAGTAAGCGCTAATACTACGATGGAATCACAACCATTGCTGCCTTGATTGACCTGAGTGTATACTCCAGAATCATAGATCAAATCCCCATTCCAATTGTATGGATTTCCACAAATAGCAGAATCACTTATATAATTTGTAATTGGACTAGAGGTATTTATGGTCACATAGGCAGTATCACTACAATTGTCGTTATTTACGTAAAGGATTGCCGTAGCATTGATGTCTTCGGAATAAAAGTGACTGAAAACGTTAGGAATGGTATCATAGTAATAGATGCCGTCTCCAAAATCCAAATAAAAAGAATCACCAACACTACCACTGTAATCAAAAGTAACAACGATTGGTGTGCAACCGTCTGATGGGTTCGCATTCATTGATGCTAATATTGCATTGAAGGTCACCGATATGGTGGTATCATGTATGCAACCAAAATCATCCATAACATTGAAGGTATAACTGTTATTTCCATTTTCAGGAGCAACGATTATGGATGAGTCTCCTAAATTATCTATAATCGTAGTGTTGGGCGTCCACCAAGCAGAATCGAGTGTGTTTTGATAATTCGAAATACCTGTGGTAGAAGAATAAAAATCGATGCCCCAACCAAAAATATATCCGTCATCAATACTCAAATTATCTTGCACAAATATGGTCCATTCACCATTAAATGGACAACCAAAGAAATCACCAAAAGAGCTTTCTGGGGCATATATATATGACGGATCTACTGACGGGCTCCCTTCTCCAAAGTTTGGTGCAGGAATGGTGTTCCCCCAATTTTGTGTCATTGGACCTATATCGTTAAATACGGAGCTAAAGCAGTATTCCCAGCCTTCTCCAGGACCACCACCACCATTATCATCAATCGGATCTCCTAAATGAGTTCCTCCGCCACTTGCCCCTCCGGGGATGGCCCCAGGACTGTACGAATTAACGAGAGGAACGGTTGTGCCATTTGGGCATTGCAACCATATCTCAAGATCACCAGCATATGAATGTTCCATGGTAATGCAGACCTGATTCAATTCCTGAGCATTGGTAATGGTTGCCCCTTGAGGAAAACCTGATATCGTAATAGGAGCTTCATATTGAGCTCCAGATCCATCTGGAAGAAAAGTGAGTCCTGTAACATATTGTGAACTGCTATTGGCAAAGCCACCATCTGGAAAACTGAAGGAATCACCAAAACCACTTGCCCCTCCAAATATTTGTGCGGTCTCACCGGTGCATAAGGAATCATTGGATATATAAAAGCCTGTAAATTCTGGAGTCATCCCAGTACGGACCTTACTCATGAGTTCGGCATTTTCTCCGTTTTGATCCGTGATATTGAGATTTACCAAATATCCATTGGCTAAACTTACTACGAAAATAATGGTATCGTTATTGGGAAAGCTTACGCCATCAATGGTCCATTCAAAATCAATATTCACATTGACATCTTGAGAGTATCCAGTACCCGTGTTTTCTAAAGAATTAGAAAAGTCAGGTGTTGCTACAAATACAACAGTGTCTCCCGAACATACGTCAACAAAACCAGTATCAATCGGATTCAAATTGTTTAGTAGGGAACCATTAACATAGGCCTCCATATGTGGAGCGAAGGGTTGATTGCTTTGAGCATTTAAAAAATGAACACAAAACAATATACCAAAAATGAAAATGTTTTTCATGAATTCTAAAATTAGTAATACAAATATATCATTCTAGAAATTAAATCATTATCCTTTATAAATCGATTTCCACCAGCTATTCCGTAAATAAAAAAAGCGCCCCGAAAGGGACGCTTTTTAATTCTTAAAGAAGAATCTCTTAGTGCTCTCCGCAATGAACTACATAAATTGTTGTATCATTTACAACATAACCTTGATTTTCTAGATCCTCTGCAGCAGAGCCACAGTATTCACCTTCTAATTCCACTTCTTCTCCGTTAGGACCGTCATAATGACATTCGTAACATTCTTCTTTGTTGCAAGCGGTACTTGCGATTAGCAGCATTGCTGCAAAAAACATTTTTGTTTTCATAACATTAATTGATTTGTTTATATATAGATTGATTACTTATTTATTTTGTTTCTCCCCTTAATTTTCCACTTTAGATTGAAATAAAAACTTCGACCAGGTTCAGTTAACCCGAGCCGTTTTAGACTAGATAGATGATTGACATATGATGTATTTAATGCATTTCTTACTCCGAATGAGAGCTGAACTGGCCATGATGCATCCCACTTCATTTGACATCCCAATTGAACAAAATGATATGCTTCTGCTCGGGTCTCAAGTGGCCCAACTCGATCTTGATTAAAGAAATAATTATGCTGAATCAAGACGGAAGCAAATCCAAATTGCTTCTTTTTAGAGAGCTCCACACGAATATTTGATCTCAACCTTGCTTGTGGCATAAAATATAAGTCCTCTCCAGCCTGTACCAGACCTAATTCTCTTCCGAAAGTATTGGAATAGCCCATTTCAAAATGAAGTCGGTGAGCAAAATGAGGATGGTAATGAAGCCTTGCCTCAATACCATAAAGCAATGCGCGATTTAAGGCTTGATATTCATATACAGCGAGACCATCAATGACTGAGTCAAGTTCTGCGAGCTGAATATAGTTGTTGGCTATAGTCGTATATGGATTAATGAGTATGGACAAATGCTCATTTGAAAGTTCATAATTCAAATCAAGCTGAACAAATCTTTCAGAGCCTAGTGACCGGTCTCCAAGTTCATAACGAACAGCACCATGATGAATCCCGTTACTCAATAATTCTGATAAGTGAGGTGCTCTGGTTCCAGAAGAAATATGACAGGCCAGGTCTTGTTTTGATTTGGCTTTCCATTCCTTTCTGATACCAATGGATCCATTGAAGTTTGGATAATCATTATTAAAGCTAGAACTACGAACGGCTCTTTGATCCACACGTATTACTGTGTTCATCTTAAGTCCACCGAAATCATAAGAAAGAGAGGAATATAGACCAACATCGTATTGATCTGAATCATCTATTAAACGTTCTTCTGCCGTAACACCGTTGTTATTGCTTTGTGCACTTGCTTGAATACCGGATAATACCTGAAGGTTATTATGAGGATGCCAATGATGTCTCGCCTGAAAAGAGGTCGCATTTAAATACATATCAATACCAGGAGTAAAATTTTTTTCTTCAAATTCCTTGAGATTGTTGTATCCATGATTCAAATAAAACTCCATTTTATGCTTTGAACTGATGAAGTAGCTGGTCTTGATGTTTGCGAAATGATTCTGTATTTTTTGGTACGGCAATGATTTCTTTCTGTCTTGGTAATCGATCATGAATGATTCCGGTTCCGGATCTACATCGTGCGTATGACCGGGAATACCTACCCTAGAATTAGAATATAAGTAATTGAGTTCTAAATTCCACTTTCCTGAATTGTAGCCTAACTTGAACTTTCCTCCCATATCTTGCATTCGAGAATCACTTAAATAACGGCCATTCGGAAGTGCATAATCTGCATAGCTAGAGAAAATCCCTGCAGCACTCATTCGAAGTTTTTTACCCGAAAGTCTGTAAACTATACTGTTTTGAGTTCCAATATTTACAGACTCAAATTGCGAATTTACCTGTATTGAATAGCTATTTTGAGGCGCAAAAGAACCATCTTTTAAATACAAAAGGCCTCCTGTAGCATCTCCAGTATATATTAAAGACATCGGTCCTTTAATCACTTCTGCACTTTCCATGCCCACCTGTGATATGCCCAATCCATGATCACCACCCCACTGTTGGTTATTGATACGCATCCCATTAAGAAATGTAACGACACGCATTCCTTGCATTCCTCTTATCACAGGTTTTGAGTTTAATGGGCCATAAGAAGACATCTGCACCCCGTCAATTTGAGTTAGTGCTTCAGCTACACTTAAGGGTGTGATCACATCAAGATTGTCCAATTTCATGTAATCCGTTTTCTGAGTCATGCTGCCTTGGAGCTCACGAAGCTCGACACTCACCATTACTTCATCCATGTCATGTGGATCAGGACTTAATGTAAGATTGATACTATCGCAACAAGTTACCGATATGGTTTTTGATTCATAGGTCATGGCGCTAACCTGCAACATGAATTCGTCAGGCCAGTTTCCTTCTAATTTAAATCTTCCGTTTACATCCGTAAAGGTAGCAACCCCAAGCTCCTTTAGCTCTATTTTTGCTCCTGGGATAGACTCATTATTTAAACCGTCTTTTACAACGCCGGTCAGCTGTTGTGCGATGCACACATATCCTGTCATAAACAGGATAAAACAAGAAATTTTATACATTATTAATTTTAATTCGTTACGAAATGGTTTTGTTTAGCTGATTTAGCTTAATCGTAACGAACTTGGGGGACCCCGTAATTGAATATTTTGGGCAGAACCAACGGTCACAGCACCAAACTCCCATGAGGAGACAACATTGATGTAGCCATTTGGAACTTGAACAATTGCAAATTTTGGCGTATCCAATGAATGAAAAGAATAGGAACATAAATCACAGTCCGCTTCTTCAAAAGAAAGACCCTGATGTTCTTCTGAATCCGTGTCATGATCATGATGCTCATGCAAGGGTTCTATGCACTCATGTATCAAAGATCGTGGCACATGGATAGCAACCATGCCCAACAACAACAAATACAACAGTGACTTTTTCATCAATACAAAATTATGAAAAATAAAATATAGTTCAAGGTTAATCATGAATTGAAAACAATTTAAATTTAAAGATCCTCTCAACTTTTTTAAAATCAAATCATTAGACGCTGCGAACTACATGAATTCGAATCATTATTTGATGACTTTCAAAAAAACCATATCAAATAATGCTCAAAAAGGACGATTCCATTAACCAAAATTTATAAACAGCTTAATTATATTTATTTAAAGAATCATGGTATATTTATAGCCGGACAAATTATTAACTACAATTACAAATGAAAAGATTAACCCTCGTTTATCTATTCTTTATTTCTACGTACATATATTCTCAAGCTCCCTTTCAAATTGAATGGCAAAAATCTTTAGGTGGCTCCATGGGCGACTTCGCCTATAGTGTTGAACCTACAGCTGATGGTGGTTTTATTGTCGCAGGGAATTCACAATCCAACGATGGTGATGTTGCTGGAAACCATGGTCAAACTGATGTTTGGGTGGTCAAATTATATGCAGACGGACAAGTCTCATGGAAGAAGAGCTTTGGTGGCTCATCTTTTGATGGAGCAAACTCAATTAAACAAACTACAGATGGCGGATTCATCATCGCAGGATATACTGCATCTAACGATGATGATGTATCTGGAAATCATGGAGGCCGCGATTTTTGGGTTTTAAAATTGGATTCTTTTGGGAACGTGGCTTGGCAAAATGCATTAGGAGGAAACTCAACAGAAGTAGCCTACGCAATAGAACAAACCTCTGAAGGCGGCTATATTGTTATGGGATATACCGTTTCTCAAGCGGGAGATGTTATTGGTAATCACGGAGAAACAGACATCTGGGTGGTAAAACTTAATGAATCAGGAAATATTTCTTGGCAAAAGTGCTTAGGAGGCAGTTCAAACGAACAAGGATATGACATTAAACAAACAACAGATGGTGGATACATTATCGCAGGAAGCTCTCAATCTAACGACGGGGATTTGGAATCAAATTTAGGGTCCTCTGATTATTGGGTAGTTAAGCTTGACACTGACGGTAGTATTGCTTGGAAAGAATCCTATGGAGGAAGTGACAGAGATGTTGCTCACTGCATTAAACAAACCAACGATGGAGGCTTTCTTGTTTCCGGAATATCATCCTCTTCAGATGGAGATGTTACTGACGTTAGTGGTGGTCGAGATTATTGGATCATCAAGATTGATCCAACAGGAAACCTCATCTGGCAAAAGGCAATGGGTGGAGATGGAACCGACGTAGCTTATTCCGTAGATGAAACAGATGATGGAGGAGCTATTATTGGAGGTTTTTCTACTTCCACTAATGGAGATGTTTCTGGAAATCATGGAGATTCAGATTATTGGATTATTAAATTGGACAATTCAGGAAATTATATTTGGCAACAATCTATAGGAGGGTCTAATACTGATGAGCCTAACAGCATCAAACAAACTCCGGATGGAGGTTTTATTATTGCGGGCTACTCTTATTCAGAAGACGGTGACCTCACTAGAAATCGAGGGTTTTCAGATTATTGGGTAGTAAAACTTGAAGAAGTAAGCACGGCTGGTACGGTTTACTTTGATGCGAACGAAAACTGTCTTCAAAATTTGGATGAAAACGAGATTGAAGGAATCAATTTATTAATCAATCCTGGAAGTATTCTGGTTACAACAGACTATAATGGAGATTGGTGGGTCAAATCATTGCCTCAGGGCAGCTATACCATGACGGTAGACACTTCTACGTCATGGAAGAGCTCTTGTACAAATAATACAACCAAGTCCTTTACCATTTCTAATCCTACAGGTTTTACCATCGGGCCAGATTTTGGAATGATTAATGACTTTCCCTGCCTAGAACCCGATGTCTCTATCCACATGCCATTCATGCGACCTTGTTTTGAAGAGCAGATTATTTTTCTCTCTGTATCCAATGCCATCACTTCTCGGGGTTCTTTAATCGGAAACTATGTTGAGGTTGAATTGGATCCTTTTATCACCTTAGACAGTGCATCATTGTCATTTACCCCTCTTGGCAATGATTTTTATCGCTTTGATTTGGACGATGTGACACCAGGTTCTCAAGAAAGAATTGTAATGTATACAACCATAAGTTGTGATGTTAATTTAGGAGAAAACTTATGTATGGAGGCCAACTTAAAACCTGTTGAACCTTGCATGCTTGACAATATTCCTTCAGACCCTGTAGTTGCGGATCCTGAGGGAACAAGTGAGACCAACTTTCCTGTACCATGTACTTTGCCATGGGACAAATCGAGCCTGAGTGTAGACGGCTGGTGTCAAAATGATTCTGTCTTCTTTTCTGTAACCAATACAGGTGAATTTGGAAACGGAGATATGGATTGTTACTCACCCCTTTGGGTTACGAGAGATGGTATCGTAATTGTAACTGACTCAATCGCAATATTAGGTGGACAAACGGTAATCTATTCCTATCCAGGTAATGGACAACTATGGAAACTTATGGCAGAGCAGCACCCATTGCATCCGGGAAACTCTCACCCCAATGCTTCAGTTGAAAATTGCGGAGCACATAATAATAATCCTCCGGTAGACATCAATGATACGCATCTTGATGACGCTGATCCTGTAATCGACACCTATTGCGGAATGGTCACAGGAAGCTATGACCCCAATGATAAAACAGGGTATCCGTATGGTGAGACAGATCAATTTTATATACCCAAAAATCAGCAGATACAATACGTTATACGTTTTCAAAACACAGGAACAGACACTGCCTTTACCGTTGTCGTGCGTGACACCCTAGATTTGGACCTAGATATTTTCTCTGTGGTTTCCGGTGTTTCAAGTCACTCCTATGAATTTAAAATGTATGGACCAAGGGTTCTTGAATGGACATTTAATGATATTTATTTACCTGACAGTGCCGCGAATCAGATTGGCAGCAATGGGTTTTTAACCTATCATGTGGAGCAAGTGCGGGATTTGGAACCGGGCGTTGAAATCACAAATGATGCAGATATTTATTTTGACAAAAACCTACCCATTACAACCAATACAACCATTCACAGAATATTTGAAGGCTTTTTGGGTATGCTTGGAATCGAAAACTTGGAAATTGAAGGTAAAGATTTAATGGTTTACCCCAACCCTACTTCCCAAATGATTACCATACAAAGCGAAGACCCTATTTTTAATGACTTCCAAATCTATGACCAATTGGGACGATCGGTTTATCGTGGTGCGCTCAGCGGATTTTCAACTGAAGTGTCTTTGCACCATTTGTCTAAAGGCAGTTATATCATTCAAGTAACTGGAACTTACAAACCAACAAAGCTCGTTAAGGATTAACTCGATCATTTAACTTCTTTTCAAATTTGTGCTTATGCCCTAAAACTGCTATTTTAGAGCCAATTCAATCTTTATGAAACACCTTTTGTTAGGACTTACTCTTATTATCAGCTTTGCCCTGAGCGCTCAAGTTCAATTGACGAGAGATGTTATGTCAAGTGCTGGACAGTCAGTTTCAGGAACAACTATTCAAATGAGCTACACCATTGGTGAGCCATTTACCGCAACACTTCAAAACAATTGGATCCATACCCTAGGCTTTCAGCAACCCGATACCAAACCAGCCACTGAGCTGCCTTTTGCCATTCCTGGAGGACTTTCACCCAACGGAGACGGCACCAATGAAACTTGGGACATTCAGGCATTGGAAGACTATCCTAATGCCACCGTTACCGTATTCAACCGCTGGGGACAGAAAGTATATTCAGGTACTTCACAAGACCCTGCTTGGGACGGAACGACCAACGGACGTGAATGCCCTACTGCGGATTATTATTACATCATTGATTTGGGTGATGGACAAAAATTTAGTGGTGTAGTAACACTCAAAAAATAAT
>Ga0206131_10007596_pt1 | contig 10827 bp, 10 predicted proteins | sample Helgoland_Spring_FD_148636 | JGI IMG/M metagenome (GOLD analysis project Ga0206131, IMG submission 148636) | Pelagic subsurface seawater microbial communities from Kabeltonne, Helgoland, North Sea - Helgoland_Spring_Bloom_20160517_1 | ecosystem: Environmental > Aquatic > Marine > Epipelagic ... | reverse complement strand
ACAACAATATAAAGATATTGAAAAATCATTATCAGATAATGATAACGGTAACAATAATACTATTAAATTATCATCTATAAATAATACAAATAATACAAATAATACAAATAATACAAATAATACAAATATTAATACAAAAGAAATGAAAGATGAATTAAAGAATTTTTTTAATGAATTAAATCAAAATAAACAAAATAATTTTCCATCAATGGATAAATTTTCTAATAATATATATTCTGAATTATAAAGAGAGAAACCCAATTCAATCCAATTATTTTTATTTTATAAAATGATTTAAATATATAAATATATAATTATATAAATATATATCTAATATGTTAGACAAACGATATTTCATCAATAAATTTCCCAAAATAGAACTTTCATATGAAACAATCTTACATAAGAAAGTTCAATCTGATTTATATATGTTAATTCCTACTGGAATTAAAGTATTTGCATGGTTTACATATTATAAAAACCGTAATTTATGTGTAATTTTGCATTTAAACAAACATAATAATATTATTAATGTTGAAGAAACAGTTTTATCTTATGATAAAAAATTATCATATGGAACAATTATTTATGGTACATATTTTCTACATAATAATATGAGATATATTACATGTGAAGATATTTATTATTATAAAGGAAAGAATGTATATGATATAATTAATAATGATAAATCAACATATATAGATCGACTTAAATTAATGAAAAATATATTTGATCATGAATTGCGACAACTTGCATATAATAGTAAATTTACTATATTTGGATTACCATATTTTACAAATTCATTAAAAGACGCTTTTGCAAAAATATCTTTATTACCATATCATATAAAAAATGTATTGTGTCGTAATTTTAATAATAATATTATTAATGGAATAATATTAAATAAAAATAATAATATTTCTGATAAAGAATGTATATTTAAAATTACAGCAGATATATATGCTGACATATATCATTTATATTGTAAAGATTCTAATTATGATTATTATAATTTAGCATGTATACCTGATTATAAAACAAGTATATTAATGAATTCTTTGTTTAGAACTATTAAAGAAAACCGAAATTTAGATTTATTAGAAGAAAGCGACGATGAAGAAGAATTTGAAAATATTAATAAAGATAAATTTGTTAATTTAAAGAAAGTAATATATATGAAATGTATTTATATAAAAAAATTCCGAAAATGGAAACCAATTGAAGAAGTTAAATTTGGAGAGAAATTATTATTAAAGAGAGAAATTATAGAATTAGAAAAATCACATATTAAAAACTCTTATAATTAAAAAATCACATATTAAAAACTCTTATAATTATTATAATGTTATTAAACATTTTCCTTTAATAATATCATTTAAATTATCTGTTTCTAAAAAGTTGGTTGTATCATTATTTTTTCCTTTTCCTTTTTGTTTTTTAGATATTTCTATCCAATTAGGATTTCCTTTATTGTAATTATCTGTATGCATAATTGTATAATTATTTTTTTGATAAAATACACGACGTTTAGCCCATTGTTTTTTAAAAATATCATGTTGGTCTATTATATCAATAATTAATGGACTATTATCTTTTACTCTCATAATTCTTCCAACTGCTTGCTCAATATCAGTTTTTGGTGTTGCTAAAACTAATGTTGTTAATGTTTTAATATCTAATCCTTCTGATGCCATTGAATATGTAGCGATAATTACTTGTTTAGTTTCGCTAATTTTCAAATCATTTTGTTTCATTCCACCTATATAATATCCAACCGAAGCAATTTTTCTATATTCAATTGCTTTATATAAATATATTAACAAAACTTTATTATGTCCTAAAATCATAATTTGCTGATTAGAATTTATTTTTAATTCATTAATAATAACATTTATAATAAACTCGGATCGTATATTAAAATTACATAATTTACTAATCATAGTACTATATTTAGGATTACCTCTATAATCATACTCCATCTCATTAAATTCAACATCATCAATATTAAAATCTATCGCTTTTACTATAACATTATTTTCAGCGTCTCTTTTTTCTTTGTGGATTACATCACCAATGAACATTTTAAAGACTTTAGATAAACCATCTTTTCTATTCATTGTTGCACTTAATCCTAAAGTATACCTAGTACAAATTTTTTGTAAGGCTCTACAAAATACCTCAGCACTTAGATGATGTATCTCATCTAATATTGTTAATCCAAATTCTAGAAATTGATCATCCGGATAATCTTTCATTGATAAAGATTGTAACATACCAATTACTATATCTTTGTCTTCTATATCAATTACTTTCGCTTGAATTTTACCTACACGCGCTTTAGGTAAAAATTGTGTAATACGTTCTACCCATTGATCTACTAAAAATCCTTTATGAACAATAATTAAGGTTTTTAGACCTATTTGCGTCAAAATATTTAAAGCTAAAACTGTATTATGTGTAACAGTATAATCACCTAATAAGAACCGATGATTTCCATCAATTGTAAATCCATAATAATTATCTATATCTAATTTTTCAATTTCAATACTATTTACTAATGGATCTTTAATTTGTTTGCGTTTTCTACATTGTTTTCTTGGTACTAATGTTGGTATTTCTTGTAAATTTTCACCATAAATACATGTTTTATAATATATATTCTCTCTTTTTTCATTTTTATAAATACATGATTTTTTTACGCTTTTTTTATATGCAGCAAAACCTAAACTTCTGGCTATAAATATAATATCATCTAATAAAGTTTCATTTACTAAAATTATTTCAATACAATTTTTTGCATTATATCCGTCAGAATCAATTATACCTGCTAAAATTCTTAATTGTATATCTCTAGAATTACATTTATAATTATGTGGAATATGTTTTTTTATATTATCATTCTTATGTTTTTTAAATAAATTATTATTTTTAAGAAAATCTATAAAATAATTTTTTTTAATTGTAGATTTAATATTATAATCATAATTATATTTATAATTCAAATATAATTGATATTTAATATATTCTTTGCTTCTAAATAATTCTATCATATATTTAATTATATATGGCGATTGTGTTGTTATTTGTGTTGAATATGAATGTCCATCTCCTAACCAATAACCTAATAAATACGGATCAAAATCTACTATTTGTTCTCTATATAAAATAGGGACTTTATATCCTAATAAAGGTCTTCCACTTTTACCATGAAATGTTTTCGGTAAATTTAAGTAATCTTTTACTGATATATCAATAATTTTTCCTTTTGAATATTTCTTACTATAAGTGTAAGATGTTTTCAACGATAAAATGTGCGATTCATTTACAATATATGGATCGCCTTTATGTGGAATTATTTTATACATTGTTTCTCTTCCACGAGCTAAATTTAATACTTTTCTAGGAGTAGAATCGTCCCCCATTAGTAAATCATTTACTTCTATATGTTGAACCATTTTAATATCTCCATTATACATTAAAATTGGTGTATCCTTTCCTAAACATTTTCCAAATCCTGTATGGAGATCTAATAAACCACCTCCACCAGAATTTGTATCACTCGCATTAATATGATTCAAGAATTTTTCTACAATAGCTTGTTGATTTTCTCTTAACTTACCCGCAAATTTAATATTAATAGGAATACCTTTAGAAATTCTTGATTCATTCGGTACACCAAATGTAGATATACCAAAATAACGTGGAATATAAAATTTATTACTTGACTCACGATAAATTGGATAAGGAGTTGGTTGCACTGGCGATTTAGGAATATATGCTCTCATAGTTAATTCATTTCTAATAAATATTTGTTCCTCTAGTGAAAGTGTTTTTTTATATATAGAATAACCTTTTTGACCTAAATAAGTTTGGTGTGTCATTCTAATCTATTAATTAATATTATTTTATTATTAAGTAAATTTTCAATTTTAAAAATTATAAAGGAATTCTAAAAAAGTAATAATAGTTTACTTTATTTACTTTATTTACTTTATTTACTTTATTTACTTTATTTACTTTATTTACTTTATTTACTTTATTATAATCAATGTAAACTACATATTTAGGATAAATTTAAAAATAACTATAAAATTATATATCTTGTTAATAATAAATATTAACTATATATAATGGCTTTATCAAATAAAAACATGATTTCTCTATCAATGGGATCAGTATTAATGATATATTTATATTTAGGAACACCAGTACCAGCAAACATTATATTACATAATGTTTCATTAGCACTCTCGGTAATATTTTCTATAGTTATGTTTTTTTCTTTATGTTCTAAAATAAATATATTTGTTGCAATACTTTTTGCACTTGTAGCATTTGAGGTAATAAATAAATCATTACACCCACAACTTAGTAATATAAATAAAAATATTCAATATTATAATAATACTGAATCTAATAAAAATACTATACTTTCAGATAAGTTAAAAAGTTCTGATACTTTAGAACAAGATATGGTATCCAATATGAATACTATTATTGGAAATAATCATTTAAATCGCGTACCAACATATCAACCATTATTAGCCGATTCTGCCGGATCATCCCAAGTTGAATAGATGATATTTAATAATATTTAATTATATTTTTTATAAAGAAAATATAATTCATTTTTTATGTTATTTTTCATTTTTTAATTTACCTCTTCATAATTTTCACATGTATCATCATCAGAAATACTATTTTTAGATTCAATAGTATCTACTTTATCTTTAAGAGATAATCTACTAAGCCCATGATCCGTATGTTTATCCATAACAATATCATTACTTTCAAACAATTCTTTATGAATTTTATCACCAGAAACCTCATCGTTATTTTCTAATAATGCATTTTCAGTAACATTCATATTTTTAATATTGATAAGATTACCCTCTTTATCAATTGTTTGTGTTAAAACATTACCACTTTCTTTCGCTTTTTCAATATTGTCTTCTATTGCTTTTCTACGAGCATCTTTTAGGCGTTTTTCAAATTCTTCTTTAGCTGATTTTTCATTAGTTTGTTTTTCATTCATTAACTGATTTAATTCGTCTTCTAAATATTCAACTCTTCCAGTTTTATATGCTTCAGGATCCCACGGCATCCATACACCAACTGGTCCAACAAATACATCATGGTTGGGATCCATTTCTCTCAACATTTTACAACGTATTTCTGCTTCTTGTTGTGAAGGATATGATCCACGCACTTTAACACCACGTGTAGATGTTTGAAAACTATGTTTCTCATTAAATTCTAACTCTAAACTCTCCTCATGATTATCAATATATGTTTTATATTCATCTTCTAATGTTGTCACATATAATTTTTCTTTTTCTTCATCTGTAAATTCTTTTAGATCTTTAGTAAGTTTTTCAAAGTCTAATTTATATTTATATGAAAGAAAATTTAAAAACTGTGTAAACTTTTCTAGTGATTTCTTTAGATCATATTGTTTAAGAAATTGATTTAAAAAATATTGTTCTTTGTCTTTTAATATTTTTTCAGGAGAGATAAATGATAAACATACAAATTTTTGTCCAGCAACCGGCATATCTTCATCCAATAAATCAATATATTTAGGATCATCTTTTTTAATAAATGTAGTATTAGACATTATATATTATTTATTTAATAATCATTTTAATTTTTTTTTTTTAATAATATATATTATTTTTTTCTATATATTTATTATAATATGTCACTCGGTGGTTTTTTAGATCTTGGTGAATTAGTTAAACGAGCCGTAAAATATCTTGTTGAAGGCTTAATTGTCGCAATTGCCGCATATGTTATCCCCGCTAAACGTTTAAAACTTGATGAAACACTTTTAATTGCTTTAACTGCAGCTGCTACATTCAGTATCTTAGATATGTATCTTCCAGCTTTAGCGACTTCGGCTCGTTCGGGCGCTGGATTCGGTATTGGTGCCAATCTTGTTGGTTTCCCTGCTCTTTAAATATAAGTATTTAATACTTTTATATTTTTATAACTTTAAATAGTTTAGATTTTTTTTTAGTTCTTTAGCCATATTTTCATATTTAGAACTAAAAAAAAATCACAATAATATAATATATATATATTAATGACCGAAACACCAAGTGATATTTCTAGACATATGTCTGGAATTATTCAATCGCCCGATGGTGTGATTCAATATTATAGTACTCCTAAAATTAAAGATAAACATAATCCATATATTAAAAAATCTATATTGCACGATGAAGAATTAGGTCAAGAATATATAGAAGTTGAATCTAATGGTGAACATACTATATTAGCTGATAATATTAATAACGCATTAGAATTAGAATGTAATGCTATGGTAGTAAGATTTTTATGTTTATTAGATTTTATAATTAATATTATTTATTTATTAAATAGTTATTATATTATTGGTTTTTTTATTGCAACCATATCTATGTCTGGATATTTTTCTACAATTACTTATAATAAACAAGGCTTAATTGGATATATTATTTATCAATATATTCTAAGCTTATCTAAAATATTATTAACTGCTACATATATTGGATCATTTGCGTCACATAAGTATAAATTTATTATACAATTAGAAAAAGATTATTTGATTGTTTTAAATCCTACAACACAAATTATATTTTTTTTATCAATATCGTCTTTGGTACAAATTTATATTACCTATTTTATTCATCGATTTTATAATAAACTTAAAATAATATCTATTGAATATTATTGAATAATTATTTATTATTTTATACGTTTCATTTTAATTGGTTTATTATTTTGTTCTAATGTTTTAGTAATTCGTAATAGTTGTTTTCCAAAAACTGTATTTTGTAATATATTATTTGCGACACCTGACATTATATATATTTCAAAATCTAAATACCATTCTGCAAATGTTATCCATTTACCTTTATTAGTTGTATTAAATCCAATTGTATGTATTTGTTCATGTGCTCTACATAGAGGACATGAAAAACCTTTTCCACATTTACGATTAATATCTTGCATTTGTCTATAACATTGTTTACATGTACCATGTCCACATTTAAACATTTCCATTTGTGTTTTTGAATATTTTAAATTCCATGATAAATTGTTTACAAGACAAATTGGACATTTATTATTTTCAATATTGATAAATGGCATTTTTTCTCTCTATAATTTCTTTATATTAGGAATATTCAATTTTTATTTTATTTTATTTGTTTTTCTTTTAAATATAAATTATTTAATATCCATCCAGTTTTTGTTTTAAATCCCCAATTCCTAATTTTTTTTCCTGGAATAAATAATGACCAACAATAAGGTTTTTGTTTCAATAACTCTACTCTATGTAATGTTTTTGCTGGAGCATATCTAATACTAAATGGTCCTCGCCATATTTTTCCTTTTTCTGTATATTCCCAATATCCTGGATATAGTGGAATTGATATATACGACCAAGGATGATCATGTAAATCATCTGGATCCGATTTCAAAAATTTGTGTAAAAATATATTAAATGGAAATTTCTCTCTATCTTTTAAAAATAAATAATATCTTTCCAAATATGGTTCTTCATCTAATCTATCGTAGATTATACGATATCTTCCAAAATAAGTCATTATTTTTGTAAATAGTAAATAAATAGTTTTTGTTATCATAATAAATATTAAATATAGTTATTTAATATTTAAATATAATTTTAAATTTTTATTTTAAATTTTTATTTTTGTTTTTTCATTATTACATTTAACCATATACTATATATAATAAATATTAAATAGTAGGTATAAATTTCCACTCTAAATCAGAACAAATGTTTTTCCAAATTTCATCTTGTTCTATTCTTTTCTCTCTATCTTTTAACATTTGAAAATATGGCAAAAATTGTTTTTGATCTAATAATTCACATAATTTATATATTGTATAATAATAATTTAAAAAATTCACTCGATCTTCAGGACAATATTTTGCATATGGTATTTGTATTTCAATAAACAAATTACATAATGTTTCTTCTAATTCAGGACTCATTATTGGAGGTTTTACTCCTAATTTATCTTTAATAAATGGAATATGTTCATAGTACTTATTATATCTTAATTTTTTTAATAATTCTTTCATACTTTTATTATTTATACTTTTTATATCTAATCTTTCCTTTTTTATTTGTAATTTTATATTTTCTATTATCTCATCAGGTATTAATGTTGTTTCTTTTGCTTGAAATTGTGCTAAAATTTCTCTAAAATGATTAATTCTTTTATATGCATAAAAACATACTTCTTTAGGAGGTTCTTTATATGTAGGTTTATCATTTTCTACTAAAAATTTTATATTATTACCACATTTATTACATACTAATATACCCTCATGATCAATAGGAATTAATTCACCATTATTACAAGATTTACATATATTTATTGGATTAATAAAATTGTTAATATCCAAATAATTAATATCAACATTAGTTAAATATTTTTGAATATTAGTTATAGATATTTCAGAATTGGTATTATTACTAATATCTTTAATATTAAAAAATATATCTAATACTTTTGGCTTATTAAATCCTTCTGAAATATTTTTTTTATCTTCAAAATATTGAAAAATATATTCAGAATTATTTAATAAATATTGTTTTTTATTAGTTTTTATTTTATTTATTTTAGCATCTAATTCTTTAACTTTACATTTAATATTTAATTTTTCATCGAATACTATGGATTGTGATCTAAACTTATTTAATAATTCGGATCTTGATTTTATTAAATTTGGCAATATAATTGTTTGTTCATTATTAAATTCTTTTAAAAAAGCATCATGTTTAGAATCTAACGATTCATTTGTTTTATTAACCACTATTTTTTTTAAACTTTTTAATTTAAAATTTGACATATTAATACTAATAATAAAATATAAATATTATTTAATATTTAATTCTATTATTTATTATTTTAAGATATACCAGAATATTAATTTTCTATAATAATTATTAATGAATATTAATATTATGATTCCAGAAAAAATAGAAATAGATAATATTATTTTACAAAAAATGGCATTTATATACAACGCATTAGAAAATGGATGGGATATAAAAAAAAACGATAATAAATATATATTTTCTAAAAATCACGAAGGTAAAAAAGAAGTATATTTAGATAGTTATTTGCAGCATTTTTTAGAAACCAATATTAGTATAAATAATATTACATCAATAAAAAAAATATAAAGCAAAATTTAAAATCTAATTAGTTAATTTAATTAAATTTAATTAAATTAAATATTAAAAATTTTTTTTCTTTAGCAATAATATAAATGGGAGGAGGATTAATGCAGCTCGTCGCCTATGGCGCTCAGGATGTCTATCTTACTGGAAATCCACAGATTACTTTTTGGAAGGTTACCTACCGTCGCTACACAAATTTCTCGATGGAATCGATCGAACAAACTTTCAACGGCCAGGCCGACTTTGGTCGCCGTGTTACATGCACCATTAGCCGTAATGGTGATTTAGCTTACCGTACCTACTTACAGGTTACATTACCTGAAATTGGTCAGTCTCAGGCTAAATATGCCCGCTGGTTAGATTTCCCCGGAGAACAGCTTGTTTCCCAGGTTGAAGTTGAAATTGGTGGACAGCGCATTGATCGCCAGTACGGTGATTGGATGCACATCTGGAATCAGCTTACTCTCACTTCTGAACAACAGCGTGGCTACAACAAGATGGTTGGTAATACCACACAACTTACCTTCATCACCGATCCATCTTTCGCAACCGTAGATGGTCCATGTGCATCGGGTGCGCCTCGCCAGGTTTGCGCCCCACGTAATGCGCTCCCCGAAACTACTCTCTATGTTCCACTCCAGTTCTGGTACTGCCGTAACCCAGGACTTGCGCTCCCCTTAATTGCGCTTCAGTATCACGAAATCAAAATTAACCTTGATCTTCGCCCCCTTGACGAATGCTTATGGGCCATGAATTCCTTATCCGATTCGTCAGCGACTGGTTGCAAGGCAACCTCCGCCTACTCGCAGTCGCTTGTTGCTGCTTCGCTCTACGTTGACTACGTCTTCCTTGACACTGATGAACGCAGACGTATGGCGCAGAACCCCCACGAATACCTTATTGAACAGCTTCAGTTCACTGGTGATGAGTCGGTTGGTTCGTCCTCGAACAAAATCAAGCTTAACTTCAATCACCCATGTAAAGAATTAGTGTTTGTTGTCCAGCCTGATGCTAATGTTGATTATTGCGCATCGTTAGAATGCGCCAGTGATCTTAACAATGTCCTTGGTGCTCAGCCATTCAATTACACTGACGCTATTGATGTACTCCCTAACGCGGTTCACTCGTTCGGTGGAGATGCGGCAACATCCTCCATGGTTACTGGTAATCAGTTCCAGGATGCTGGTGCTGATGATATTGCTGGAACTGCATGGCCAAGCGCTAGCTACTCGAACCCCCAGTTCGATGTTGGTACTGACTCCGGTGTCTCCGATGCTGGCACATTTGTTCTTACTGAAACATCGCTTGATCTTCACTGCTGGGGTGAGAATCCAGTTGTCACTGCGAAACTCCAGCTCAATGGCCAGGACCGATTCTCCGAGCGTGAAGGCTCGTACTTCGACCTTGTCCAGCCATACCAGCACCACACCCGTTCCCCCGATTCTGGTATTAATGTATACTCTTTTGCGCTCCGCCCAGAAGAGCACCAACCTTCCGGTACATGCAATTTCTCGCGCATTGATAATGCCGTTCTTCAACTTGTTCTCTCTAATGCTACCGTTGCCGGAACCAGCACCGCTAAAGTCCGTGTATACGCTACCAACTACAATGTACTCCGTATCATG
>Ga0206131_10007594_pt1 | contig 10827 bp, 7 predicted proteins | sample Helgoland_Spring_FD_148636 | JGI IMG/M metagenome (GOLD analysis project Ga0206131, IMG submission 148636) | Pelagic subsurface seawater microbial communities from Kabeltonne, Helgoland, North Sea - Helgoland_Spring_Bloom_20160517_1 | ecosystem: Environmental > Aquatic > Marine > Epipelagic ... | reverse complement strand
ACGTCAACAGGTACGTCAACAGGTACGTCAACAGGTACGTCAACAGGTACGTCAACAGGTACGTCAACAGGTACGTCAACAGGTACGTCAACAGGTACGCTAACAGGTACTCCAACAGGCACTCTGACAGGTACGCTAACAGGTACTTTAACATCAACAAAGACTGGTACTTCTGAAATAACAGCGACTACCACTCCCACAATAACACTAACACCAACGTTTTACATTCTCCCTGTCAGCGCTCCTGACTACACTGTCTACGAACATCCTTTAACAGTAACAATCACAGCTTCTTCAACTCAAGCTTTAAGTGTTATGTGCGTAAATACTATAAATGAACAAGTTCAGTGTTTAGATGGTTATAATGTAATTTCTTTTGATAATCAATTTCTTTCTTTTAACGGGTTTAACGGAGGTCTATCTACTTACAAAGGAGCTCATTTAGGATCTTATTTAATAAAATCCGTTCCGTCGACTCATTCAATTGGCTTTAGAATCCCGAATGAATCACTCAGTTCTATTACAATCTCAGGTGATAATTTTGATGGTTCTGTAAATATCAGTGGGGTTAACGTAAACTTTTTCTATGGAGATGTAACCTTAGAAATTACAGAGAACCTACCATTATCAACGATAACTTTTGGTTATAAAAACGATATTTCTTCTTTTAATAAAAATAAATTATTAATTCATGATTATTGCGCAATCAATAGCCCTTCAAGATATTATTATTCGTCAACCCCAATCCCAATAAATTGTTCTGAGTGTAATAATTCAATGTTAGAAACTTTATATAGAATTGAATATTAAATATGAAATACAAGAAAAGAAAAACAACTCAAACTAAAGAGCGCTCTTACAGTAATGCTATAAACACCGAACTGTTATCAAAAAAAAATGTTAATAGTTATTTTATTTCAAAAAAAATAATTAATAATAAAAAAACTAATATAGATTGCTTAACAATTGGAGTTTCAAAAAAACAAAAAAAAGAAGATCTCGATTCAAAAGATTTAATACCTAGTTTTTATAAAGGGTTATCTACCGATGTCATTGAAAGTCAAATTCCAGTTGCGGATAGTTTATCTTCGTCTAATTTTTGTGGTGAAGACTGTGGAGCATACTGCAGCCCACCACAGAAGTACCCTTATGGATGCACTGGTCATCAACTTGATAGTAGTGGTGAGTATTACAACTGCATACCAGGTGGAGTTTCGATAGGAATTAAAGGGGGTGGCTCAGGCTCTTTAGGGTTTAACGCTGTTAATTTTTCAGGAGAATCTGTAGCTGTTACGAACAATCATGTACTGGGTCAACATTTTTTTCATCCGTCGACGCAACCCACTATAAAGTTTGAAGTTTTCTTTGAGAATTCTAAATGGAAATTCGTTTTATTAAATCCAACTAGAGACATAATAAATTCAGTTGGTCATGATTTAAAAAAACAATGGTTAGCGGATAGTTTGAATTCAGAAATTCCATTTTCGTTGGATGATACTGGAATGGTTTTTGATAACCCTAAGTTTGATGGGTTCACCTCTCCAATGCTTGAAGGTGAAAGGCACTATCAATTCACAAATAAGTCTGGTGTTGAAACTAATGCCGACTTTTCTTTTAGATATGACTTTTTAGACTCGGTGGCTTACAATGAAGCGATTGACAATTGGATAACTGGGGGTATGCAAACTATTCTTCCTGATGGGATAAACTATAAACAGGTAACGAATAACCTTCGGATTTTCGAAAGCAGTAATGGATTCATGAGGGAAGCTTATAAGAAGTTTAATGGCGCAGGAGGTTACACCGAATATGGTAAGAATAGCAGGGTGGCTCAGGTGGCTTATCCTGGAGAGACCTATGATGTTGTTTTTGATAGTAGTAATTTTCATTTTTCAAGAGTGCATTATTACTCCTACGAAAAAACTTCCTCCTCTGAATTCGTTGATGTTTTGTTTTACGGTAAGGGGTGTGTTAAAGGTAAAGACGTGGAAGGTGATAATCTTCATTTAAACCAACACGGGAACAGATTAGCTTACTATCCCAGTGAGAATGACTCTCAAGACCCAAGTGGTCCACAAGCTAATCTTCCAGCCACGCCGACCTCAACAATCGCAACCTCAAAAGGTCCAAAGTTAATTGGTTCGACCTACCTTTACCCTCTGTTAGGTACTAATTCCATTAATGAATCGGCATGGAATCATGGACTACAGCCTTCTAATATTCTGGATGTCGGGTATGTCCGCTACCAACACGCTGTTCCACTCGTTGATATTGTTGGGATACCAGATTACGAACCAAGATTCTTTACGAAAGCTTGGAGCGGAATGCCCCTTATTAAAAGTGGCAGAACTACAGGTGTTAGCAGTAATGGTTTTATTGAGTCAACCAACTGGACTGGTTATATTAGATATTGCAGCGGCGGAGAAGTCTTAATGACTGACTGCTTGAAATACGGTAGTAGTGATGATACTTATTTCACCTCAAGTGGAGATTCTGGTTCTGCTATTTTATCTGACATCACAAAAAGTGTGACTGCATTAAATTTTGCTGGCTCCCATGGTAACAACCCTTCGAGAGGTGGCTTTTATTATCATGGCCTTGGGATTAAAATTGAGAATATTGTAGACGTGCTCGGTATATCCACTTTTAGTAATTCTTTAATATATGAAGCTTCTACTGTGATCAATGAGGCTGGAAACTTAAAAGATGTTGAAGAAATTGGGCATTGCGGGATTACATATAAAAAAGCTGTGGATAAAGACCCCTCGGTCGCAGCTCTTGAGCATAAAACTTCAAACCCAATAATTTGGTACGTCAGGCCAGGGTTAACACCAACAGCTACTCCACCAACTGGAACCTTTACATCAACTCCAACGCAAACAGTTACACCCGAAAGGTCTTTTGATTCGGAGCGCACTCCAACACCAACACTTACCCCACCAACTGGAACTTTCACGCCAACACCAACAGCTACTCCACCAACTGGAACCTTCACGGCGACACCTACAGCCACTCCCCCAAATGTAATTGATTAATTTCAAGTGTATATTAAGTTAACGTGAATATTACCTTAATAGGAAATTGTCAAACCAAGACGTTAACTTGGTATTTGCAACAAATTAATCCAGATTTTAATGTGAAGTGGGTATTTCCTGATTGGCTCGGGCCCAACCATGGGCAGAATTGGGCAAACCCTGGCTCTTTCATCGGGAAGTCTATTCCAACAGTTTTGGGGGTTAAAGATTTTACCAAAAGGTTAAAGACTTCTTCTTTTGTAATTTATCAACATTTATCTCCAGCATTAAGCGAGAATCTTAATTGGAAAAAAATTACATCATATAACCCTAAATGCAATTTTATTTCTATTAGTTCATTTGTCTACAATCCAAAAGACGCAACAAAACGGGAGTTAAAAGGAATGATTGATCGAGCTAATAAATTCAATATTGATATTCCTGCGCATAAAATTATTGAAAAACATGGTTCAAAAATAACAATCGACGGCTGTAAGAACCATGCGCATCCACATGTTTTTTATTTCCTAGAATTGGTTAGAGAAATTTGCGCAAAAACTGGGTGGGATTATTATTCTGAAGAACAATACAATCAATATTTAAAAGAAGGATATCCTTTCGGATAAGTGTATATAAAGACATGGGCCCAATATTAAACACTGTAATCGGAGCGGGAATAAAGCTTGCTTGTAATTTAATCAATGGATGGCTTGAGCAAAAACGTCAAGACCAAATGATGCTAGCCTTAAAAGATGAAAAAACACTTCAAGCTTTAATTTCTAATCAACAAGAGCAGGCGAAAGATTCGTTTGTTAAGGTGACTCGTCGTATTTTATTCATGTCTATTACTTTTACAATGTGCTTTTTAATGATTTATTATGCTTTAAACCCTACTATTGAATACAATTTAATAGTGCCTAAAGGGGAAAACTCTAGGCTTGGTTTTTTTAGTTGGGTTGTTGGCGCGAAAGATTGGGATATGGTAAAGATGACTGGAGGGCTAATGCTAGCATCTTTTATGGACTTGTGTTTTATGGTTGTTGGATTTTATGCTATACCTAGTAAAAGGCGTTAATATTTTAATATTGCTGTGTTGCTTTAGCTGTTTTTCGTCGTTAAAGCAATCTTTACCCAGGGGGCGCAACACAGGCATTGTAGTAGATTTGAATAAAAGTGGCGAAGTTCAATTTCTAGATTCTGCAGATATAGATAATCTTATCGACTCTTCTGTCAATTATGAATTCCCACTTATAATTTTTTCTTCAATTTTAATATTAGCATTTAGTTTTACTATCTTTGGTTTTTTCAAAAAATAATATTTTAGTGTATATTACTTTAATGAAAACTTTAATAAATAAATTATTAAGATCTAATAAAATTTTTCGATCAACACGTGATTTAAAAAGAAATTCAAAATAGACCTTGACTTTTTAACATATTTTATATATATTATTAGTGAACTAATACTAATTCAAATTCGTTATAACATTCAATGGACACAAAAACAGGAAAATTGCTTACTAAAAACATAGCTGGAGTCAACAGAATACTTCCTCACAAGCATAAATACGCTTGGGATTTATTTTTAAAAAGTTGCGCCAATAATTGGATGCCTACAGAAATATCCATGCAAAACGATATTAAACAATGGAAAAACAATGAAATTACAGAAGATGAAAAATTACTTGTTAAACGCTGTCTTGGGTTTTTTGCTGGATCTGAGTCTTTGGTTGGTAATAATCTTTTGTTATCTGCCTTTCGATATATTACGGATGCTGAGTGTCGCCAGTACATTTTGCGCCAAGCGTTTGAAGAAAGCCTTCACAACCTTACGGTAGTGTATATCTGCGACAGTCTTGATTTAGATATAGAGGAAGTCTTTGCTGCATACGAAACAATTCCAAGCATCAAGGCTAAAGACGATTTCTTAATGGATATTACGAACGACATTAGTCGTCAAGATTTTACACCTGATACGATAGAAGGAAAGCAGGAGTTACTAAGGAACTTTCTTACATATTGGATTGTATGCGAAGGAACGTTCTTTTTTAGCGGTTTTGCTATGTTACTTGCGTTGGGTCGTCAGAATAAACTTCAAGGCGTCTCTGATCAAATCAAATACACCTTAAGAGATGAAAGTTCTCATATTGCGTTTGGAACTTACTTAATAAATACATTAATCGAACAAAATCCAGAAATTTGGACTCAAGAAATTCAAGATGAATTTGTAGAGCATATGAAAAAAGCTGTAGATTTAGAAATCGCTTATGCTCATGATGTATTACCCACTGGAATCTTAGGTTTAAATGCTGATATGTTTGTGGAATATATGCATTTCATAGGGAATAGAAGGCTTGAAGGCATAGGTCTTGATTACCGCTTCCCTAGTGATAAAAACCCTTTCCCTTGGCTAGGTGAAGTTGTAGATGTTCAAGCTATGGGTAACTTCTTTGAAAGACGGGTCAGAGAGTACCAACAAAGTGGCTCTCTTGAAGATGATTTTTAAAATATATTAAAAAATATTAAATATAATTTGTAAATATGTGTATATAAACACATATGGAAATTGAATTCTACAACGTCAAGCAAAAAAAGAAGGTAAAAATCTCTATAGATTTAGTTTCTAAGGTTAAATATGAAAGTTTAACTAAAGACAAAAAGAAAACTCGTATTAGATACGCGCTCAAAGCTGTTGATAAAGACGGCGTAAAACTCACTAAGTTTTGCAGTAAAGCTGATTTTGATTTAATTTCTGATTAATTTATTATGTCAAGGGTAGAAATAACAGAGAATCACGGTCCAGAAGCTTTTGTTTCTTTTTCTGGTGACTGCACTTCTACCCCTTGTTTCTCTGAACCTTTCTTAGCTAAGTTGTATACTCTGCATAGCTACCAAGCGATCCACGATAGCGGAGGTACAAACGTAACTTTCGAAATATTAGGCTCAAATGTTAGCGACCCCTCCACGAAAAACCCTAGCTCCTTAGATTCTGACTGGTCAGTTATTAGCTCTCATTCTTTAAATACGAATGATAATTTAGCTTACTCAGATTTTTGGAATTTTAAGTTTTCAAAAATAAAAATTACTGGCAATACCTCGGCAAATATCAAAGTATTAGAAAAGCATAACGCTTAATTGTTTTTTTATTTAATTAAAAATTAATTTCTTGTGTAAAATAGTTCTATAGAACTATTCAATGATTAATCAAAACACACAAGCAAATAATTCTATTTCAGGATCTATAGAAACTTATCAGCAATCTAATAATTGTTTTGATATTACCTTTCGCTCCTTTGATGATTTAGACTCTACTACTTGCGAACCTTATATCAATAATTGCGATCTGGATTATAATTCTATTTCAATAACAAATTTTTCTAAAAATCAAAATCAAAACTTTTTTGAATATAATATTTCTTATTGTTGTAATTCTTTAGGGGTTCAAGCGGGTTTTTGTTCACTTTTTTGGTATGCTAATTGTGACGCGCTATCTTCAGTCGAGGGTCCTTCTACAACATGCGTAGGATCTTCTTCTGATTTTTTTAATGAATCTACTTATGTACCCTTTTTTAATTCCTGGTTCTATAATTCTTACAGTAGCAGGTTAGAGTATCACACGAATCAAGGCTTGTGCAGCGAAGGTTGTTTAGACGCTTATGCGTACACGCCAAGCGCTTCGCCTCAATTAAACCGACCTGACACTTTCTCATGCCCAAACCCTCCATACACTCCCACGTCGACAACAACTGAAACGCCTGCTACCAACTCTTATTACGTTGATAATGAAATACTCATTCATGATAACATTCGGTTTGCTGGTAATGAGCCCTTGCCAAACGAGTGTTGCATGACGGCTGTTTCTGAAGTTACTTCAAAACCTAATTCTAGTGATAAATCTTTTAGGGTTTTTTACAAAACGACTTCTGAAAATTTACTTTATGATCAAGTTGGCTCCTTGTATAGCCCTTATAATTCTGGCTCTTTAATTGAAGATTATTCTGACAATTTCTATATTAAACCTGGGGCAAAACCCTCTTCTCAATATTATGAAAACAAGTCTTCAGTAATTAATGTGCAGCTTGTGGCTTCAACACCTACAGAAACTTCAATTCTAAACCTAGAGGGAAACTTTGTTTCTATTGTATCTTCATCTGGCTCTACAGTTCCCACTCCAACTGAATCATCATCTTTAAAAATTCAAGACGTTGGATTAGTTGAAAAAACTTTTACATTTAATGATTTATCTTCTATAGAATCCTCTCGTGCTAATTTAGCTCAATTTAATTCTAGCTACTGGCTGAAGACCTTACCTCAGGTCATTTACAATTCCTCTGATTTGTCTAGCGTAGATTCTAATTTTTTACCTAAAATTGTTATTCATAATTCGCTTGGGTCTACTCAAAGTTGTACTTTTAACTTTTCTGGGAATGGTTTAATTGAAAGCGAAAGCTCAAAAACCTCCTTTAAGTATGACTATAGCTCTAGTAATTCAGATGTTTTTATTAATTTAAACTCTATGCCTTTTAATTTTCTTACGTCTGATAACTTTTTCGCTATATCCGACTTGGACCCTGTGAATAATATCTACAGCTTTACTGCTTCAGTTTTTTTATCTATCGACATTGAATACATATTTGAAATTGAAAGTTCTATTTATAATTCTGAAAAAAATAATAGATTATCATTTTGTCCAAGTAATATAATTAATAGAAGAGAAAAAATAAAAGTTTATTTAAACCCCTCGAATGGAGTAATAAACGATCACAATGAATATGTTTACCCAAATTCTTATGGAGTAGATTCAACAATTCCCCTTTATCATACTTTTAGTTTGAATAAAGGCTTCGCTCATAGATTATCTTGATATGATTTTAGACCCTCGATCAATCACGCCTCTGGAAGATGGAAGTTCTATTTCTCCTTTTTTAATAAAACCTCCAGTTGGCTTGCGTCCTGACGATGTAATAATTGCTATCAATAATCAATTAGTTAATAACTATTTTGATTATTTAGATGTTTTTGAATCAATTAGTATAAATTCAATTGTCGAAATTAAAATTCTAAGAAATGGTTTGGAAAAAAATCTTAATTTAACCAAAAACACAATTTCTTTTCAAGATTTTTTTGGAGAGTTCATTCATCCTACTTGCGCTTTTTCTACTGGGTGCCTACCACAGCCCACTTACCCTCCTTGTTGTAATGATGCTTGTGCGGACAACTACGAAAACACTTGCTCTAACCCCGTAAATTCAGTTTGCACCTATAATACAACTTGGTGTTCAGATATCGCATGCGATAATTACAACAATCCTCCAAACTCTGACTGTCAAGAAAACTGTCAAAACTGCGAGTGTTGTAGTGATATTTGTGCGAGTAATTACAGCTCGACTTGTAGAGAAGTTCATCCAGGAACTGGGTGTAATTACAATACAACTTGGTGCTCAGATACCGCATGCGATAATTACAACAATCCTCCGAATTCTAGTTGTTCGGAAGATTGCCAAGGCTGTCCCACGCCAACCCCACCTGATCCCACTCCTACTCTACCACCCACTCCTACTCTACCACCCACTCCTACTCTACCACCCACTCCTACTCCTACTCTTATATTAGGATGCATGAGTGCTTCTTATGATGGGAAGTATGGAAATTATGACCCAAGCGCAACTTATGACGATGGCTCGCAGTGTATTTGTACAGATTTCGCTTGTGGAGATGATGGTTCAGGTTCGCTTGCTTTTTGCGCTATTAATTATGATGCGACTATTGCTCAAGCTTGCGCGGATCTATCCCAATGCATAGATAATAATTGTTGTAATGATCAACAAGCTTGTAATTACAACAATACAAACAGATGTGGCTTACCAGCTTGCAATGAGTCTTGTGATTATGGAACTGGAAATGCTAGTAATCCACTTTGCGACCCTACGCCTACTCCCACACTGCCACCTACGCCATCAGATACTCCATCAGATACTCCATCAGATACTCCATCAGATACTCCAACAGGTACTCCAACAGATAGTTCAACGGGTACTCCAACAGATAGTTCAACGGGTACTCCAACAGGTACTCCAACAAGAACTAGTACAAAAACCTTAACGTCGACTAGTACGTCAACAAGAACCGAGACTCCCTCAAAGACAAGGACTCCAACAAGAACTAGTACAAAAACCTTAACGTCGACTAGTACGCCAACAAGAACCGAGACTCCCTCAAAGACAAGGACTCCAACAAGAACTAGTACAAAAACCTTAACGTCGACTAGTACGCCAACAAGAACCGAGACTCCCTCAAAGACAAGGACTCCATCAAGCACTACAACTCAAACTTTCACAACAACTCAAACCTTCACAACAACTCCAACTCCTACGGGTTTTGTATATACTTTCGAACCTTGTTTTTATTCTTGCGAAAGCGCTGATCCAGCTATATACGAATCAACAACTCTTTGCCTACCTAATCAAATCAACGGGGGAACTTACAAAATTTGGGGTTGCTGTATTGATGTTCATTATAATGATAATTTAACCTGCGACGATGGTGAGGTTGATGGATCTATTAGCGGCTTGGGTGGTGCAGAATTATACAGTAATTGTTCTGAATGCGCAAAAACACCAACGCCAACGCCAACAAGAACCGAGACTCCCTCAAAGACAAGGACTCCAACAAGAACTAGTACAAAAACCTTAACGTCGACTAGTACGCCAACAGGGTGTTGTTTAGATATATGCGCGGGTAATTATGAATCGTCTTGCTTAATTCCTGATGATAGTATTTGCGAGTATGCTTCGATACAATGGTGTGATGATATTTATTGTGAAAATTTCAATAAATCTCCTTCTTCCATTTGTGAGCAAAATTGTAAAAAATGTGACTGTTGCAGTGATCCGTGTTCGACAAATTACGACTCTACTTGTAGACGTCCTTACCCAGGAACTGCTTGTGATTATTCTGTCCCTTGGTGCTCGGATACATCTTTGTATTGCAAGCCTCCTAATGGAAATTTCAATCCAGCTCCCAATGATAGTTGTGAAGAAAATTGTGTGTGCCCAACTCCAACTTGTACGCTAACACCAGACCCAACTCCAACTCCAACAATCACACCTCCAACAGGTACTCCAACAGGTACTCCAACAGGTACCCCAACAAGTACTCCAACAAGTACTCCAACAAGTACTCCAACAAGTACTCCAACAAGTACTCCAACAGATACTCCAACAGGTACACCAACAAGCACCCCAACAAGCACCCCAACAAGCACCCCAACAAGCACTCCAACAGGTACCCCAACAGATACTCCAACAGATACTCCAACAGATACTCCAACAGATACTCCAACAAGTACTCCAACAAGTACTCCAACAAGTACTCCAACAGGTACTCCAACAGGTACTCCAACAGGTACTCCAACAGGTACTCCAACAAGTACTCCAACAAGTACTCCAACAAGTACTCCAACAAGTACTCCAACAGGTACTCCAACAGGTACGTCAACAGGTACTTCAACAGGCACTCCAACAAGTACTCCAACAAGTACTCCAACAGGTACTCCAACAGGCACTCCAACAGGCACTCCAACAGGCACTCCAACAGGCACTCCAACAGGCACTCCAACAGGCACTCCAACAGGCACTCCAACAGGCACTCCAACAGGCACTCCGACGGGCACTCCGACGGGCACTCCGACGGGCACTCCGACGGGCACTCCGACGGGCACTCCAACAGCTACTCCAACAATCACACCTCCAACTGGAACCCCAACCCCAACTCCAACCACAACTTCAACTCCTACAATCACTCCGCCAACTGG
>Ga0206131_10007590_pt1 | contig 10831 bp, 10 predicted proteins | sample Helgoland_Spring_FD_148636 | JGI IMG/M metagenome (GOLD analysis project Ga0206131, IMG submission 148636) | Pelagic subsurface seawater microbial communities from Kabeltonne, Helgoland, North Sea - Helgoland_Spring_Bloom_20160517_1 | ecosystem: Environmental > Aquatic > Marine > Epipelagic ... | reverse complement strand
AAACATTTTACCAATCACCAATCCTTCCTGCCCATTTTGTAAGCCAAAATTGTGTTGAAAATCCTTTTGATCACTTAAATATTCTTTCAACTGCTCCGTTGCCCTTAAACTCAGTTCATGTGGTGTATAATAAAAAGGGAAGGTAAACTTTTCAGGTAATGCAAGCGCGTTCACATTCTTTTTAAATGACCAAAAAAATTCATCTTTGCTTATCAATTCACTATTAGCCATGTGCTATACTATTCTTTATTTACTCGGTCAAATAATACTAAAGATCCTGCCACAGCAACATTTAATGAACTAGTTCCTGGCAATTTTATTAGGTCATGACATTTTTTGACTACTGCTTTTGGTAAGCCATTATCTTCTGATCCTAACAAATACATGGATCGTTCAAAGTGCTGATACGCTTTAATATCTTGAGCTCGATCGTCTAGTTCGATCCCTACAAGTTTACAGCTATAAGGCATGCTGGAATAAAAGCTTTCAAAAGACTCAAATTGAAAAAGTGGAATTCTAGACCATACCTTGTGTGTATCAGTCCGTTGCTTTTTGTACTTCTTTCCGATAATGAAAATAAAGTCGGCACCTAATATATATGCGCTACGCCAGAGAGTACCAATATTTTCCTCAGTCTTAGGTTTATAAACCCCAATGGCAAAATAGCGTTCCTCATTCCTATCCCACTTATGTCTCATTGAATTTAAATTTTCTTTAGGCTGCAAAGTTATTAAAAAAAGAAAGCTTCACTTCTATTACTAGGATGTGATTTATGAAATCTAAAAAAGCCAGAGCAATATAACATTGCACTGGCTTTTATATTACAGTATTTGATAAGTTTATTTTTTACCTAAAAACCCACCTAAAAGACTTCCAAGACCACCTCCAGATTTGCCGGAGTTACTCATCAACATACCTGCAACGTCATCCAAAACAGACCCATCATTATCTCCATCAAGTAAGGACTCAATCATACCTTGCTGCTTGCCGCTGCCCGTAAAGCTTTCTAACACAGATTCCAAGCCTTTTGCAGAGCCGTCTCCTTTTTGGCTATTCTCTTTTCCCAAATACCCCATTATTATTGGTGCTGCCACTTTAAGAATATTCAAGACTGTGCTTACGTCAATGTTCTTTTTACCGGCAATCATATTCACCACATTATCCTGAGAGCCTCCAAGAAGTGTACCCAAAAGTCCTTCTCCCTCATTTTTATCAGCATCATCAACACCACCGCCAAAAAACCCATCGAGCGTATCCATAATACCACCATCGTGCTTTGAGGTAAGTGCAGAAAGTATATTTACAGCACCCTCAGGACTAGCAACATTTTTCTTAACTGCTCCCATTAACATAGGCATTGCCATAGACAAAACCTCACCGGTTACGCCTTCATCCTGCTTTGTTTCCTGACTAATTCCTTTGATTATTTGTTGACCAGCTTCACTGCCAAGTAGATTCATGATTGCTTCCATAATTCAATAGTTTTATATTTTTTCAATAGGACAAAATAACAAATTATTTATAATAAAAAATACAGTTCATTTACTAAAAAGAGAACTCGAAAAAATCTTTTCTAGATGTTTTATCTATGAAGTGTAGGGGTCAAATTGATCATCAATTCAACAAAAACTAAAAGAATCAGATTCTCTTGAAGAAATATTTTAAAAAAGTCCGACCTTTACAATATGAAATTTGATTCTAAAATATTCCTTTGTACACCTCCATTTACGCAGTTAAATACGCCCTATCCGGCAACAGCCTATCTAAAGGGGTATTTCAACACCCTGGATATAGAATCAAATCAGGCAGATCTGGGGATCGACGTAATACTCAAACTGTTCTCTAAGAATGGATTGGAGCAAATGTTTGAGGAATTAGAAGGGTTTGAGGGAGATTTATCAGATAATATCCGTCGAATATTTTTCTTACAGGATTATTATCTAGAGACCATAGAAGAAGTAATAAGTTTCCTTCAAGGAAGGAATCCAACACTAGCCCATCAAATATGTACCCGAAATTATTTACCGGAAGCATCCAGGTTCCAACAATTAGACGATATGGATTGGGCTTTTGGTTCATTGGGTATTAGGGACAAAGCAAGACATCTTGCTACGCTATATTTAGAAGACATTTCAGATCTTATAAAGGAAACTATTGATCCTTTCTTTGGATTTAGTCGATATGCTGAACGCCTAAGCTTGGCTGCAGTTTCTTTCGATCCATTGTATGAAGCACTTCATGCCCCTAACAGTTTGATCACTGAGATGCTCTTAGAATCTTTGGAAGAATATATCCAAGCATTTAATCCTACCGTTTTTTGTATGTCTATTCCATTTCCGGGCAATCTTTTTGCAGGATTAAAATGTGGCCAGTATCTAAAAGCTAAGTACCCACATATCCATATTGTGTTAGGAGGAGGCTATGCAAACACAGAGTTACGATCCTTGGCAGAAGAACGATTTTTTGAATTCGTAGATTTCGTATGCCTGGATAAAGGTGAGGCAAGCCTTAGGCTTCTAATTGAGCACCTTGAGGGTAAAAGGGAGCATACTATGCTCAAACGTACCTTCTATTTCAAGAATGGTCTCATCAACTACACGGATAATGCCTTAGAAAGAGATGTTTCTCACAGTAATGTTGGCACTCCCGACTACGAAGGTTTACGACTAAAAGAATACCTATCCGTAATTGAAATAGCTAATCCTATGCACCGCCTATGGTCAGATGGGCGATGGAACAAGCTCACTATTGCTCATGGTTGTTATTGGGGGAAATGTACCTTCTGTGATGTAAGTTTGGACTACATTGCAAACTACCAGGCAACTACAGCCTCTATTCTTTGCGATAGAATTGAAACGATTATAGCGCAAACTGGAGAAAATGGATTTCACTTTGTAGATGAAGCAGCACCTCCAGCATTAATGCGAGATCTAGCTCTAGAAATACTAAGAAGAGGGATTACTATATCCTGGTGGACGAACATACGATTTGAAAAAAGCTTCACGGAAGATCTTTGCAAATTACTAAGTGCATCGGGTTGTATCGCTGTTTCTGGCGGTCTGGAGGTTGCATCCGATAGACTATTAGAACTTATAAAGAAGGGGGTTACTGTGGCTCAAGTAGCTAAAGTCACTGCCAACTTTACAAATGCAGGCATCATGGTACATGCCTATCTTATGTATGGATTCCCAACACAAACCGAACAAGAAACGATCAATTCACTTGAGATGGTGCGCCAACTCTTTCAGCAAGGCGTAATTCAATCTGGCTTTTGGCATAGATTTGCCATGACAGCCCATAGTCCTGTAGGTTTAGACCCTGCATCTTTTAAGGTGAAAAATCTATACCCTGAGCCAAATCAATTTGCAAACAATGATTTATTCCATGATGATCCTACAGGCTGTGATCATGAAAAATTCAAATCTGGACTAAACAAATCACTGTTCAACTTCATGCACGGAATTGGTCTTGATTATGAGTTAGAAGATTGGTTTGACTTTGAAATTCCTCCTACTCTAATAGCGCCAGAATATATAGCCTATTCTATCAATCAGTCCGATAGGAAAAAACTAAGGGCAAGCACTAAACTTGTCTGGACAGGCAGTCTTCCAGAATTAATGATTGACGAATCGAGTGATTCGGCAGAACTAATCTTTTTTAATAAAACTAAAGATCTAGTCATAAAAACAGACCGAAAAACAGCAGAATGGCTGTATACTTATTTTGAAGAACTTTACCCTCAAGAAGATAAAGAACTAAGCACCTTTAAAGCCATTAAAGAATCCTATATCGAAGCAGGACTAGATGGATTTGAAGAATTTTTAACATCTGATTGCTGGCAACAATTAAGAGCGGAGCAGATGCTTGTATTTTAATTTCATAAATAAATTCTGGAATCAGAAAAAAATCCTATATGAAATTTACAACAACATAGATTAGGGGCATTGTCCAGGAAGAAACTGAATCTGCAAATCACCCTTTTTATCAAATAATTCTACCCAACCTTCGGTAGTGAATTCTATTTTGTCGGATGATCTAGCACAGTCCAAATTTGAGTATTTTCTTGCCTCGACTTTGATCCAATTATTTATTTTTTGACCTTTATAAATCAACTCACAAGAAGACCCTGCCAAATCAAGAACTTTTCGAAATCCATTTCCTGACCCACTTCTAAGAGCTACTGATTTTTTTCTTAGATATAAGCGATTTCCGTTCTTAAGATATGATTCTAAATACGATTCTACGTTTATTGATTTAATGTTCAAATTACTAAGGTCTATTGACCGAATCCACATATATCTTCCTGCAGATAATACTTCGTAAAAACCTTCCTTTTCTTGCTTGTAAACAATTGTTTTTATTCCGTTTAGACTTGGAAAAAATATAACATTTTGAGCTTCAAAAATTTCTCCATTTATAGATGAAAATTGGATGTTGTCAAAGGATCCTGAATTACGACTTGTCTTTCCAAAAATTAGTTTACCAGTTTGTGCTCCATTCGGAAAATCAAAGACTGGCAAGTTAAAAACAGGGTTTTGAATCTGCTTAATTCGCTGCCTTGAGTCCTCATTTACCTTTCCTTCAATTCGTCCTTGACACAGACATAATAGCAAAACAAAAAGAAATATAAAACCTTGTTTAATTATATTCATAATCAGTGAACGATAGCTATCATATTATTAGTTCCTAATCTTTTGACCCCAAAAGAGTTATTGCCCAATAAAACAACATAGCTAAAGAACCTAATGCAGCAACCAAATATGTTCTGGCCGCCCATTTTAATGCATCCTCAGCGCCATCAAATTCATTCTGGCTCAACATATGTGTTCGATTTAACCAATCCAAGGCTCTATTACTAGCATCATATTCCACCGGTAGGGTAATAAAAGAAAAAAGTGTTGAAGCTGCTATCAGAACTAAGCCAATTATTGCAACACCAAAACCCAAGCTAGTTGAAGCACCCAGTACAAGTCCAATTATGATAATAAAGCTTGAGAACCTAGATGATATGCTAACAACAGGCACTAATTGAGACCTTATCTGAAGCCAAGCATATGCTTCTGCATGTTGAACAGCATGTCCAACCTCATGCGCTGCTACAGCTGCCGCCGCAGCATTACGTTGTCCATAAACAGACTCGCTCAAATTCACAGTCTTATTCCTTGGATTATAATGGTCTGTAAGTTGACCAGGAACAGATATTACCTTAACATCTAATATTCCATGATCTTGTAGCATTTTTTCTGCAATCTCTTTTCCAGAAAGACCATTACCTAATGAAACACCTGAATAGTATTTAAATTTCTTTTTTAATCGATTACTTACGGCATAGGAGGCGAAGGATATCAAACCGATAATCGCGTAGTAAAAAATAGGACTCATAATTTGTTTTTAATCATCTTAGTTAGAAACACAATCTACTGAAATCCATGTAATTAATAGAATAAAGTTCGAGAAAATCGTTACTCGCTTTCAAATACTTCAGTAACTGCTTTCAATATAGAAAACGCTGTCTCTGCCATTTTGTTACCTCTATTATCTAATAATGGATTAACCTCCGTAAGTTCCAGACAAACAGTCTTTCCAGACCTAAGTATTTCACTGATAATAGATTCTGCTTCTTTCGGATCAAAGCCCTTAGGTACAGGAGTTCCAGTACCGTAAGATACCATATCACAATCCATACTATCCACATCGAAGGATATATATATCATGTCACATGAATCCATTTTGGCCATTGCCTCTTTCATGCAAGTATCGAATCCTCTATACCTTAATTCATGGACTGGATAATTTTTGATTCCCTTCCTTTCCATTAGTTTGTCCTCCGGTGACTCTGTATCTCTGAGGCCAAAAAACACTAAATGTTCACTATCTAATTTAGGCCCTTGAACGGCAATATTCTTTAGATTATTCCAATTCACAAGTGTCTCAGCGGAAACTTCATTGACCTTACATGGCATATTATCTTCACTCAATGCTGCAGCAAGGGGCATGCCATGGATATTTCCTGATGGTGATGTAAATGGAGAATGGAGGTCAGCATGAGCATCCACCCAAAACACACCGAGTTTTTTATCAGGATGTGCTGCTTTGATTCCACTAATTGTTCCTAAAGCATTGGAATGATCACCCGATAATACAATAGTAAAATTATCTTCAAGTACACTTTGCTTTACTGCTTCCGCAACCCGTTCGCACTGTTCTCTGACATGTACTATACGTTTTGCAAATGGGGCTTTTACCTTATTATAGATAGACTCATTGTGGGTCTCTACATCTACAAATGGATATTTAAAGAAATAATCATCTCCTGAATTAATAGCAGCAATCTCTAATGCATCAATCCCCATATCAGATCCACGGGTACCTGCCCCTATATCGGATCTGTTCTTTATTATTTTTATAGATTTCATTTTACTTGGTATATCACGAATTAAATATGCAATTCATAGATTGCTAGTAGGCGAATTTAGAAAAAATAGAAGAATCATTTCTTATCTATTCTACTAATCCTTAGTTTTTATCGCGCAATATCCAATATATCTGAAATAGTTTCAATAGAATACACATCCGACATTCCCCACTTCTTAGAGGTTAAAAAAGCATTTTCAGCAACCTCTTTATTATCAATAACACCTACATTCAATGCATCAAGTTTAGTAGGAGCTCCGATAGAAAGGAACCAATCCTCCAGTGCAACAATACCTTGATCTGCAGTATCTAGTCCAAATACTTCCTTTGCAAATCGCTCAAAAGCCTTTGTGTTTTTTTCCTTATACCATTTCATCCAAGCAGGCAGTACAACGGCAAGTCCTGCACCGTGTGGAACATCAAAAATTGCACTGAGTGAGTGCTCGATCATGTGATTTGGAAAACTATACTTTCCAACTCCTATGGTAGTAAGTCCATTTAATGCCCAAGTAGATGCCAATGCAAACTCTGCTCTAGAATCATAATCTTTTGGGTCCTTGATGATCTTATTTGTAGTCTCCATCACCGTCAATACGATATTCTCAATAAACCTTCTTTTAAGAAGAGGCATTTCTTGAGCAGTAAAATAAACTTCAAGTGTATGTGTGATAGCATCTACGGCAGAATAGGCCATATAATCCATTGGCAGACCAAATGTAAAAGCAGCATTCACTATTGAAACCTTAGGAAAGGTTGCAGGTGATGAAAACGAAAACTTTTCTAAGGTCTCCTCATTTGTAACTACAGCACCACTATTCATCTCACTTCCTGTAGCAGACAAAGTAAGTATTGTATATAGGGGTAAGGCTTTGTTTGTTTTTTGCCCCTTAAAAAGATCCCATACATCTCCATCCCATAGAGCACCTGCCGCTATTGCCTTAGACTCATCTACTACAGAGCCTCCACCTACAGCAAGCACAGCCTGAACATTATTCTCTTTCACCTTTTGAATCCCCTCACGAGTATGTGATAGTACTGGATTTGATTTAACACCACCATGATCCGTAAAACGAATTCCTTTATCTGTTAAGATACTTACAAGTTCGTCATATAAACCAGAGCGCTTGATCGATGATTTACCGAATACAAGAAGTACATGTTCTATGCCATCCTCTTTTAGAATCTTCCCAATCTCCTGCTGCTTATCCTTTCCGTTGATAAGTCTTGTCGGGTTGTAGTAATTGAATGCTTCCATAATTTATTTATTATTTCGCGAAGTTAAGCTGAAAAATCAATCCACAGGTTAGAATACATAATAAAAGGCCAGCTTGTTCATGAAAAAACCCAGCTAAAAGCTGGGTTTTTATTTCTCATTTGTATATCAAATACTCCATGTAGTGAAAAGGATAAGTATAAGCAGGAGTTAAGGTCTCCCTTTGCTGTTCCAAACTAAAAAGAGAATAAGCAAGCCAATCCCTTCTTAACAACCTAATATACAAGTACCTAAACGAGGTATATTGTCAATTATTTTAAAATTTCCAATAATTATTTTTCAAACCTATATTCATCTAGGTACTTCGTGCACAGAAATAATTTTATCTAATCTAATTACTGTCTGATCTTCAAGTTTCATATATTCTACCTTGGATTTAGTAAATAGGTCTTCAATTAAGATATTTTTAAGAACCAGCTGCTCATCCGTACTTCCCAAAAACACAATATCAATCCGCTGATTCAGACTTGATATTCCTTCATATCTATCGTAAACTGAACAGGCAATCCTTTTATATTTATCTTCCATATTTTTATAGTTATTACATTCTTTAGAACCATTTATCCAAGCTGTTGTTTTATCAAATATACTAACTAATAACACCCTGATTAAAAGTCACGATTTTTTTCAGGCTCAAATCAGTAAACATGCCAAAGGTCATATTTATTTTTTTGGTTTTATTCTACATAACCTTAGCTATTTTTTCTGGGGGGGCAGCGTTCAACAATGAGATAGAATCTGCCATCTGCCTAAGTTTCATAATCCTTCTTGGCATTCCGCACGGAGCTATAGACAATCACCTATTTCTATCAAAATCCGAAACGAGCAAATTAAAATTTTACATCCAATATCTCAGCCTCATAGCCATTAATGCTTTGATTTGGTTAGTACTTCCTCAGATATCCTTCATTGTTTTTATGCTTGTGTCTGCATTCCACTTTGGACAATCACAATTCAACCATTTCTTCGAACGAGATACTTTTAGACATCGTGCAATATACTTGACTTGGGGCGTTGGCATACTTAGTGGTCTAATTCTTTATAATATATCTGAACTAGAAGCATTGGAGGGTCTGCAAATTGCGATGGGTTTTTTATTCAATGAAGGTTCTACTCGTATTTTAACTGGGCTGCATATTGCCTCTGTAGTCTTTTTTGTAACCCTAATGATCATTATGGGTATTCGAAAAGAGATGCACTGGGAAAAGATCCTGTTAGAGGGAATTGTATTCCTTGTAATCTTGATCACCTTATATCTATTCCCTCCTCTTGTAGGCTTTTCACTGTATTTTGTAATCCTCCATTCGATGAAGGTAATGGAAGAAGAATTTACTTTCCTTAAATCTAATGGGAACATAGGTTCATTCCGAGAATTCCTATTGCTCCTTTTGCCTTTTACAGCAATCTCAATATTTGGAATATTCCTTTTAATTGGAATGATTCACTTTGAAATATTGAATCTCCCTTATGGCTACCTTTTTCTAATACTAATCTCATCAATTACATTACCACATGTTTTTGTGATGGATAAGTTTTATAATTAAAAAGCTCACCGAAGGATTTTCGATGAGCTTTTTAATTTACATACCAAAGGCATAATAATAATTGCCTGACATATCCGGGTAACGCCCTTCAAGCATGACACCACCTTCTGCATCGTCGAGCAAAGTTTTAATATCCGATGGCTTCCGTACTTTCTGATCATTTATTTTAGTGATCACGAAGCCTTCTTTCATTTGTGTATATTTTGCCAGCTTACCGGAATACAATCGAACAACTTCTACTCCACCATCTATACCAAGGGCTTCTGCCTCTTCTTCTGACAATGCTCTAAAATCAGCACCCAGTAAATTTTCTAAATCCTTATCCATTTTAGTCGCCAAGTCTTTATTTCCAGAGGCATTATTCAATACAACAGGAATAGTCCTCGTTTTACCAGAGCGATCCACTAATATATTGACTGTTTGCCCAGGACGGAATCTTGCAATCATACCCTGCAACTCCGGTGAACTCTTAACAGGTACACCTTCCACCTCAAGAATAACATCACCTGGCTCGACACCAGCTTCCTCTGCTGCACTCGATGCTATCAAACTGTCAACATAAACTCCTTGGGTATAATTAAGATTTTTTTCCTTTGCCAAATTGCCATCGATTGAGCGAATAAAAACCCCCAAAACACCCCTTTGCACAATACCATATTCTTTTAGATCGGTAATAACTTTAGATACGATATTGGCTGGAATGGCAAAACCATAGCCAGAAAAACTTCCAGTTGTGCTTGCTATGGCCGTATTGATACCTACGAGATCGCCACTTAGATTAACCAAAGCACCACCGCTATTTCCGGGATTAATTGCAGCATCTGTTTGAATAAAATTCTCTACAGCATATCGATCCTTCAGAATATTAATGTTTCTACCTTTTGCACTTATGATCCCTGCAGTAACCGTTGAATTCAAACCCATTGGATTTCCAACAGCCAGTACCCATTGTCCTACATCTACCTGATCAGAATCCGTAAGCGCTACAACAGGCAGGTTAGATTCCTCGATCTTCAAAAGCGCAAGATCTGTCGATGGATCTGCACCGATTACTTTTGCAGTATAGATTCGATTGTCTTGTAATGAAATTTCAATTTCATCCGCATTAGCAATCACATGGTTGTTTGTAACAATATATCCGTCTTCACTTATAATCACCCCTGAACCAGTTCCTACTCTAGGCTGATCACCTCTCGGAGGAGCAAAGCCTTCTCCAAAAAAATCTCTAAACATATCTGGCATATCATCAAAAGGAGACCTTCCACTACTTGAAACTACTTGAGTTGATTTAATATGAACTACCCCATCCAAAACAGCTTCTGCAGTTTGCGTAAAATTTAACTCAATGGAGTTGCCCGATTCGTCTACGGTATATACGGTCGGCCTTGCGTTAAAATTAGATTTATGGGTAATCTGCAGTTCATTAGGTTCCTGCTTGACAACAGATGTAAATACGAACATAGTTAGAAGGCTTACTCCCAATGCTATGAGTCCAGAAAAAACAAGTGTTTTCTTCATCTTAAAACTCTATTTAATTGTAATCTTAATTTTTTTTTAAACGCCCAGAGATTGAGCTTAGTACATCAAACATTATTTCTTG
>Ga0206131_10007582_pt1 | contig 10835 bp, 9 predicted proteins | sample Helgoland_Spring_FD_148636 | JGI IMG/M metagenome (GOLD analysis project Ga0206131, IMG submission 148636) | Pelagic subsurface seawater microbial communities from Kabeltonne, Helgoland, North Sea - Helgoland_Spring_Bloom_20160517_1 | ecosystem: Environmental > Aquatic > Marine > Epipelagic ... | reverse complement strand
ACATATAATCTTAGAAGCAGACTCATATACTTTTTTTTCTATAACAAATTCAAGCTTAGAAAGAATATTAATTTTTTTTATAGCAAAAGGATTTGTAGTCCATGGATCTCTTAAGTCTACAACAAAAGGTATACCAGTAATTTTTGATGTAATATATGCTGTAATTAGGCTTGAATGGAATGGAGCGCTTGCCAAAATGATATCTGGCTTATATCTTTTTATACAATATAATCCAGAAAAAATTGCTGCAATAGACCAAAAAACCCCTAAATCTGGAACTAAATATTTATCTATTCTTGAGCCCATTTCCAATTCGTTATGCTCAGTTTTAAATTTATTTTTATTGTGTGTAAATTTTTGAGCTAAGGCTTTTAGAAAATTTATTGGTGAAATCAGATATTTATAAATTATTTTAATAGCTCCGCCAGGATATAAGAAAGGAAGCCTATATACTATAGCTTTATCCTCTATTTCATGAAGAAGGGTGTTACTCTTTTTATCTTTAAAACCAAGCTTACTTGTTACAACTATTGAATCCCATCCGATATCGGGCAAGTATTTGATTAATTTACCTATTCTTGCTACACCCCCCACCTTAGGGCCTGGAGGGTAATGGGAACAGAAGATTAACAATCTATTGTTCCCTAATTTTATTGGTTTACTGCTTGAAATAGTCATTTAAAAAATTCAATTTATTTTTTATATAGAATTGAAGTTTGATGATTTCTTTCCTACTAAAGAAAAATAATTCCATGGAGTTTATTTTTTCAAATTGCCACAAGGCATATATAAACATTAAAGTAACAAAAAAATAAGCAATACTTGATGCAATTGATGCTCCTAAAATACCTAAAATGGGAATAAAATAAAGATTTAAGATAAAATTTATTAAGACTCCTATTGTAAATATACATCCTGTAATAATAGGCCTTCCGATACCAGAAAAATAGTTTGCGAAACAATAATTTAATGACATAAAGAATATTCCCGGCATTAAATACAACAACGGATATATGGCCTCTATAAAAAGCCCTCCAAATAAAATTATTATAATAATACGCCCAAAAATTGATAACATAATCAATAAAAAAATACTCATTGCCATTACCCCTAATAGAGTTTTCCTTACCAAGGTTATCCTTTCTTTAGAGCCTATAGTCGGCAAATGTGTAAACAAACTTGTTCCAATTACAGTCGGGACGAGGAGTACCATTTCTATTAAAGTTACAGCAGCAGAGTAAATTCCAAGTTCGGCATATCCCAGCATACTGCTTATCATAAATATATCTAATTTAAATAAAAGCAGTACACTTAAATTTGCTAGGAAGCTTGCAGCACCAAATTTGTATAGTTTCTTAAAATCAGTTAAATATTTTTTTTTAAGATTAAAATTAAATTTACCTACGGTATAAAAACTAAAGATTATTCTAAAAATATTTCCAATAATGAATGCAATAATTGCATATGATAATTTTTGAAATTGATCAGACAATACCACAACTAAAAAAATAAATAGAAAGAGCTGCACTGCAGATGAAGCGGGTGCAAGAATTGATGTATTTTTAATTCCCTCAGAAAAGGTCATCATTACACTATTAAGATAGAGAATAGAAATGCCAAGCAGCAAAGATATAAGAATTAATATTGACATATCGTATGTCAATTCAAGAAATGAATTTAAGAAGCTTTGTAATAAAAATAGAACTATAGATATGGCAATTAGCTGCAAAATTATCATGCTTGCAATATCATCTTTGGAAATAATTTCCTTAGAAAGATAATATTGAATTGCAGAATGAATTCCTAATGAAAAAATAATTGTGCCAAGTGAAACAATTTGAATAAATAAATAAAACTCACCTCTTCCCTCTACCCCTAATATCCTTGAAGTTGCTGCTCCAATGAATATTGATATGATTACTACCAATACATTGCTTGACATAAGAAAACCAAAGGTTTTACTAAAAAGCATTTTGCTAGGCATTTTTTATTTTCTGTATTTTTTTAACTACTTTGGCTGGTGATCCTGCCAATACACACCAACCCTCAGGAAAGCTTTTGGTAACAATCGCTCCTGCAGCAACTACAGTATTTTCACCCAAAGTCACACCTGGTAGAACTACAGAGTTCATTCCTAGCCAAGAATTTTTTTTAATCACTACATCTTTTGGAGCCATGTGTTTGTTTGGATTTGATAGATCGTGGTTTGTAGTAATTATTCCGACGTTAGGAGCAATTAGAACACCATCTCCTAAAGTTATTTTTCCACCACCAACATTAGAGAAGTAACATCCATGATGCATAAAATTTTGTAAATCATTTGGATTAAAATCAATTGATTCTGGTTCATCAATAGCATTACTTGGACTTATAGGCCACCTTACTTTCTTGTTATATCCTAATAATTTTTGAACAAACAGTGCTCTGAATACCCAAAACCAACCAACCAGACTCTCATCAAAATATCTACCCCTTAAATATTTTTGATCAAAACCAAAAGAAAAAACTTTTCTCATTAGTGGAGAGCAAATTCTTTTAAAAAAAGTTTTAAGTATTTTTTTACAAATATTCAATATCACTTTAAATATTTTCTTGAGTAGCTAGATTTAATATACAGATTTTATTTTTCATAGTTAGACTTGGTCTTCATGATTATAAGTATATGCCGAATAAGATAGAATTTTAATTTTTAGTATTTTAGTGAGCATTTAAAATTTGATTTATTATTTTATAGCCGGCTCTTGCGTCCCCGAAAGCCATTTCATCCTCAAAAAATGTTGAATCATTTCTAAGTATTTTTTTTGTTTCAGATAAAATTTTATTGTAAGAAGATCCAACAAGAACATTAGAACCACCTAATAGTGTCTCTTTCCATTCTGTTTCATCTCTCATTGTGATACAAGGAATCTTATAAAAATAAGCTTCTTTTTGAACACCGCCTGAGTCAGTAATAATTAATTCTGCATTACTTTCAAGCTTAACCATATCAATGTATGAAAGAGGTTCTGAAATAATTAAATTTTTTAACAAGTAAGATATTTTATATTTGTCTATTATATTTTTTGTTCTAGGATGAAGAGGAAATACTATTTGTATTTCTGATGAAAGATGATCAAGAGCCCTAAGGATCTCTATTAGGTTAGATTTATTATCTGTGTTTACTGGTCTGTGACATGTTGCCAATACAAACTGTTTATTAACTTCAAGCTTTTCAAGAATTTTTGAGCTCTTTTGTGCAATATCTAAGTAATACATAGATGAGTCAAACATAACGTCACCTACATTAAAGACATTTCTTGTTATGCCCTCATTTCTTAGAAGATCAACAGCTGCAGATGTCGGACAAAAAAGAATGTCGGATATGCGGTCAGTCACTACTCTATTAATCTCTTCTGGCATGTTCATATTACCAGATCTTAATCCAGCTTCGACATGCAAAACTTTGACATGGAGTTTGACAGCAGCTAATGCACCTGCAAGAGTTGAGTTTGTGTCGCCATAAACTAGGACATAATCAGGTTTTTCAATATTAATAATTTTTTCAATGCCTTCTAGCATTCTTCCTGTCATAGAACCATGAGATAATCCAGCTATCTCTAAATTATACTTAGGCTTATTAATAGATAGTTCTGAAAAAAATACTTCAGACATTTTGTTATCAAAATGCTGCCCTGTGTGAGCTATTATCTCTTCGACCTGATTAGAATATTTTTCTCTGATAGCACGAGAGATAACAGCTGCCTTGATAAATTGAGGCCTAGCCCCCACAACAGTTAAAATTTTTATCATTAGTTAATTCTTAAGTATTTTTTAAGGTAAATCATTATCTTTTTATAAAGATTCAATCGCGCTAAGCAAATTGTTAATAACATGTTCCTGAGCTTCAGTCTTTAGATAAGGATGCATTGGGAGGCTCAGCACAGAATCTGCAAGTTGCGATGATATTTTGACACCAGAACTTACAACTGGGAATTTTTCATAACCTTTTTGCTTATTCAAAGGAATCGGATAATATACAACGCTTGGAATTTTAGCCTTCTTAAGTATGTCTTGTATTTGATCACGATTATTAGTAACTAGAGTATATTGGGCCCAAGCACTCTTAAGTTCTTCATACTGCTTTGGAGTATTAATTGCAGTAGATAGATCTTTTTCATACTTGGATGCAACTTTATTTCTTGAGATTATTTCATCTGGTAATAATTTAATTTTCTCTATGAGTATTGCTGCTTGGATTGTATCTAGTCTAGAGTTTAAACCTATTCTGATATTGTCATATTTTTGCGCGCCTTTACCATGAAGTCTAATTGAATTAATTAGCTCTGCATCCGTATCATTATTTGTAAAAACTGCTCCACCATCTCCATAGCAACCAAGAGGTTTTGCAGGAAAAAAGCTTGTTGTTGTTGCATCACCCATAGAGCCTACCGCTCTAGCTTTTGAGGTTGCACCAAAGCTTTGCGCGCCATCCACAAGAACTTTTATGCCCTCAGAATGTGCTATTTCTGTTATTGAATCAACATCTGAAGGTAGGCCAAATAGATCTACTGTAATTACAGCCTTAGGTGTTAAGCCTATTTTTCTACAATCCATGATTGCTTGCTTAAAACTATCAGGATCGACATTAAAGGTATCCTTATCTACATCTATAAAAAAAGGGGTTGCGCCAAGCTGAGCTGGAGCTTCTGCTGACGCGACATATGTAAAGGATGGTACAAAAACGACATCGCCAGGACCAACATCCCATGACATTAATACTAGACTCAGAGCGTCAGTGCCATTAGCACAGGTTATGGCATGCTTTGCACTAGAATATTTAATCAACTGAGTTTCAAATTCTTTAACTTCTGGGCCCATTATGTATTGACCATGATCAAGTACTCTTGATATTGCAGAATCTAAATAAGGTCTAATAATTTTTTGTTGCGCAGCTAAATCAATAAATTGTGTTGGAGTTGAATATTCGTTCATAAAGTAATTTCCTCAAGTTTGTTTGATGATACCTCTTTATACCTAGAGCCATCGATTGGACATATAAGGCTTTCATCGAGCCTTCCTCCAGCCTTACTCATCCATCCTATTCGCCTTGCTGGAACTCCTGCCATAAGCGCAAATTCTGGCACTGTTTTTGTAACAACAGCTCCGGAAGCAATAAAACAAAATTTACCTAGATCATTTCCGCAAACAATTGTGGCATTAGCTCCTATAGATGCGCCTTGCTTTACAATTGTAGAAAGATATTCATCCTTCCGAATAATTTCCGAACGAGGATTATTTACATTGGTAAAAACACAAGATGGTCCACAAAAAACTCCATCTTCTAAAGTTACACCCTCATAAATACTTACATTATTTTGAATTTTTACTTTGTTACCAATATTAACCTTTGGGCCCACAACTACATTTTGCCCAAGAGAACAATTAGTTCCAATGTTGGTATTTGGTAAAATATGACTAAAGTGCCAAATTTTTGTTCCCTCGCCAATGTTTACATTATTGTCAACATATGAAGATTCATGAACAAATACATTATTTAGTTTTTTTTTCATAGTATTTATGCATCTCTAATTATTAATTTCATTTTTCATTGATTGGGATGCTGCTTCCAGAACATTAAGTACACGTAAACCCTCCTCACCACAGGTTAAAGGCTTTGAATTTCCAGCAACCACCTCTGTAAAATGGTAACACTCATCTCTAAGGGGTTCTGATTCTGAAACTTTAATGTACTCAACTTCAGATTTTTGTAAATCAGGTAAATTTTCAGATAGGTCTACCTTATGTCTATATACTGCTAATTTCTCATGCCATGGTTTTGTATCATCAAATACAGCCATGCCGTTATCAGCTATAACAACTAGCTTTTGTTCCTTGCAGGGGTGAAGCCAAGAAACAGAGATATGTGCCTTGATTCTAGATGCAAAATTAATATGAATGGTTGCCATATCTGAAATACCTTCTTGAAGAAAAGAAGAACATTCAGTTTTTACAGAGCTAGGCTTATCATTTACCAAAGAAAGAATCATAGAGATGTCATGCGGAGCAAAGCTCCAAATTATATTTTCTTCAGATCTAACCTTACCAAAACTTAATCTATTAGAGTATATATATTGGATATTTCCTAACTCTCCAGATTCTTTTAAATTTTTTAATGCAATAAATACTGGATGGTATTGCAAAAGATGTCCAACCATTAATTGAACATTATTTTTATTCGCACATTTGAGCATTTCCTTTGCTTCTTTTTCGTTCATCGCTATTGGTTTTTCAACAAAAACAGATTTACCATTATTCATTGCTTCTATAGCCATAGTTGCATGAAGTGGAGCTGGAACAGCAAGCACCAAACCATTAATTCGCTTATCTTTTAAAATCTCATCAAATGATAGATTATCTACTGAGTAATCATTTGCAAATTTATTTGCTAACTCTTTATTTGGGTCGCTAATGGCAACAAGAGCACCAATCTCAAAAAAATTTCGGACAAGATTTTTTCCCCAATGACCACAACCTATTACAGCAATATTTTTTAACATGTTCTTTTATTTTTCCATTAGTTCCTAAAAGGTTTTAAATTAACCATGAATCTAAATTATAAGCGAATATCAGATTCGCCAAGCTCTAATACGTATTTTAAGTCATATAAAACGTGATTTTTCTTTCCAAGTTTTCTAATTTTTGTTTCACCCCATGACTTATATTCAGTATGATCAACGGCAATAATAATTGCGTCGTAAGTATCTTCAATCAAATTATCTTCTAACTTAATCGAATATTCATTTAATACAACAGATGGGTCTGCCCATTCGTCATAAACATCAATATCTATATTAAAGGAATTAAGTTCTTTAACAATTTCAATAATCTTTGTATTTCGAACATCAGGACAGTCGCCTTTAAATGTGAATCCTAGGATAAGAATTTTTGAGTTTATAATAGGTATTCCTTTATTGCTAATACTTTTAACTAATTGAGTGGCAACATATTTACCCATACCATCATTAATATGACGACCTGCTAGAATTACCTCTGGTTGATATCCAACCTCTTTAGCCTTGTATGTTAAGTAATATGGATCAACTGAAATGCAATGCCCCCCAACAAGTCCAGGCTTGAATGGTAAAAAATTCCACTTCGTGCCTGCTGCATCTAAAACGCTCTTTGTATCGATATCTAATACATTAAATATCTTAGCAAACTCGTTAATTATTGCGATATTGAGATCTCTCTGTGTATTTTCTATTACCTTTGCAGCCTCAGCAATCTTAATAGATGCTGCAGAATGGGTTCCTGCAATTATGATCGAAAGATAAAGATCATTTACTAGCTTCCTTGTATCAGGATTTGAACCTGAAGTAATTTTTTTTATTTTTGTTAATGTATTTTCTTTATCTCCAGGATTTATTCTCTCTGGACTATATCCAACGAAAAAATTTTTATTAAACTCTAAATTAGATACTGATTCTAGAATTGGAATACAAAACTCCTCTGTTGCTCCTGGATAGACAGTGGATTCATATATAACAATATCGCCTTCATTTAAGTATTTTCCTATCATTCTTGAGGCTTTTTCTAATGGGCTAAGATTAGGAGTATTATTAATGTCAATAGGAGTAGGTACGGTGACTATATAGGTATTAACAGATTTAAGATCATCCATGTTAGAGGAAAAAGATAAGTTTTTTGCATCTTTTATCTGGCATTCTTCTAGCTCTAAAGTGGCATCAATTCCTTGCTTAAGAGATAAAATTCTTTCATTATCAATGTCAAATCCTACGACTGCTCTTTGTTTGCCAAACTCAACTGCTAAAGGGAGTCCTACATAGCCAAGACCTATAATTGCTAACTTAATTTCAGGGAGAGTTTTCATTAGGTTTATTCCAATAAATTAATTTTTAATTATTTTTTTTTGTATAGTGAGATATAAGAACTAGCACAAGAGATAAAAAACCACCAATTATAGTAGCTAAAATACAAATTATGGATCTTCTAGGAGAAGATTTTTCTTCTGGGATTACAGGAGAGTCTAAAATATCAAATATATATACATCACTTGAAGCAGCAAGCATTAAAATTTGCATCTGACTCTCTAATAAATTAGATATTGCATCTTGTAATGATTTAATTTTTACAGAACTTGCTGATTTATTTAAATAGATTATGGCCTTGTTTGCCTTTTCTACATCTTTTTCGCGCATTGTTTCATTTATATTTAAAATAATTAAGTCTATCCAATTCTTTGCAAGAACTGGTGACTGATGGCTAATAGATAAAATAATAAAATTTTCATCAGTTTTTAAGATTGACAATATATCTTTATATTTTTTAAATGCTTCTTGGTCAGAGGGCACTATTTTCTTAGGAAACGATACATTTCTTGTCCATTTATTAGTGTTTTTATTAAATGATTCTTTATAAATCAATATTTTATTAACAGGATCCCATTCTTTTGCGGCCATTAAATCTTCTAGTTTTATATTTGGTAGAAAATCAGAAGAAAAAAATTCAAAAGATTCTATTCTTGCAATTGCTTCATCAACCTGCCCAGAAGATTCATCATTTAAATTGATTCCAGGTAGAGAGGCTATTGAAGACAAGGAACCAAGCTTAGATGACAAAGCATTTTCAGCTTTTAGAGGTGCAAGAAGAGCTTTTGATGTATATATATTAGGGAGTGATAATGAATATACGACTGAGGAAATTGCAAATATTGTAGTTACGATAGCAATAAATAGTTTTTTTTTCCAAAAAATTTCGAGTAATTCTCTAAGATTAATTTCATCACTAAAATCATCAGTCTTTGCGTTCATAATTATACCTAGTCATTGTTCTTAGTTCTTAGTTCTTATCAAAGATATTTTACTTCAGTTCATTAAATAAAAGTAGGTAGCTTACAAATAATAGTTTAAAAAAATACATTAACTCATAAATATATAATATTTTTTAAACTAAGATAATAAAAAAGTATTTTTTGAATTATTAGGTTAATTACAAGTAAAATCAAAATAAGTGGTACCCGAGGCCGGACTTGAACCGGCACGATATTTCTATCGAGGGATTTTAAGTCCCTTGTGTCTACCAATTCCACCACTCGGGCAAGTTAATTGATACCATTTATATAACATTATACTTTGTATAATTTAAATGTCTCCAAGTTAATGGAGGCTGAAGCCGGAATCGAACCGGCGTGAACGGCTTTGCAGGCCGCTGCATAACCACTCTGCCATCCAGCCAACTTTGTTTATTGTATACATGATTTAAAATAAGGAAACGGTTATATTAATTTTCTTTAAAAATATCTCTTGTAAATACTTTATCTTGAATATCTAAAAGTTGGTCTTCTTGTCTATTCGCCACTATTAGGTCTGCTCTTTGCTTAAAACTTTCAAAATTATTATCAACCTCGATACCATTAAAAGATTTATCATTAACAGTAGGTTCAAAAATGATAACTTTTTTACCTGCATTTAAAACAAGATCGATTACATCTAATATTGATGATGACCTAAAATTGTCGCTGCCCTTTTTCATTGCAAGTTTATAGAATCCAACTGTGTCAGACTCTCTTTCCAAAATTTTATTTGCAATGAAGCTCTTCCTTTTCTGATTTGAATTTATAACAGAGGATACTAATTCTTGAGGTATTTCATTAAAATTTGCTAGTAGCTGTTTTGTGTCTTTTGGAAGGCAATATCCTCCAAAACCAAATGAAGGATTGTTATAATGATCTCCAATTCTTTCATCTAAACTTAAACCAGAGATAATGTCTCTTGCATTTAGATTTTTTGACATAGCATAAGTATCAAGCTCATTAAAAAATGCTACCCGCAATGCCAAGTAAGTATTTGAAAAAAGTTTTATGGCTTCTGCCTCTTTTGATGAGGTAAATAAAATATCAATATCTTTTTTTAGGGACGCCTCTTGGAGAATAGTTGCAAAAAACTTTGCATTTGTACACTTACTTCCAATAACAATTCTTGATGGATATAAATTGTCTTGAAGTGCCTGACCTTCTCTTAGAAATTCTGGTGAAAAGATTATGTTATTGGTTTTATATTTTGACTTAAGAAGATCTGTGTGTCCTTCTGGTATTGTTGATTTTATTACTATTACAACTTTACTATTATGCTGAAGTATTTCCTCTACAACTATATCAACTGAACTTGTATCAAAGTATCTTGTTTCATCATCATAATCTGTTGGAGTTGCTATTACTGCTATATCCGTTGACTCGATTATTCCACTAAGTGAGCTAGAAGCTCGCAAGTTTAAATCCTTATGTTTAAGATAATCAGATATCATCGAATCTTTTACTGGGCTTATACCAGCATTAATTTTCTTAACTTTTTCTTTATCGATATCAACAATAGTGACCTTATAATACTGAGATAATAATGTAGCTAGCGACATGCCAACGTAGCCTGAACCAATAATAGTAATGTTATGACTTGAACTTTTAACCATTTATTATTTTTTAAAGGTATTTACGGAGTAAATAAAGCCAGTGTATATAGTTATTATTAGTGATAAAAAAAGTAATATATCAGCTATTAATAAGACCAACATATTATTCATCCCAAGCCCTAGAAGATAAGTACTAATTGTAAATAGCTGAATGGTTGTCTTTATTTTTGCTAGAAATGTAACCTTTGTGGCATCAGATTTATTTTGTCTTGCATTAAAATCTCTAAGAGCTCCAACCCATATTTCACGCGTAATAATTAATGCTGATGCAAATGCAATATAGTAACTAGTAAGATTTACAGATATTGCAAATAATAGAAAAACAATAAGAATTTTATCGGCAATAGGGTCAAGAATTTCTCCAATTTGAG
>Ga0206131_10007578_pt1 | contig 10839 bp, 9 predicted proteins | sample Helgoland_Spring_FD_148636 | JGI IMG/M metagenome (GOLD analysis project Ga0206131, IMG submission 148636) | Pelagic subsurface seawater microbial communities from Kabeltonne, Helgoland, North Sea - Helgoland_Spring_Bloom_20160517_1 | ecosystem: Environmental > Aquatic > Marine > Epipelagic ... | reverse complement strand
ATACAAGTTTAAATATTTGTGTGCGTTTTCAGGTCTATATTCAACCAACTGGTTAAAGTAACAATAATCTAATGATTGCAATTCTTCTCTTTGATAAGGAATTTCTATGGCTAATTCATCGGTTACAATCCATTTATTATGCGCCATTAAAGGTGCCGGAGAAGGATGCTTAATAAACGGAATAGACTTTTTTAAAAATAAACAACCTATTAGATTCATATCATTCTCATACATTCCAAAAAGATGTACCTTCTCGTATCCTTTTTTTACGATGATTAAAAAATTTGAAATCTCAATTATTTGAAATAATAATAATCCAAAATTACCAGCTATTTTTTTTTTATTGAGAGAAAGTAAAAGCAATAATGGGGAAAGTAGAATGGTAGAAAATAAAAAAGAAACTTTATCCCAAAATGATTTAAAATTAAGAAGTTCTTTTCTTCCAATACTATCAAACTCACAATCTTTTCCTGATATAAAATTTAAATATCTTTTCCTATCATATACAGCTTCTAATTCATCAAAAATCAGAAAATCATTTTTTTTATTATGATCCCATTCCAAAATGGGTAGATTTACCGTTTGTTTTATGAACTGAAATAATGTTCTCCAGGTTTTATGCTGAAAGTCTAAAAGCCTAAATGAAGGTTTTTCAGCCAAACATTTAATGGCAATTTCAAGGTTCTTATCGGCAAATGCACCTCTAAACTCTCTTTTAAAAAAATTAAAAAGAACAAAAAATAGTAATCTTGACTTTTTCAATTTATTCTAAGTCTTCCCAGTTTAGTGGCGAATGATGTGGCACGTCCTTTTTTAATGTTTTACCTATGATTTCATAATAATACTCTGCTCCAATTCCATCATTTGGACGTAAACAAATTAAGTCTGAGGCTTTAATTATTTGACCTGCAAATAGATCTTTATTGGGGTAAACAGCCCTTCTAAAAGAGTTTGTATGAAGGGTTTCTTTTTCACTTTTAGTTGGTTCTTTAACATAAGAACCTTGGATTTTTTTTATATTAACTATCGACTTTGATAGCTCTAAAACTTCATCTCTTGTCAGCGAAACTTTATGGTCTCTAAATGATTTTCCTTCTCTTTCGTCCGTAAAATGGAACTCAAGAATTTCAGCCCCCATTGCAACCGCAACTTTCATAGCTTCAAACCCAATGGTATGATCAGAATAACCTATGGTGGCATCAAATCTATTTTGATAGCTTTTTAAAACATTTAGGTTGGCTTCTTCAAATGGTATAGGATACATAGAAGTACATTGAAGAATTCCAAGCATTTCTTTGTTTTTATAATCACTTGATTTTGAATAAATAAACTCCACACAATTTTCAACCTCCTCAAGAGTGGAAAGTCCAGTGGATAATAAAATAGGCTTACCTAATTTAATAAAGGTTTCAATAATGTTATATGCCGAAAAATCGCCTGATCCAATTTTATAAAAGCTCACATACGGATCAATCCAATTGATTGCGTCTAAATCCCAAACAGAGGCATTATATTGAACCCCAGCCTCTTTACACATTTCTGCTAAGTATATATGCTTTTCTTTAGGCAATTCAAACTTTTTGAAATGAGCGTTCCTATCTGGAGATACAATAGGGTTAACTAAACTATCTCCTGTATAAATCTGAAACTTTATTGCATCCGGGGTTCCTTCAATGGCTAATTGTGTGAGTTTTTTAGCGTAATCAAAATTACCTTCATGGTTCCCTCCAATTTCAGCAATTAAATAAACACCAGATTTCCCTGTCCAAGTCTCTTTCATATTCTTAATTATCTAATAAGCACTCCGCTATTTTCCAATCAATTTCTGTTTGTATAAAATGAGCTGATTTTTGATCTAAAATAATGTGGCCCGTTCGGTCAAATGATAGCTTTTTTTTCTCTATTAATTTATCATATCGCATCAAATGCATTCCCCCTGCTCGTTTAAAAATATCATTTCTCTCTAATTTTAGATCATGGTTTTCTTGAAGATAGGTCAAAGTAGTCCCATTATGATGGTATAAAATTCCATTTTCTTGTCTAACTGCTTCAACTGCATCTACATTGTATAATTTTAATGTATCAATGGCCTCTTGAATAATTGTACTACCTCTAAAAGGAGCTTCAATGTAAAGTAATAATACAAGGTCGGGCTTTTGGTTTTCCTTTAGGTAATCTTCCAAAACTTGAAAAAGTGTTTGATCTATTCGCTGGTTTACCTTAGCTAGGTTTAAGTTTCTTTTGTGCGCTATTACCCCTTTCGGAAAGTTGTTTTTTATATGACCAAGCACTTGCTGTGAAGGTGATGTTACTATTACATTTTTAATTTCCTTTACCTCAATTGCGCTTTGGATAGAATAATCAATTAATGATTTCTCACCTAATTTTCTAAAGGGTAGTGAGTTCTCATCAAATTCATGCCCCCTTACAGGAATAACAGCTAAAACGTTTAGGTCACTTTCTCTTCTAGCTTTGGCATGTTTATATTTTATTTCCCTTCTTGTTTCAAGTAGTTTTTCCTCATTATCGGTAATGCTTTTACCATGTTGCCGGTAGTAAAAAAGTGGCTCATTAATATTTAAAACCTTGTATTTATGCGAAAGCTTTAACCAAAGGTCATAACCATCTTGTCTTCTAAAAGACTCATCATACCCACCAACTTCTTTAAGGTGTTTAGTTCTCAATAGCGTTATTGCTCCGTGAGCTGGCTGATCAAGCAGTGAAACGTCTTCAAAATTATGCCGTTTCACTTGATTTATTATTTCCCCTTGCTCATCTACATTGTAGTAATCGGGAAACACCATACAAGCATTTGGGTATTGCTCAATTTTTAATACCATTTTTTCTATGGCTTTAGGATGCAAAAAGTCATCTGCATCTAGCCGCATAATGTACCTCCCCATTGCTTGGGAGAGGGCCACATTGTTGGTAGCATTTAAGCCTTTGTTTTGCTGAAATATTACTGTTAGGCCATGTTTTTCTTCAAACTGTTTGAGAATTTCAATTGAGCCATCTGTTGAGCCATCATCAATTATTAAAATTTCAATGTTTTGATAGGATTGCTCTAACAAGCTATAAATAGCTTTTTCAAGGTATTTTGAATAGTTGAAATTGGTAACGTATGCGGTAACTAAAGGAAACTTCATTTATTTAGTAATACCTAAAAATTCTTCAAACTTATGCATACTCATTTGGTCATTTACTAAATGGGTCACATTTTTTAAATCCAAAGGTGAATCAATAGTTATAGGAGGCAAATTTTGAAAATCTGTTTTACTGAATAGCTTCACATTGCATACTCTGTAAAAAGGCGGAATAACATGCTCCTTATCATAGGGCGTAAGTTCTTCATCATTAATTAAGTCAAAGATTTTGGTTTGAAACACATCTATGGAATATCCCTTGGGCAGTGTACGTCTTATTATTTTTTTATTTTCAATTAACCTTGATGAAGTAAATAAAGATTTTTCACTGTGATGAAATGCTAAAACCTCTTTTAATAATTTTTTGTTTGGCAAAGGATTATCGGCTGTTAACCTAACAATTGTAGTATTGGGGTTTGCAAAAGCAACTGCTTTAAACCTGCTAAAAACATTTTCTTCATTGCCCCTATAAATTTCAACCCCTAGTTTTTCACACAAACCTTCTATTGCATCGTCTTTTTTCTCAATAGAAGTTGCTACAACCAAGTTGCCACCAAAACCATATTGTTTTAATAATTCAACTTGAAATTGAAGCATTGGTTTACCAAGGAAACTAGCCAATACTTTTCCGGGGAAACGCCTGCTTCCCATTCTGGCTTGGATGATAATTAAAGGTTCACTCAATTTTTGTTAGATTCTGGTAAGGATTCAAAAAATGAAATATTGAAACCTGCCTTTTCGAATTTATCAAACCAATACTTTTCATCACCCGGTTTAATTGAATTGTCATACCTACCTCGAGGGTCACCTGATGTTTTTGTTTTATCCATTGGTGTTTTGGATCTAAATATATTTCTTTTAATGGCACCCAACTCATACCTTAAACCATATTGCATGAACTTTTTTTCACGAGATTTTTGTAGCTTTTTAATTTGTTTGTTATCTCTAATAGGCTCTATTGTAATTTCTTGAGTAAATTTATGTAGTACTTTGAAATGCTCAAAACACCTTTTACTATCTGATTTATAAAAATTACCAAACAAGTATTCCTCTATTTCTGGTTTTGCTAAATAATTAGACAGTTTTCCTTTGCGAGATTGTTTCTTTTCAAAAAGCAATGATTCCAAAATTTCTTTATCGTTCCATACTTTAAAATTGGCCAATTCCATTCTATCTTCAGGAAAAATCTTTTCATAGTTTTTGGACAAAATTTCAATTGTTGGAATTTGCTTTAAAAGGGCTTCTGCTGTAGTTGTACATCCATTATGAGCAATATGTAAATCTGAGCACCCTAAAAACTCATTAATGGTCATTCCCAAAACCAATTTTAAATTTGGAAGGTTTATCTCTTTTTCTATTAGTTGTTTCCAAAAATTAACATCTTCATTGGGATGGGGCTTTAAGACAAAATTTATTTCTGGAAAATCCTTTACATGATTTTTTAGAAATTCTACCGTAACTTTAAGGTTTTCAACAGAGTTATTAAAAATAGTATCATAATCTAAAGCAATATTGAATACTTCTTTTAATTGTTTTCGTTTAAACTCCTGTAATTCTGGACTATGAAAAGCGGCTACAGTATGTGTTGCAATTGTCACAGTAAAGTTTTTTTCATTCATACCCAATTCTGCAAGCAATTCCTGTTTTGTTGGATATAAAACCTCAAAAGGTTTTGTCAAAAAATCTAGCCTTGGTGATCCTGCCAATTTATGTTGAACTTTTTTTAGTTCCGGAACTATCCTATATCTATTAAACTCATCCTCATTCCAATAAAAAATTAATTCAGGAGGAACCTCTATTGTTAACAACCTTCCCTTTCTTCTTGCTCCTTCGGTATTTATAACAGCTCTTTTTATTCCATGTGCCTTGCATAATTGAAGCCTCGTATTATCACCTATCTGCTTATTAGCTACCACTAAATGCGGAATGTAAGTTTCCCATTTTTTTTCTTCATCTCCTAAAGTAGAAAACTCTACTGAATGTCCCTTTTCTTTTAATAAATACCCAATTAACGATAAAGAAGGTAAATCTCTATGTTTATGATCAACTAAAAATAAAATCCGTTTTTGCATTATTTTATACTTCTAACTAAACAAAAGGCTTCAGCAAAATTAACTCCTATTGAAACACCCCACATTTGAGCTCTTATTTTTAATGCCTGAGGTGATCTTGGGTGAGGATATTCCCTTTTTTCGTACTCATAGGATTCCATTGCCTTAATTTTTGCATCCAAATTTGATTTTTCAACAGAAAAAAATAAATTGGGTATAAAATGTCTAGGATCAGTACTTGCTCTCCATTCTGTTCCCGACATTGTTTCAAATGTGATGATTGTTTTAACAGTTTCATTTTCCAAAGGGCGACAAGCTGTTATAACTGCCTCAAATGTTTTTTGGTGGTCAATATTTACATCACCACCATGATGTGTAAAGATTACATCAGGTTTAAATTCCGATTTTTCTTTTTCAATTACTTTAATAATCTCTAGTAAATCAACGGAATCAAATCTATTATCAGGAAAATTGTATGTTCTTATACCATGATAACCAATAACTGCGGCTGCTTTTAAGGTATTTGAATGATGTAACTCCAACTCACTTTTCCATTCATCAATGTTTCGCTCTTTACTCCTAGATGTAATACCTTCTCCTAGGATTACAGCTTTAACTACATTCTCTTGCTGAGAAATCAATCGGTTTATTGTTGCTCCTAATCCGAGTACTTCATCATCGGGATGAGCAACTACAACTAATATTTTTTTATTGCTTAATGAATTTAACATGTGCGGTCAATGACTCGTTATTTAACTTTGCTTTTGTAAACTCGATTTTCATACCATTAATGGAAATAAATGCATTAGGGTAGCCCTCGCAGTCGAGCATTCTTATGTAATCATACACTTCATTTATATCTTTTGCATTATTTAAATTACCATCTTCTGGTTTTCTTCTGTAAAAATGAACAATTTCACCTTGCTGTTCTTTTGGTTTTGGGTTATCATTTATTATTTTTTTTATCATTAAAACAATAATATTATTACTCCGTTCAAAAATAGTCCTAGCAGATCCATCTAATTTTAATTTTTGTTTTAAATATATAGGCCCTGCATCAATTTCGTCAACAACTTTTATAGCGCTTATTTTTGTTTCTTTAAAACCCCTAACTATTAAGTTCTGCAAAGGAGACCCACCTCTACCATAAGGTAAATCGGTCATATGAAAAACTATGCATTTGTATCTTGAATAAATTTCAACAGGGATTTTATATGACCAATGAGAAAAAAACACATAATCAGGATTTATTTGTTCAATGTACTCAATTTTTAAATTTTCTTTATGCTCAATAAAAATCCAGTTTACCCCATTTTTCTCAAGCAAATCAGGTAAAGACTTGTTCCATGGCTTGTTACTTACGATAATATAAGATTTCATAATATTTTTTCCCAAGTAATTGGCTCTCCCTTTTTAATCTTCTTTTTTGAAACCTTCCCAAGTAACATTTCAAAAAACTTAGGTTCAATTCCTTTACCCGGCCTAATTACTTTTAAGTTTTCTGTGCTAAAAGTATCTCCTGGTTGAATATCATTTATAGCATAGACCGATCTCTTAAATACTAGATTATTTTCCTCCTCACTTGAAATCCCAAAGTTGGCTGACCCCAAAGCCAGAAATGCTCTATCCACCTCTTTTATCAATTGTTTTAGCTCAAGGGGTTCAATAGAAAATGCGCTATCTACCCCACCATCAGATCGTTTGAGGGTAAAATGCTTTTCAATTACACATGCTCCTAACCCTACACTTGCAATTGGCACGCCAATACCCATAGTATGATCAGATAAACCTACAGGTACGTTAAAAACTTTTTGTAAAGTTTGCATTGCAAGTAAATTAGTAGACTTTGGAGAAGCAGGGTAGGAACTAGTACATTTAAGAAGAACAAGGTCTTTGCAACCATTGGTTTTTAAAGTTGTTACAGCTTCTGATACTTGTTGTAATGTTGCTCCACCAGTAGACATTATTACTGGCTTTTTTGTTGCCGCAATTTTTTTAAGTAGTGGAATATCAGTATTCTCAAAAGACGCAATCTTGTATAAAGGAACAGAAAGTGATTCAAGAAAATCAACGGATGAGGCATCAAAAGGAGAGCTAAAGGCTATCATTCCAAGACTTTGAGCTAACTTAAAAAGGTCTTTATGCCATTCCCATGGAGTATAAGCTTCTTTATATAAATCATGTAGCTCCTTACCATACCATAGCGAGTTTGGATCTTCAATCTTTAAAGCTCCTTTAATAGTCATTGTATCCGCTGTATATGTCTGAAGTTTTACTGCGTGAGCACCCGATTTAGCAGCTGCTTCCACTAATTGTTTTGCTCTTTCAAGAGATTGATTGTGATTTCCTGATAATTCAGCTATCACAAAAGGCCTTTGGCCAATTCCTATTTTTGTATTTTTTATTTTAATGCAACTGTTTTTCATATAACTGAAACTCCTTTCGATTCTTTACCGTAACTCCTACATTTTTATAACACAAACTTTTAAACACTTGACTTGAAGGTAAATTATTTGTTGCAACCATTCCAATAAATTTTGGTTTATCAACAAGTGTCGAAAGTAGTATTTCTGATTTAAATAAAGTGATTTTACCTAGCCCTCTTCCTCTGAATTTCTTATCAATCAAGTAATCGATTTCATATCCTTTTTTTGATCCATCAAGCCTTACCAGACCAATTGGCTCTTCATTAATTGAAAAAATAAAAATAAAGGTATTGGAATCTAAAAGCTTTTTAGAAAACCACTGGTGATGTTCAGCTGTACCTATTTTTTTTGTAGAAACCGCGTTTTTCCGCACATCATCATCATTTGCCCAACGCAACAACAATTCTTCGTCAGATTTTTCAACCGCCCTAATTTGAACCCTTGATATGTTATACATTTCATTGACATAATGCCTTAATTTTTTTTCGTATTCTCCAGTAAAATGATGATTACATGCCTTTTCAAGTGATGACCTTTGATCATTACTCTTCAAAACTTGTTTAACTTCATTTAGTATTTCCCTCTGAGGTATTGACTTTAGGTCTCCAAGAGAAACCACACAATTAATTCTTTTTAAGCCTACCAAAAGGCGATCTTGATTATTAATATAGCTTCCACATAACAGGGGAACACCAACTACACATACCTCTAAAGCAATATTACTGGCGGATGTAATTGCTATGGTTGATTCAGCTATTAATTTTGAAAGTAGAACATCGCCAATATTTGAATAAACTGTGACTTTAATTTGAGAGTTGTCTTGTATCCATTCATTAAGTTCCTTCTGATTTTTATAAGCTCCTCCAATAACAACAACCCTTTCTATATTAGCATCAATTGCAATTGTTGCATTTAATACTTTTACTGTTAAATTATAAAAATCTGCCCCCCCCAAACAGATAAATAGTTTGGGAGAAAAATTTTTGAGGCGGGTTATGTTTGTAAAGGATGGTTTAACCAAAGTGAATGAAGAACCAACAGCTAAAAACTTTGGAGGGTGATTTGAATAATCAATTTCACTTACTCCTGGAGTATGATTAATAATACCATGAACGTGTTGATCCGTTTTTAAAAAGTCATCAATAAAAACTATTGTATTTTCTTTGGAAATGAATGAATCTTGATAAGACTTCCCAAAATCATAACCATCGAAAATGATAAGTTTATTTGACACCTCAAAGTTTGTAGACAAAGCCTCAGCTTCATTTTTTAATGGTAAATTCTTAGGAAGCAAAATTAATTTGAATCCATAATTGCTAATTTGCTTAAGAAGTCCTTCATCAGAATCTTTCACAATAAAGCATACCTCAAACGATTTATGAAGATATAAACCAAGCGCTAATAAGCGGTTTACATGTCCATACCCTATCCTACTATTCCCGTCAGCTCTAAAAAAAACTTTCCTTCGCACTTATTGGTATTTCCTAAAAACAGGTTTGACTGGTTCCCCAATTAAATAATTATTAATTCCGTTTTCTAATGCTTCTTGGTAAACTTCACAACTTAACTTAAAAGCCTCAATAAAGAGTTCTACTTCGTGGCTACTATGAGAGAAAGAAGGAACAAAAGATCCTTGAAACAAAACACCGTTTGCAATCATTTCTTGAAGAAATAATGATTTATACTCAAGCGATGGTTTATTGTTTGAATCTGAAAAAGCAAAATTAATCATCCAAGGTTTTGCTATTATTTTAATAAAATTATTAAGGCGCATCTCTTGTAAAAGATGATTACACCCACTAATTATTTCTTTTCCAATCTTATGATTGTGCTCAATAGGATGTAAGTTTTTATATTCTTTTATAGTGGCAATGGCTGCTGCTATTGAGGTTGTTTCTCCCCCATGAGTTGTAGAAATTAGAAATAACTTTTCCTTCCCTGGGTTATTAATTCCGCCAAGTTCCATAATTTCCTTTTTCCCTGTTAAGGCACAAAACGAAAAGCCATTTGCAATTCCTTTCCCCCAAGTTGCCAAATCAGGGTTTAAATCATATTTTGTAATTGCACCAGGTAAATCCATTTTAAAGCCGGTTATCATTTCATCTAGAATAAAAATGGCACCTTGTGATTGAACAAAAGAAATAGCTTCCTTTAAATAGTTTTTAACTGACATTGAGCAATTGCAAGCCGTACCACAATGTGGCTTTTCAGGTTCACAAATAATTCCGGCAATTTGACCAGGATACTTTTCAAATAATAGCTTTAATGAATTAAGATCACAAGACTTATATGTAACTGATAGTTTTTTTACCTCGTCAGGTATACCTAAATCACAATCTGTTGTTCCTATGAACCAATCATCATAAGAAAAAAATGGGTGATCATGAGGAAAGGCAATTAATTTTCTTCCCGTGTGAGCTCTTGCTAATTTAACTGCGGCAGTAGTTACTGATGAACCATTTTTTGCAAACTTGATCATATCATGCTGCGGAATTAAACCCAAAAATAATTCTGCAACCTCTTTTTCTAAATAACTAGGTCTCTGAAAATTCACTCCGTAGTTTAATTCATTCGAAACAGCCTTAATAACAGGTTCATAGGCATGTCCTAGTCCAACAGAGGTAAGTCCCATTGAACAATCTAAAAACTTGTTTCCATCAATATCAGTAACAAAAACTCCTTTCCCACTTTTTATTGCTGCAGGAGACTTTTCAGGAAATGTATCATCTCCCTTTGAATAAGTATGACACCCACCAGGTATTATTTTATGAATTTCTTCTCTATATTTTTTCGAATTATCAAAATTCATTATGCGATTTTTTTAGCCCCTCAATCAATTCTATTTCACTAATTGCTTTGTGGGCAGTTAATAAATTTGTACTTTCTAATTCTTTTTTATTCGTAAGTACACTAAAAACATCCCTCATTTGATTTAAAAAAGATAAATTTTGATCTTTATTAATATCATTAAAAAACACCCTATTTTCTGATCTTGACTTCAGTTTAATACTCATTACTTCCGGTGACTTTCCTTCGCTGTTCCATATAAAGGTAGCATTGGAACCATATATTTCCAACCCTCTTTGCTTTAGTGATTGTATATAGTCGAGGTGAATCGAAGAACAAACACCATTTGTGTGCTTTAAAATAAGGTCTGCCGATTCTTCTACCTCAATGTCCAAAACTCCATAGTTCCCAAAAACCCCAGATAAGTTCGCC
>Ga0206131_10007575_pt1 | contig 10840 bp, 10 predicted proteins | sample Helgoland_Spring_FD_148636 | JGI IMG/M metagenome (GOLD analysis project Ga0206131, IMG submission 148636) | Pelagic subsurface seawater microbial communities from Kabeltonne, Helgoland, North Sea - Helgoland_Spring_Bloom_20160517_1 | ecosystem: Environmental > Aquatic > Marine > Epipelagic ... | reverse complement strand
TCTGGCTAAGGAGCGTCGTGAATATATTGCTGAGCGAGATAAAGATCGTAAGGCTGCGCAGGATGAGAAAGATCGTCTTGAGGCTGAGCAGCGAGAGAAAGCTCGTCTTGAGGCTGAGCAGCGAGAGAAAGCTCGTCTTGAGGCTGAGCAGGATGAGAAAGCTCGTCTTGAGGCTGAGCAGGATGAGAAAGCTCGTAAGGCTGCGCAGGATACTATCCCTACTGATCCAACAGAAATCACACGGGTATGTAGAGGGAATTGCAATCAAGGAAACAAATGGGAAGAATGGTACAAGAAACCAGGCCTAACGATATGGTGTTGTCAATATGGGAATCATTGGTGTGTGTCTTCTGGCGGGATAAGAATACAATCTAACGATGATTATCGGAACTTTCAAGTATTATGGGGTTACATAAAAAACGGCGACGGTATTTTTGTATCAGACTACTTCGATATATATCCCTGGGGTTCGCAGGCCACTTTTAAAGAGAAATTGTTGTTGAATCAACTTTTCCCAAACACCTCGACCAGCCATCTTTTAATATATGATAAACCAAAAATATAATTAATAAAAATATAATTAATAAAAATATAATTAATAAAAATATAATTAATAAAAATATAATTAATAAAAATATAATTATTAATTATTAATTATTAATTATATTTTCAATTTTATAAATATTTTTTAATTTTCATCACTATAATTATATTGATCATATGTTAATTCGGATGAATCATCTTCAAATGTGTCTTCATCACTATTATCAGTTCCACTTTCAATAAGATTATCCTCTACAACAAAATCGTCTTTTAAATATCCTGACTTTGTTTTCATTTCAGGAGGAACATCTTCAAGTTCATCCTCTTCTTCTTCATCTTCCTTTGCTGTATCATTGAGATTTTCAAAACCTCCGAATAAATCTTCATAAAATGTTTCCCATTCTTCTACTGTTAAATCAACTAATCCATCTTCATCTTCTGCTCTTAATACAATGGAACCAAAATATAAAATCGAATCGATCGGTGGCGGCATATCATATTTATTCTCGGTATTAGCCTTACCAGTATCGCGAGCATAAATTGACACCTTATTAAAAGAATACGTTTTCTTCTTCGTTCTCCATGTATGTCTTAATTCGAAATTATCCGGCTTTTTAAATTTACACTTCTTATATAATTCATCCTTTTCTACATTAAATTTACAACCCTTAAGTTCACCAGTTTTATCAATAACAACTATCATAACCATATTAATAATGTTTTACACAAATAGGTTTAAATGGTTTAATCTATATATTATAATATGTTAATAGTTCCAACAGAACAGAATAGTATTTATACCCATGGTATTCAGTCATATTTTTTAAAATCATTTCAAAAGTTACAATTTAAATCAAATAATACAATTTACGAAATAGTAAATGATAAGATCTATAAAATGAAACCATATGAAACTATTAAAGAATATGAACTAGATATATCCTTTAGACTTAATCTACAAAATGAAAATAATGAAAAGAAAGAATCTTATTATATTCCAATTGATTTACAATATACCAAATTAAACGTAGATAAATATAAACTAAAACCTAATAGTTTATTGACTTTGTATATTGAGAATAATAAAAGTATTTATTTTCAAACAGATGAAAATGATATAACTCATTCAATCAAAGAAGATTTGATTACGTTCTTATCACTCTTAAAACTTTATAATTAATATATATTACTATGCTTCCATGGATAATTCAAATGAGTATAATATCATTGGTATTAATAATATTAGTTCATTATTTATTTACCTTTTTCAAAACGAATCTAACAATTCCAAAAGTAAAAGATTTAGTAAATAAGCCTCAAAGACAATACGAAGCACTATTTGACACAATGAAGAATACTATAAAGCCAATACAATCTGAACTAGTTCCAGAAGCAAGTGAAAATATGAAAAATGAACTGAAAAATTATTTAAAAGAATTAAGCTCAGATAAAAGTAGCAATAAACCAAATGAAATATTAACGTTAGATAATTTAGAATCCTCAAATAACTTTTCAGGTAGTGGTTATTCTAGTTTTTAAACATATTAAAGGGTTTCTATTACTATTAATTAATGAAATTGTCACACGAAGATAAATCTAAATTATTGCGAAGATTACCTGAATTGAAACTTTCTTATGAAAATCTCCATAAGAAAGTTTCTAGCGACATGTATGTTCTTATCCCAAAGGGGAAAAAGTACATAGTATGGTTTACATATTTTGAAGATAAAAAGATATGTGTATTTATTGAAGTCATTCCTGGAACTCAAAAAAATATAAGAGATCTGTTTATCATTCCACAAATGTTTGAAAAAAAGATTGTATTAGGAACAATCTTTTATGGAACTCTATTTTCTATTGAGAGTAGAAAATATTTGTCCATTGAAAATATTCATTATTATAAAGGAAAAATTCTAGAAAATATAACCGAAAAACAAAAGTTGGTATTAATTAACAATATATTAAATACTGAAATTAGATCAAGTATTATAACTAATAATGGTATAGCTATGGGATTGCCTATTATTACAACTAATTTTCAACAAGCAATTAGCGCTTGTAAGAATTTGCCATACAAAATATATTCAATTCAAAATAGAAATAATAATTCAACCTCGAGAACATACAATATTACTCTCTATAAAGAGGTTGACGTGAATGATATTATAATTATTTTTGCTGTAAAACCTAATATTCAAACAGATATATATGATTTATATTATAAAAATAAATTAGGTGAGCTTGAGAAATATGATATAGCGTCTATTCCTGATTTTAAAACAAGTAAAATGATGAACAGTTTATTTAGAAATATAAAAGAAAACGACAACCTAGACGCTTTAGAAGAAAGTGACGATGAAGATGATTTTGAGAATATGAATGACGACAAATATGTAAATTTGGACAAATGCGTTCATATGGAATGTATGTTTAATAAACGAACCAATAAATATATTCCGGTAAAAGTAAACGAAAATGGTTTTGTTATATCTAAGAATGACCTAATTAAAAATAATTAGATTTGTACTTTTTTTATACAAAGTATATATATAATATATATATATATGTCATTAGTTCAACAAGCAGGATTAGTTAACTCTCAGAATTCTCATTTTTCAAATCCAGGATTTTCTAGTAAAGTAGGTGCTGCTGCTGGTTGCGGAGGTTCAACGGATAGTACAAATGCATTAAATCAAACTGGTATATATGAAATAAAATCTGGCGGGAAGCGTAGAGGAAGCAAGCGTAGAGGAAGCAAGCGTAGAGGAAGCAAGCGTAGAGGAAGCAAGCGTAGAGGAAGCAAGCGTAGAGGAAGCAAACGTAGAGGAAGCAAGCGTAGAGGAAGCAAGCGTAGAGGAAGCAAGCGTAGAGGAAGCAAGCGTAGAGGAAGCAAGTATACTGGTGGCACTGGGTTTGGCTTCTCAAAAGTTCAATCATTAGCCTCTACATCTGGTACAGGTCTCGGGGGATCGGTTCATTTAGCTGAATTTACAAAAAATGATAATGCTGGTATAAATTCAGATACTAATATGAGTGCGTCTTCGCAATCAGGAGGTTACGGGACAGGTGGAAATCCGTACTATACATACAAACCAACAAACGGTGAAGATTTATCTGTCTTTGCTGGTTCTGGATATCCACCCATTAGTCGTGAATTAAATAGTCAATGTTATAATGTTAATGTAGGAGGTTCCAAGAAGAGAAAAGGTTCCAAGAAGAGAAAAGGTTCCAAGAAGAGAAAAGGTATGAAAGGTGGTTATAGTCAATATATGTCAAATGTAGCCAATTCTCATAATTATTCTACAGGTGCTCCTCCTAGTTTAACATCTAGCGAATCTGCTTTGGCAAGTCCTCCTCCATTCACACCAAAAAATGATTGTTTAAATACATGGAAACATTTAGGTGATACACCACCATACAATAAAACATATATGTAAATAATAATTCATGAATGAATAATAATTCATGAATGAATAATAATTCATGAATGAATAATAATAAAAATTGATTTTAATTTATAAATTAAAATATTTATAAATTAAAAAATATGAAACAATGGATACGCGACATAGATGGGAACGAATATATATTTTTGATAGGAACTCATCAAGATGAAAATCAAACTCTTATAGATAATAGTAACACAGTCGATATATGGTTTCACGTTGCAAATGTTCCATCATGTCATGTTATATGTCGAATAGATAATATTGTAATAAAGGATAAAAAACATTTAAGAAAGATTATAAAGCAAGGAGCTTTATGTTGTAAGATTCACTCAAATTTTGCAAATGTAAAGAACCTTGAAATTACATATTGTCTTGTAGGAGATTTAACAAATACAGATGTTGTTGCTACAGTTATAGTGAATAATGGTAAATCTATCAAAATATAAATTTTATACATACTTTATTACTATGGACTTGAGCAAATCTCAATCACTAGAAAAAAGAGATGTCATAATGGTATTTGTAAAAATAAGTAATGGAGGAAATAAGTAATTATTGTAAACAATTTATACATTTTTTTTCAATAATTCACATTCAATTATTTTTAACATGATATTGTTTCGTTACGCAATGTAAATGATAGTTCAGGATAAGCGTGATAAAATTTACTAACAATACATTGCATCAAATAATATGTTAATTCTTCTTGAGAAATCATTAAATAATTCAATATAATTGTATTGAAAAACCATAATTCATATATAAAAATAAATGTCATTAATCCAACATGTTTGAGTATCATTTTTAATAATAAATTTTTTTTTCTATAAAAATATTGGAAAATGATATAATATAAAAATGTTGTGGTTATAGTTACATAAAAAAATGTAAACGCTTTAGTTTCTAATTTATCATTTATAGATGTATTATGTTTATTCGCATTTTCTGCATCTATTCTTAATTCTTCAAAATAATTGTCAATACATACATCTTCTTTATGAAGTGATTCAATAAATATATTATAATAGTCTTGATTTCTAATATATTCATTATTATTTTCCAATAATGGGTCTAAATTTTCAGTAAAATGATTAAATTGTTGCAAAAACAACTCATTTTCTATTACAATAATATAATTAAAAAATAACAGTGGTTCTAACATCGATAAAAAAGATAAATGGAATAATATATGTAGTCCAAATTTTAAATATTTTTCCAAATAAGTTTTTTTATAAACATTATTAGTAATAACACTTGCATAATTATCATCAGTGCTTATATTCACTAATGTACTTATCTCTTGTTGATATATATCAAGAGAATCAGATCTAGTTCTATTTCTAGATGGCATAAGTTCAATAGTATCATTCATATACAAAAAATGTTATTATATATTATCATTTACTATTTATTATATTATCATTTATTATATTATCATTTATTATATTATCATTTATTATATTTTTATATTATCATTTATTATATTTTTATAAAACATATTCCCTTCATAGGTTCGTCTTTTTTTTTTATTTTTTTTACACTTTCATCATTATTCATTGGATCATACACTATATCCCAATTATTCTCAAAGTATTTACTATTATCAGTCGAAATGATATTATATTTTTGTTTAATATAATATTGTCTCCTTTTTTGCCATTGTTTCACAAATATATCATGTTGATCTATAATATCAATTACTAATGGTCTAGTGTGTTTTGTTCTGAGAATTCTACCGACGGACTGACATACATCCGTCTTTGGCGAAGCCATAATCAATGTTGTTAATGTTTTAATATCGAGTCCCTCAGAAGCCATTGCATATGTAGCAATAATGATTTTCTTATTTTCACTTTCTTTTAATTGTTCCTCTTTCATTCCACCAATATAATATCCAACTGTTCCAATGTTTCTATGTTCAATTGCTTTATGTAAATATGTAATCAATGTTTTATTGTGTGCTAATATCATTATCTGTTGATTGTTATTCTGTTCTAGTTCATTTTTCAATACATTTAAAATAAACTCTGACCTACGATTAAAATTACATAGCTTAGAAATCATTGTACTATACAACGGATTACCTCTATAGTCATATTTCATTTCATTAAATTCGGCATCATCTACCTTATAATTAATTCCTTTTACAAGAACATCGTGTTCACTTGTATTACTCTTTTCCTTGTGTATAATATTACCCAAAAACATTTTAAAGACCTTTGTCAATCCATCTTTTCTTTGCATTGTTCCAGACAATCCTAATGTATAATTTGTCATACATTTCATCATTGATTTACTAAAAACTTCTGCGCCTAGATGATGAGTTTCGTCGTATATAGATATTCCAAATGAATCAAATAAATCTCCAGGGTAATCTTTTTGACTGAGAGATTGTAACATACCAATAACAATGTCTTTATCTTCAATATCTATAATTTGTCCTTGAATCTTTCCGACACGCGCTCCAGGTAAGAATTGTTGAATTCGCTCGATCCATTGGTTTAACAGAAATGATTTATGAACAATTACAAGTGCCTTCTTTTTCAACTTTGAAATAATATTAAGTGCCATTACAGTTTTGCCCTTTCCAGGATCAACATCTAGTAATCCCCCACCACTATCACCAACAGCATTTACATATTTATTTACAATATTTACCTGATATTCTCTCAATTCCCCTACGAAATCTAAACTTATATCGTCTCCAAGTGGTAATTTATTTTCAGTTACATCTCCAAAGTGTTCTACACCAAAATGCCTTGGTAAGTAAATTTTTTGAGGAGATTCTCTATATATTGGGAATGGTTCTGGTTGTATAGGTGATTTAGGCAGATATGGTTTAACAGTTAATTCCGTTCTGATATACATTTGCTCTTTATTAGTTAAATCTATTTTATAAATGGAGTATCCTTTTTTTCCCAAATAACTCATTACTTATGTGTGTGTAATAATTATATGTTTATATATTTAACCACTTTTAATTAATATTTAGAAAATACTATTGATAAAAATACTATTGATAAAAATACTATTGATGAAAATACTATTGATAAAAATACTATTGATAAAAATACTATTGATAAAAATAAAAAATATAATAATATGATATATGGAATCGTACAAAGATTTATTCAAAAAGAGCAACCATCATCATCTTATTTTATTAGGTGTATTAGTTTTATACATTCTTTTAAATATTCAAACCCCACCTATGTTAGCTAATTTAATTGATACTATTTATGGAAATATCGTTATTGTATTACTTGCGTTCGTTTTTTTAACACATTCTAACCCTATTGTAGGAGTAGTTGCTTTATATGCTGCTTATGAATTAATTCAACGTTCTAGTGTCACCACTGGATCTGCTGCTATTAGTAGATATTTGCCTACCGAAATGAAAAAAGGTAAACACTTTTCAGCTTTTAATCAATTCCCAATGACTTTAGAAGAAGAAGTCGTTAAACAAATGGCACCTTTAGTTGAAACTTCTGGTCCTAGTCATTTACATTATAAACCAGCAGCTGATGATACACATGATGCCATGGATGTTATGGATACTACATCTGTAATTTAAATTTGAATTTGAATTTATTTTTATATTATGATAAAAATAAATTTACTTATCCTTTTTAAATTTTGTAAATAGGTAATTAACACCATATGATATTCCAACTGCTAAACATAATCCACCAATTAAATACATAAATTGTTCATTTTTTTCCATATCTATATTTGTAATTGTTCCTGAAGTCATACTACTTAGAGATACTGATTCATTAACTAATAATTGCCCATCATTGCCTACTGGCTGACAATCTATATAAATATCATCACCTTTAGATGAAATATTTGCTCCGTTTTTATTATAAAATAATTCCGTTGTTTTCACATCAACTGTTGTATTTGTTATTATTGTTTTAAAAGCTCTCATTATTGCCATGGGAATATGTAATGCATCCTCGGCAGTATATACTACATATGAATATGTTCCATTACATGGTTCATATGGCAATGATCCATTGTATGAAAAGAATCCCTTTTTATGTGGAATGAAATTATCTAATGAAAAATCTCCCATAGATAATGTTACAGATGATCCATTTGTAGGTGTTCTTTGGGATGCATCTAATAGTAGTGTGGATAATTGTGTTGAACCTTTATCGGTTTTACTTCCTACTTTAATAGGAATACTGACAATTAAATTTTTTCCAGAACCACCATGTATAATTAATATCTCTCCATCTACATTACTCCCTCCATATTTATGTAATGATGGATGATATATTCTAATATCTTGAACTTCATAATTTAAATCATTAAATTTAACAGGATTACTTTTTCCAGAATAATTCAAAGAGAGATAATTGTTATTATTTGTAATATTTGGTGTATATATTCCATACTGGAATTTATAGTCACATTTTAATAAACAAGAACCTATAACCGTGTTTTTATCAATATTTACAGGAGCTGTTGATTCGTCGCATACAATATTCACAACCATATTAATATAACTTTATAAAATAAAAAACGTTTTACTTTAAGAAATAAATAGTATATATATGAAACTTTTTCTTAAAGTATTATATATATGAAACTTTCCGATAAAAAAAATTATAAGATTAAAGGAAAAAATAACTCTAGGAAAAAACATAATTTAAGACAGAAAAGTACGAAACATCAGAAATCCAAAAGACGACATCCAAAAAAACTGGATCTAAAGAGGAAAACCATGAAAATATATGTTGGTGGACATAATATCTCCGGATTAAGTGAAACATTTTCTACAATGACATATAAAGATCAACTAGCAGAAGCTAATATGTATTTTGTTGTATGGGGACAGACGGATTTAATAGATACACGATTAATAATTTTAGAGAATTTAAAAAAAATATGGGATGAAAATGAACTGAAGAACCATCGGGATAAGAAGAACCCAAATGAGTTAAAAGAAGAAATAAAAAATTTAAGAAATATATGGGAAAATTCTATTCTACAAAATGGAAAGGAATACTTAACCATTGGTTTGGATGATATTTGGGGTCAAACACCGCATATACAAGTTGATGTCGAAGCAAAAGCAGCTCAAGGTCTAGCGTATATAATGGATGAATGTAGAAAAATACCAAAATTATCAACAACCAAAATATCTACAAATATTCGTACATTGGTAGATGATATCAAAAAATCTATTAGTAAAACAGATATGATTAGTCTTGCCAATGTGAACGGAGATGGTAAACAATTTAAAATATATCCAATTATAGGTGATGGTAATTGTTTATATGAAGCCATAACACAAGGTTTATTGTATAGAGAAATGGGTAAGTATAATCAAATACCTGGTTGGGAGCCTAGAAAAATACATCCCATTAGCACAATTGCAGGTTGGCAGTCACTACCTGCTTATATAGGAAATTTAAGACAGGTATTAGCTAAATATATATGTGCTAATATTAATAATAAAGACTGGGTTGAAAATATTAATGGTGGTCTCCCAGTAATTGCTGAAGCGGTTAAAAGAATTCTCACTAAACCTGTGTCGAGCGTAAATGCATATGCACAAGACCCAGAAATAGCTATGCTTGCTATTATGTTTAATGTATGTTTTGGTGTAATTTCTGAATATGCGTTGGATAAAGGCGGAGTACAATATTATACTAATGAAGGAAATGTCATCATAAACGATGCAGTAGTTGGTAGTGTCGCCCAGAATGCTATTGCCAATTGCGAAAAATCCGGCATTATATATCTTATTAATAAAGGATCTTATCATTTTGATTTATTATTACCAGTTCCTAGTCCAGCTTCAAATCCAGCAGTTCCTAGTCCAGCTTCAAATCCAGTTCCTAGTCCAGCTTCAAATCCAGCAGCTCCTCTTCCAGCAGTTCCTCTTCCAGCAGTTCCTAGTCCAGCTTCAAATCCAGTTCCTAGTCCAGCTTCAAATCCAGCAGTTCCTAGTCCAGCAGATCCACTTCCTGCTTCAAATCCAGTTCCTAGTCCAGTTCCTAGTCCAGTTCCTAGTCCAGTTTCAACTGATATTCATATTGCCGCTACTGCTACTTTAGAATCTTATGACGCTACTTCTCCTAATTGTGATGTAAGTAATTTTAATTCAAATGTTCCAGAGGATGAACATGATGCAGAAGAAAAATATAATAAAATAATGGAATCCTTAAAGAATTGTCCTGAGGAACAATCAGCATATTTACTTGATATTTGGGATGAATATATAGATAATTTTTTTGATAAATTCAAAAAAAATCCAACTAGATTCAACATCGATAAAGACTGTAAAAAAATATTTGAAGGAGATATGGATTATAATAATGTTCCTGATAATGATGTTGATGCACAGATAAAATTAAACATGTTTATAGAAATGTTAAATGATGATAAATGTTCAGATTCTGCTGCTATTGCTTTAGAATTATATACGAGAAAAATGTATGAAAAATATCCTTCTATTGCTCGTGTTGAATCTAGTCTTTATACTCTTACTTCTGATGGATCTACTGCTCCTCATTCTTCTCCTGCTGGTACTCTTCCTTTTGAAAATTCTCCTATTAATTCTCGTTCTTCTTCTTCTTCTTCTAACCCTTTTGGAACTCTTCCTCCTGAAGGAACTTCTCCTTTTGGAACTCCTACTCGTTCTCTTTCTCCTTTTCCTTTTGAAAATTCTCCTATTAATTCTCGTTCTTCTTCTTCTTCTTCTAATCCTTTTGGAACTCTTCCTCCTGAAGGAACTTCTCCTTTTGGAACTCCTACTCGTTCTCTTTCTCCTTTTCCTTTTGAAAATTCTCCTATTAATTCTCGTTCTTCTTCTTCTTCTTCTAATCCTTTTG
>Ga0206131_10007573_pt1 | contig 10842 bp, 11 predicted proteins | sample Helgoland_Spring_FD_148636 | JGI IMG/M metagenome (GOLD analysis project Ga0206131, IMG submission 148636) | Pelagic subsurface seawater microbial communities from Kabeltonne, Helgoland, North Sea - Helgoland_Spring_Bloom_20160517_1 | ecosystem: Environmental > Aquatic > Marine > Epipelagic ... | reverse complement strand
CTTACATACAAGTATCGAAAATCAATTAAATAATTGTAGAATTTATTGTCAAAATAATAATATGAATATTCTTGAAGAGGTGCAAGAAATTAAAAGTGCAAGAAATATGCATTATTTATATGAACTAAAAAGAATTGGAGAGACATATTCAAATATAAATCTAGTAATGTATAACATTACTAGATTTTCAAGAAATATTTTACAAGGACTTCAATTTATTGATCAATTTGCTGCAAAAAATATCACGCTACATTTTGTTGAGGAAAATGCAAAAACAAATCATCATCTTGACTTACATAGAATTAGGTTAGGATTATCACAATCGGAATATGAATCTGATACTATAAGTAATAGAGTTAAATCTAATAATATTGTTTTAAAAAATAAAGGTTGGGAATTTGGAAATCCCAAATTTGGATTAAATGCACAATATATAAATGGCGTAAGACGATTTGTAAATGACGTTAATGAAAAAAATGTTATTAATTTTATAGTAACTGCACGACAAGGAAAATGTACTGTAATGGCATTAAATAAACTTTTACAAAGTATTATTCCAGGTAATAAAGATCCAATTGAGTTTTGGGATGACAAAGCAAATTGCCAAATTATAAGATTTGACAAACCTTTTACACTTACATTTGGTGAAATTGGAGATTTACTTAATTCCTATAACATTTTAAACAGGAATACAATTTGGAATGCATCATCTGTAAATCGAACTTATAATAATAATTTTTATGACATTATTAATAAAGTAAATTCTATGAATATTAATATATAATTATTTTCTTTATTAAATTAATGGCTGATGATGACCCTTATAATTTTGAAGTTGATATAGAATTATGTAAAGTTATAAAAAAAATACCTTTTTATGGATTGAAAATGAGTGATAAAGTTTGTGAAGATGTTGATACATCTGGTGAAATAAATAAGTCATTTTCTTATATTATGATCGTGTTAATTTTTATTATATTATTTCTTATATTTTTAATATTTTATTTTTTATTTCTTGAAGAACCTATTAATAAAATGGGGCCAGTTGATTGGGGAGATGCATTTAATATAGGTGATTATTATAAACCGATAAAAAATGGTAAATATATATGTTACCAACCAAGAACAGAATTAGTAGATATACCTATGGATAATATTTATGACTATCCAGTTCCTCCACCTCCACCACCTCCTACTATTAACTATGGTGCTTCATTAATATAGAAAAATTGATAAATGTTTATTTATAGTTTATAAATTATTAACAATAAATAAATATGACTACAATAGATGAAAACTTATATTCTCGGCAAATTGCTGTTTATGGAAAAAATGCTATGAAGAACTTAACAGAATCAAAAGTATTAGTTCTAGGATTTAACGGGTCTTGTTTAGAACTTTTAAAAAACTTAATTCTAGCTGGAGTGTCAAATATAAATCTAGTGACTAATGAAAAGGTCACTTATGAAAATTTATGTACTAACTATTATGCAGATGAAAAAGATATTGGAATGTTAGTAGCAGATGTAATTCAAAAGAAATTATCTGAATTAAATCCATATGTGAATTTTAATTGTAATAACAATTTTAATATTAAAGATTATCATACAGTAATTTTATTAAATAGCAATCTAAATAATGCTTATAAATTAAATGATGAATGTAGACAAAATAATTGTAAATTTATTTGGATGAATTCATATGGTTTATTTAGTAATATATTTTGTGATTTTGGTGATAATTTTATTGTTAATGATATTGATGGAGAACAAGAAAGTACATCCATTTTACAAGAAATTACAAACGATGGAACTTTTGTTTGTTTAGAAAACGAACCTCATAACTTATCACAAGGACAAAAATTTCTTTTAAATGATGTAACAGGTATTGAAAATGTAAATAATAACATTTATACTGTAAAAAAAGTTTTAAATCAAAATACTTTTATTGTTGAAGAAGATGAAGTTACATGGGAAAATTATGTTAATGGAGGAAGAATTTCACATATCAAATATCCTTCTACTTTTAAATTTTCACAATTAAAAGATCAATTTAATAACCCTGATCTAATTAATTTTGATGAAGATGCACATAAATTACATGAGTTATTTAAAAAATTATCTACATATATATTACAATTTGAGGAATTACCTGAACCATGGAGTGATGAATATAATAAAATTTTTAGTGTAGACTATAAATATGATAAGTTATTTCATTATACATGTAGAGGTAATTTTTTACCACTTAATAGTATTATTGGTGCATATTGTGCACAGGAATGTATTAAAAGTTTGACATGTAAATATACACCAATAAAGCAATGGTTTTATTATCATTGTTTTGATGTTATTCCTCCAGAATTAAAATTAGATAATAGTGAATTAATTAATCACGATAGATACGATGGTTTACGATTAATTTTTGGTAATAAGTTACTAAATAAAATTAGAGAAACATCCTATTTTATTGTAGGATCTGGAGCTATCGGATGTGAACATATAAAAAATTTTACAATGACTGGTTTTGGGTCTAAAGATAGTAAATTAATTGTAACTGATATGGACACAATTGAAAAGTCAAATTTAAATAGACAATTTTTATTTAGAAACTCTGATATTGGAGAGTTAAAGTCTAAAATTGCAGCAAGAGAAGCAAGTAAAATGAATAAAGATGTAAATATAGAATGGATGCAAGAAAAAATATGTTCTGAAACAGAAGAAACTTTTGATAAGGAATTTTTTGATAAAATTGATGGCATATCAAATGCTTTAGATAATATTAAGGCAAGGTTATATGTTGACCAGAGATGTTTATTTTTTAATAAGCCTCTATTTGAATCAGGAACTCTTGGTACAAAAGGTAATGTACAAGTTATAATTCCAAAATTATCAGAACATTATGGAGCTTCGCAAGATCCACAAGAAAAAAGTTTTCCAGTTTGTACTATTAAGAATTTTCCGAATTCAATAGAACATACTATTCATTGGGCTAGAAATGATTTTGAAGAGTTATTTAATAATATGCCTAATGACTGGACAAGGCTTCAAAATAATCCTAGTATTATTAATGAAATGTCGCCAAATGAAAAAGGAGAATTTATAAATAATATTACATATATTTGGAATAATAGACCTGCTAAATATGTAGATTGTATTCAATGGGCAATTAGAAGATTTTATGAAAATTTTAATCATCAAATTAAACAGTTACTTCATTCATATCCTAAAGATATCGAGACAACATCTGGATCTAAGTTTTGGTCAGCTGGTAAAAGATGTCCTGATGAAATTGAGTTAAAAAATGAAGATTTACATAATAACTATGTTTATCATACATCACATTTAATGGCAGAAATTTTTAAAATACAAATTCCTGATAACTCTAAAGAACTGTGTTTAACAGAACAAAAAACATATCAGGTGCCAGATTTTAAGCCATCTAATGATATTAAAGTTTCAGCAAATGACGAAGAAGAGAAAGAAAATCAAAAGTTAAGATATAAGGATATTGATGACGTTAAATTACCAAGTTCTGAAGAACTTAAATTATTTAATATTAATGTTATTGAATTTGAAAAAGATGATGATTCTAATCATCATATTGATTATATTACAGCAACATCAAATTTAAGAGCAACAAATTATAGAATTGATAATGTAGATAGATATACTACAAAAATCATGGCAGGGAAGATTATTCCTGCCATTTCTACAACTACTAGTATTGTATCAGGTATGGTAACTGTAGAAATGATAAAAAATATTTTTGGTAAAAGTAACTTGGAAGATTATAAAAATTGTTTTTTAAATTTAGCATTATCATTTACTTTACTTAGTGAACCAATGCCATCTAAAACGTATAAAATTAAAGATAAAGATTTTACTCCATGGGATTATTATGAACTTAACGAAGATATAATTATAGAAAATTTATTAGCAAAGTTAAGTGAGTATTACAGTTATGAAATTGACAGTTTAATGATTGGAAGTAAAATGTTAATATCTCCAATTACTGGTGTTTCAAAAAGAAATAAAAGAATGAAAATGAAACTATCAGATCTTTTACTTTCATTTGATATTGAGTTAAAAGATAAAATATATGAAATTCAAATCGCATCGTTAATGGATGAAAGTGATGAAGAAGTTGATTTCCCTAATCTAAAATTTAATTATGAAAATAAAGAAATTGAATTAGAGATTGCAGTATAAAAAAATGAAATTAATATTTATTTATGATATTTTATTATATAATATAAATGGTTAACTTAAACTATGACGTAATAATCAAAATACTTAAATTTAATAATTCATATACATCAAAATTTCATTTAATTAATAAGGAATTAAATGAAATTTTTAATAAAAAAAAATATCATGTCGCTCAACTAAAAATAAAGAAATGGTATAAAAATACATCATTTCCATTTCCATTAGAAACTGAATGGTATGACTTAACCAAAATAAATATAGTACAATATTATAGGAAGTATTATGAAAATGAATATTTACTTGGATTCCCTGACTTTATGGCTAGAAAATTACATCGAGATGATTTACAAGAATATATAGATAATAATATGAATGAAGATGTTAACAAAAGAAGTAAATTAAAAGTAATTCAATTCTTAAATTTAAATTTAGTTTCTAAAAGAGATATACTTATAGCTGGTTGGTAATTAGAATTTATTATTTGGTTTATATAACATTTTATATTTGTTATTTTTTTCACTAAATCCCATCATTATATTACAATGATCTGGTCCCCCACTTACCCAATCAGGTATTTTTTTATCATTATAAAAGTACCTATATGCAATTCTAATAGTATCTAAATGTCCTACAATAACAAATGATTTTTTTTCTTTATTTTCAATACTAATAATTGTTTTAAGCATTGTTTGTAATTCTTTATCATATGTTACATCTTTAATATCCGATCCGATAAATTTATGAATATAACTTTTATATTTCTTTTTTAAATAATCTGGTTTCATTTTAGAATCTATTAGTTCTTTATTTAATTGTATTTTCCCATCTTTTACATTAAAATCTTCATATCTTGCAAACCAACCAGATTCACCTAAATTATAAACAATTATTAATTTAATATCGTATTTAATTTCTTTTTTAACAGCTTTAATCATCTCTATAGCAGTTTGTATACATCTTGTATAAGGAGAACAATAAATAAATTTAATTTTTTTTTCTTTTACTGCTTTTGACTTTTTTACAAATTCTAATGCTCCTTTTTTTGCTAGTTCAAATCCATATTTACTTAATGGTGGATCTCTAAAATTTTCATTGAATCTAGGATGTTTATGCCATCCAGGTTCATAATCTCTACGGTGTCCATGACGTAAAATCCATATTTCTCTTGACATTTATATATATATATATTATAATAAATATATATATAATAAGTTAAAATTTAAATAAATTTAGAGCATCTAAAGTAAGTTTTGGTAAAAACTTCTTTTTTGTAAAGTCATAACTTAATTTAATTCCTTTTACTTCTTTATTAGAAACTTTACTAATTATTTTACTAACATTTAAATCAATTGATTTAAATTCTGGTTCTTTAGTGTTAATTAATACATCAATTAATTTTTTGTAATTAACAATAAGTTCATTATTTTTTTTAATATAATCTACATCAATATCTTTTGCAAAATTTAAAAATTTATATGTCTTTGATAATATTTTAAAATTTAATTCAAATTCATTTAAAACAAATTTATCATCTTTATCTAATGAAATATCTGTAAATACAGATTTATTTTTATAATCTAAAATAAGATTGTATTTTTTTTTTTTATAAACATTTTTATCATCTTTATTTTCAATATCAAAATAGGCAAGTTCTACTTCAATGTCCGAAAATCTATATTTACCAAATAAATTAATAATAAATGGCAAATCTTGTTCTTCACATCCATTAAGAGATGCAATTTTAATCTGTGTACCTAAATCAAAATTTTTATAAGTTAAAAAAAGATCAGAATTAAGATTATATGAATCTAAATTTTCTACATTACAATCTTGATCTTTTGAATAAATTTTAACTTTAGTATTTGAATTTAATTTAAGATCTTCACTAAATTTATATGTTACCTTTAATATTGGGTCAATATTAAATACTAAATCGTTATCGTCTAATTGTGTTTCTATTGCAATTTGTATATCAACATCTGTACTACTTTTTAAAGTTTCACTTATTGGGTTTGGATTTCTTTTATTCATTGTATATATATATATTAAAATTTAAATATGGTGAAAAAAAATATCAACCAGTTTATTACAAAAATACAATACTTTCTTAGTCATATCATTTTTGTATTATATGAACCACAATCATTATTCAAACATTTTCTTAAAGGCAAATCTCTTTAAATCTTTTCCTCAACCTAGTTCATAATCTCTACTGTGTCCATGACGTAAAATCCATATTTCTCTTGATATATATATTTACATAATAAATATATATATAATCATAAATTAGAATCTATCATAAATTAGAATCTATTTTCTAAATAAATTAAAAGTATTACTTTTAAATGCTGGTACTAACATTTTGCTAGCGATGTCGTATTTTAGACTAATTCCTCTAACATTTAATTCTGAAGCTCTATTAATTAATTCACTAACATTTAATTCTATATCTGTAAATTTAGAGCTATCTGTTTTAAATGTGAAATCAACTAAATTACCGTAACCCATAATTAACTCATTATCTACTTTAACGTAATCTATATTTACATCCTTTAAAACTTCAAAAGTTGGTATTATTTCAGATAATTTATCGAAATTTATTGCAATTTCTTCTAAAACAAGTTTGTCCGCACTATCAAATGAAATATCTAATTCTGCAGCGCTATTTTTTAAATTTAAATCAAGACCGTATTTTTTACCGTTATATACAGATGCAGAATCATCATATATCACAAATTTTGTATTAAGGTCTTTAAAGGACTTTTCTATACTCCAATTTAAAATGGTGGCCTCTAATGCAGCTCGGGCAGGGACGGCAGCGGTGGTGGCAGTAGCAGGGACGGCAGTGACGGCAACGTTATTAGCTGAGTTTAAGTAAAGAGATTTAATTTCTGCATTTACTTTAAGGTCATTATTATAACTGATACCAATGTCAGTATTAAGAGTATATTCATCTATATCATATGCAAATGCTGTAGTAGATGTAGATGTGTTAGCTTTAGTAGCAAAAGATAACTTAATATCATCGTTCATTTCATAAGTTACCTCTACTGATGGGTTAACTTCAACTATTATTTGTTTGTTTATTAATTCAGATTCTACAGTGACATCTGTAGAAAATTTTGGTTTATTATTATTTGTATTATTGTTCATTATATATATATATATTAAAATTTATAACTGGTTGAAATATTATACCAGTTTGTGGTACTAAAAATACAAAATTTCATTATTCATATTAGTAAATATTATATCATTTTTGTATTATATGAACCACAATCATTATTCAAACATTTCATTCCTATAACATGAAATTTGACGTTATTTTCTTGGTTGCAGTCATTACAAATAATATCTCGCATTTCATTTGTATATTCTTCTGGCATAGGAACATTTGCTATTTCTTGATCTAGCATTTCCCAATATTGACTTAAATCAATTATTGACTTTTGACATGTCGGGCATCTATATGATGCCATTGTTGCACTATCAGTTTCAAACATCATTTTCATACATTCACCATGAATGTGATGTCCACATCTCATAACCGAGACAGGTTCTGTTGAACTAAATAAATCTTGCCTACAAATAGGACAAATATCTTTCATAACATTTTGAATGCAGTTATGATTATCTTTTAATGCAATTGATATACATGCATTACATTTATCACAATGGAAAAAATTATCTTTACCTCCAACTCTACATATTCCACATTTTTCACAATGAAACTGTCCTTTATCATTATCATCATATAAACAACATATTTCACAAAAATACTTTCCCATATTCATTTTACATTTTTCACAATTTTGCTGTTTTTTTTGAATATGTTGACATTTTTTACAACGTATGTTATTTATTAGAAATCTATTTATTTCATGATCTGAATTTTCATCATGACATAACCTACAAGAAAAAAATTTTTTACAACATGGAGAAAATATATCACATCCTCTTTTATAATGCTTGCAGTTATCTGAGCAATTCATTTAATATTAAATATATTAATGTTTTAAATTATAAAATTCAATTTATAATTACTTAAAGATTTGTTTTTTAATATAAATGGGCAAACGGCCTTTATTGTTAAAATAACTAAGAATAAAAAACATATTCTTAACCTATAAAAATTTGAATAAATTAATAAATATAATTTATTCAAAATAAAGTAATATTTATTAATGCATGGTTTAATAAAAAATTTTGCAAGTAATTTTACGATCAATGATATAAAAAATGAAATAAAATTAAGACAAAATTACATAACAGTAAATAATATAGTAATAAAAGAAGAACGTTTGACTTGTTGGATGTCTGATAGTAATTATGAGTATAAATATGGAAATAAAATAATGGAACCTGATATTTTATCATATAATATTAAAAAAATCCAAAAATTAATATTAGATAATTATGGGTATTATTATGATTCTGTATTAATTAACTACTATGAAAATGGAACAGTTGGAATGAGATATCATTCAGATAACATTTATGATGAATGGAACGAAGATACAGTTGTAGTTAGTTTTGGTAGTTCAAGAAAAGTTATTTTTAGAGAGATAGATAATTATGACAATAAAATATATTATAATATTGATAATGGTGACCTCTTATATATGAAAGAAAAATGTCAGGAAAGATATCAACATAAAGTTGCAAAAGATAAAAATATAAAAGATGAGAGAATTAGTTTGGTTTTTAAATCACATATTTAGTAGGTTTATTATTAAATTTTTTTTAAAAAATATATATAAGTAATGATATTTAATATAATAAAAATATTTTTTTTTAATTTAAAATTTAAATTAGGTATTGTAAATAAAGACGAATTAGATAATACAATTTATGAACTTGTTAAAAGTCAAGGAATTGTTTTTACAAAAATTGCCCAAATTTTAACATCTAGAACTGATACAAGTAAATTATTAGGTGAATATCTTCATAATAAGCTTGCAAGTTTACAAGATCAATGTAATCAGGAAAATTATGAAAATATTAATCATATTAATTATATAAATTTAAAGCCGATTGCATCGGGTTCAATATGTCAAATATTTTTAATTAGACATAATAATAAAATATCTATTTTAAAAACATTGGTTCCAAATATACATGAACAAATTGAATTAGGAAGAACAAATTTTAACTTTATAAAAAATATATTATATTACACTAATTATAATCTCTATAAAATAATAAACTTAATTAATATAGATGATTTGAATACTACAATTTTAGATCATACATTTTTAGATAAAGAAGCTGAAAATACCAAGAAATTTAAGGAAATATTTCATGAAACAAATAAAATAATTATACCAGAAATTTTTTATGAAGATGAAGATAAAATAATAATGAGTTATGAAAAAGGAATTAAATTAAATGAATTGAAAGAAAATAAAAAGTTGTATAAAGAAGCTTTATTTTTAATATTTTCCTTTTTTTATATATCAATAAAAAATAATATTTTACATGGTGACTTTCATCACAGCAATTTTTATTTTATTAATGATAATAATGAATTAAAAATGATAGTATTAGATTTTGGTATAATATGTAAGATTGAAGATGAAGATAAAAAACTTTTAATGAATTTATTTAATACAGAAGTAACTGGTCAAGAAAGGAACAAGTTATATGTAGATATTTTAAATAAGTATGATATTTATCCAAAAAATGGAGGTGATCTACTTACACAAAAAGTTTCCATTAATAACTTATTTGATGAAATAGATATTACAAAAGTACCAATTAAATATATAAGTTTATCAATAACATTACCATATTACAAAACTCTAGTAAAACAATGTGGTAATATGAAATCTTTTTTGATTAAGTTATTTGCATATATGTACAAAAATAAGTTTTTAGAATATGAATAACTGGTTATTTATATATATAATCATTTCTAATTAAATTACAAATTTTACATACTTTATCTGGTCTATCACTTGGCCCACATGAACTATAATCATGTTCCCAATCATGTTTGCACATAACATACAAATTTTTTTCAATTTCTTTTATATCGTTGTCACATTCTTGAAAGTTTTTATAAAACTGCCATTTTTTTAATTCAATATTTTTTCTTTGTTCTATTAAAGATTCTACTTTATTCATTTTATATTATATAAAAGTTTTGTTTAACTTAAAAAAAATCAAATTTTTTCTAATATAAAGTATATAGAATGAATTTAAGTTTAGACTTAATTAATAACATTACAACAGACGATGTTCTAAAAATTGGTGCGGCATATGGCATTCTTCAAATTTTAGCACAAGATTTAGGAATAAAAACAGGTAAAAAGCAACGAGATTTAATACAAAGTATGCCAGTTCAAATATTTTTAATGTATTGTGGTAGTTATGCTACAACTGGAGATCATAAAACAGCCATGATAGCAACTGTATTATATTACGTATTAAAATATATCTATTCAAATGGTGAAACTTCTGCAGTATGCTTTGAGGATGTATAAATTGAAAAAACTAATATTATGATATCTAGTATTAGTTTTTAAAAAATACGATGTTCCGTAATAACTTTATATTTACGTTTTCTAATTATGAAAATGAAAGTGATGTAGGAATTTATAAAAGGAAAAGGTCACGAGAGGTAATACCA
>Ga0206131_10007571_pt1 | contig 10842 bp, 9 predicted proteins | sample Helgoland_Spring_FD_148636 | JGI IMG/M metagenome (GOLD analysis project Ga0206131, IMG submission 148636) | Pelagic subsurface seawater microbial communities from Kabeltonne, Helgoland, North Sea - Helgoland_Spring_Bloom_20160517_1 | ecosystem: Environmental > Aquatic > Marine > Epipelagic ... | reverse complement strand
CAGATCGCGCAACGGTTCAAGTAACGCCAACTCAGCCTCAGACGGCATTCCCTCAGCCTGCAGCGTTGCAGAATTTTCCCAAAAGCTGTCAGTGCGGCTATAAATGCCATAAAACAGGCTTTCGTTGGACCACTCAAAGTTAAACGCCATACCAATTGCTTCGCGCACACGCGGGTCGCTGAATTTTTCATTGCGCAGGTTAAACCAAAACCCTTGGGTCCCCGCTGGGCGTCCGTCGGGCAGGTTTTCGAGCTTTACCCACCCTTTCTCAACCGCAGGAAACTCATAAGAGGTCGCCCAAAGCTTGGACATATATTCCTCGCGATAAGTATAGGCACCGCCTTTGAATGCCTCAAAGGCGGTCGTGTAATCAGCAAAATACTCAACCTTGAGCACATCAAAATTATCGGTGCCAACATTCACTGGCAAATCTTTGCCCCAATAATCGGGTCGACGTTTATAGGCAACGCTGCGACCGGCATCGACAGACAGCAACTCGTATTTGCCAGAACCCAGCGGCGGTTCAAGCGTGGCTTCAGCAAAATCGCGGTCGGCGTAATAGGCTTTAGAGAAAATTGGCAAGCCCCCAGCGGTCATCAACAGTTCGCGCAACGGGCCCTCAGGATTAAATGAAAACTTAACACGATGGGTGTCCAGCGCTTCCACCTTGTCGAAATGCTCGAAAGTGACCTTAAAGGTTGGACGACCTTTTTCAAACAACACGTTATAGCTGAACACCACATCCTCAGCGCTCAGTGGCGTACCGTCTGCAAACTGGGCTTCAGGGCGCATGTGAAAAATCACCCAACTGCGATCTTCAGGATACTCCACAGTATGGGCCACCAACCCGTACATTGAATCAGGTTCATCAGCATTTCCCGTCATCAAAGTATCGAAAAAGACAGTTGCAAGCGACCCGGAGTTCCCTTTCAAAATATAGGGGCTGAGGCTGTCAAATGTGCCAAATCCCCAAGTGGTAAATTCACCGCCTTTTGGTGCATCCGGGTTCACATAATCAAAATGTGGAAAATTAGCGGGATATTTCAGCTCACCAAAGCTTGAGATCCCATGCGACGTAATGATTTTATCTGCTGCAAAGGTACTTTTCGCCAGCCAGAGGACCGCGATCAGACTAAAGCCCAGCAGCCCCAAAAATCGCAATGCAATCACTGGGGCAGTTTGTGCCGCACGTTTTACCGAGGTATTTTGTTTACTGCGCATCACCAGGCTCCGATCCAGACAATTTAATCCATTTAGATTAAGATAAACTACAGGGTCTACTTTGCCATGCGCAAGCAGCGTTTTGTTTAATTTTTTTGTGATCGACAGGCATTAGATGTAAAAAAGCCACCGCGCATGGCGATGGCTTAATTCAAATCAGTGTGTTGCTCTGACTATTCGCCGATCGTTGCCAGATATGCGATCAAGTTGGCGCGGTCGGTTTCTTTTTTCAAGCCAGAAAATCCCATTTTAGTGCCGGGCGCATAAGATTTTGGATTTTCCAGAAACCCGTTCAGGTTTTCTGCTGTCCAAACATCGGCGACCGCGACCAATGCGCCAGAATACTTGTAGTCCGCCTCGACAGCCACTGTGCGATCGACCACCCCATAAAGATGCGGGCCGGTTCCATTGGCACCAGCTTCCAATTTGTGGCAAGCTTTGCACTTACTGAACACCTTGGCACCTTTGCCGGTATCCGCAGACGCCAGCAACGTCGCAAAGTCTGGGCCTTCTTCTTGCGCCGTGTCAACCTCTTCTTCACCAGTCTCAATGACATAGGCCTGCTTATGATCACCGTGTCCGCTGCCGCCGACATGGTAAAGTTCTTCCGCAACCCAATTGCCCAGCAGGAAAATTAGGAAGGCGCCACATAACCCACCCAAGATTTTGGTCATTGTCATCGTGTCAAGCATCGCTCTGGTACCTATTCGCTATCAATCAGGTGTTATGTATCCGCTTCCCATAGTCGGACGCAAGGTGTAGTTACCGCGACCAAACGCCCGAATTGGGTTAAAGAGACGGGAATCTATATGATACAGTTTAAAATTGCGTTTCAAGGCGAACTTGGCGCCTACTCGCACGAAGCCTGCCGCGAGGCATATCCTGACAAGCAACCGCTGCCGTGCCGCACGTTTGAGGATGCAATCGAGGCCGTGCGCTCTGGGGCGGCAGAACTGGCGATGTTGCCGGTGGAAAACTCTACCGCCGGACGGGTAGCTGATATTCATTCGCTGCTGCCCGACTCTGGGCTGCATATGATTGACGAAGCTTTCGTGCGAGTGCGCATCAGCCTGCTGTCAGTGCCCGGAACCACCCTGTCTCAAATCACCTCTGCGATGAGCCACACGGTACTTTTGGGCCAATGTCGCGGATTTTTAAGCGAACATGGCATCCACCGCATCACCGGAGCCGACACTGCTGGTTCGGCAAAACATGTCGCCAAGACTGCCGACCCCGGTCTGGCAGCCCTTGCCAGCAGCTTGGCAGGTGAGATTTATGGTCTCGATGTTTTGGCGCAGGACATCGAGGATAATGACAATAATACCACGCGCTTTGTCATCATGGCGCGCGACCCAGACTATAGCCGTCGCGGCGATCGCGGCATGATGACCAGCTTTGTGTTTCAGGTGCGCAACATTCCCGCCGCACTCTATAAAGCAATGGGCGGGTTTGCCACCAACGGGGTGAATATGACCAAGTTGGAAAGCTATATGGTCGGCGGCTCGTTTACCGCAACACAGTTTCATGCCGACATTGAGGGTCATCCAGAAGACGCAAACGTCAAGCTGGCCCTCGAAGAGTTGGACTATTTCACCGACAAAATTAAGATCCTCGGGGTCTATCCGGTGAACCGTCCACGGTGAGACAGAGGCCATGCACCGACATTGAATCGAGCCAGTCGGATCTCAACAAAGCTCCAGATACCCAGACTGGCTTTATCCTTATAAGATGATCGTCGCTGCGCCCGACATGGCACGGGTACGCTGGGCCTGTGGCGCATTGCGATGTGGCCGATACCAGTGACACCACAGATGCCCATACTGTCCAGTTGCCACAGCCCCCATCCACGCGATCACCTGCCATTTCTGCTTTAACCTGCAATATTGCAAGCACCACCCCAGTCCACTGCAAACTGAGGGTTCAGGTAAAAAGCTCAAACCGTTTGTACTTCATTCGATCCCCGCACAATGTCTGCGCCCGCACCACGCACTACAGACCCCTGATCTGTTACAAAAGCGCCTAATTCGAGCCCGCAGTTATCTCTTGCGTCAGTTCCCTGACACCCTGCGCAAACCGCGCCGTGACCCGTGCCCGCGCAAACTTGAGCGAATGCACAAAAACCCCGGCAGGCAGCGCATTAGGCAGCAATTCTATCGTAAATAACAGTCTGGTTTGGCTATCCGAGATCGGGGTAAAGCGGATGGTGAACTCGGTGGTCAATCCCTGAACATGGGTTTGAAAGCACAGCAGATGGTCTGGCTCAAACTTTATCACATCAACCAAAGCCTGCCGAGTTGCCCCGCGAAACTGAAAGGAAGTGGACCAACAAGGCCCCAACCCAAGCACCCTTGCCAGATCAACCCGTCGCAGGATCAATCCGCGCTTGGCGGCAAACCGCTCGATCACGCTGCCCGCCGTCACTGCCACAAATACCTCGGCAATCGGGACGGAAATATCGTCCAAAGTTTCAAATAACATTGATCAATCCATCACGTTTTAAAAAAGTCCGTGTGACATCATCGTCCTAGTCCAGACGATCTGCAAGCCAGTTGTGTAAAATAAAATGCGCAATTGCGCCTTTGCGCGCCGGACGAATCTCAGGATGGTTACCGGCAGACACCTCGGCCATCTCTTCTCGCGTGACCCAGCGGGCATCTTCGATCTCAACCGGGTCTATGGTGATCTGCTGTGAGGTCGCCTCGCCACGGCAACCCAGCATCAACGAGGCCGGAAAGGGCCAGGGCTGACTGGCCAAATAGCCAACATCGCCCACGGTCACGCCTGCCTCTTCAAACACCTCGCGACGCACCGCCGCCTCAATAGTTTCACCAGGCTCCACAAAACCAGCAAGCAGTGAATACATGCCCTCAGGCCAGCCAGGCGACCGCCCAAGCAGAACCTTGTTCTGATGCGTGATCAACATAATCACCACTGGGTCAGTGCGCGGAAAATGACGGCTGCCACAGGCTGCACAATTGCGTTGCCATCCAGCCGAAGCGCTCTGGGTCGGCTCACCGCACCGAGTGCAAAACCCGTGACTGGCATGCCAAGCAAACAACCCGCGCGCCAGCGCGGCCATCTCGGCATCGCGGGAACTAAGTTCCCACATCCGCGCCCGCAATTCACAAAATAAATGATCCTCAGGCATGCTTGGATGATGCTGTTGGCTGGGGTCCAGAAACGCCCCAAGGCTTGACAGTTCCTGATCGGTTGGTTCCCAGTTGGACAGATCAAACACAAACCGCGGTTGCCCTGCCTCCAACCCGGCAAAAAGCACCAGCGGACCGGCAAGATGTAAAATCGGGTGATCCATCGCAAGGCGGGCCAACTGATGGCAGCTCTCACCCGTCAAAAGTGGTTTACTGCGCCAAAATAATATCGCCCGCGCATCGGGATCGCTGCGTGCAGCCGCAAGTGCTGCCGAATCATCCCGCAGATGAGCCGCCCGATCCAGGCCAGAGCCACCAAAGGTCACCGTTTCCGCCAATTTCATCGCCTGTCTCCTCGCAGTAACACCTGCGTTTGTCACGTAGGCCCATGGCTTACAATTACAAATCGCACGCAGCCATAGGAACCCGGCAATCAAGAGGCACCTCGCCAATGCCAGACTTTGCCTGCCCACAAAGCGCGTGCTACATTCAGCCTCGAAGATCGCTCTTGAATACGGCACAAAGGATATGACCCAATGATCGCCCGTTTGATCGCCACCGCGACGCTGTTAATCTGCCCCCTATCTACGCTTTACGCCGCCTGTGAGGGCAGCGATTTGCGCAATCAATTGTCAGCGACAGAACAGGCCGAACTGCAAGCCTTTGATCTCAGCACTCCGTATCCTTCCGGCAATCACTGGCTGGCCGAAAAGGACCAACACCGGATCAACGTGGTGGGAACTGTGCATTTGGGCGACGCGCGGCTTGGGCCAGTATTTGATCGGCTGTCACCTGTTTTGGCAGCCGCAGACCGGATTTATCTTGAGATGACACCGCAAGAAGAGGCCCAGCTTCAGCAGGCGATCAGCGAAAGACCAGAGCTGATCTTATTAACCAAAGGGCCAACATTGATCGACCTGTTGGATCCAGAAGAGTGGGAGCAACTTTCAAAAGCCGCACAAGCGCGCAACATTCCCAGCTTTATGGCCGCGAAATTTCAACCTTGGTACCTGTCGATTCTACTGTCGGTCCCGCCTTGTGCGCTGTCAGCAATGGGCGAAGGTGGCGGCCTTGACCATCAAATCATGGGCTTTGCCGCAAAGAATGGCGTGCCACTGCAGGCGTTAGAACCCTATGACACGGTATTTTCCCTGTTTTCCAGCGAACCGTTCGACACCCAGATCGCGATGATGCGCGCCAGCCTGTTATCAGACCAAGACAGCGCCGACGGATTGGTGACCCTGCTCAACAGTTATTTTGATCAATCCCATGCCGCCGGTTGGTATCTCGCAAAGCTGCATGCGAAACGCGTCAGCGCCCTGAGCGAACGTGAGATTGAAGAGGCCTTTGAAACGTTACAGGCCACCCTGTTGCGCCAGCGAAATTTAGCATGGATGCCACGAATTATCGACACCTCTAGCACAGACTCGATCGTTGTCGCAGTGGGTGCGGCACATTTGCACGGCTCAGATGGTGTTCTGGCCCAGTTGCAAGGCGCCGGTTACCACCTCAGCCAGCAGGAATTTTAGGCCACCCCGCGCACAGAACCTGTTCTCTCAGCGCACGGCTGTCGGCATCTTAGGCCGCCGCCAAACCGCGACCTTTCAGCAAGGCTTCAACCCCAGGCAAGCGCCCGCGGTACGCCTTATAAAGCACCTCGGGATCCTGCGAGCCGCCAGTTGACAAAATATTGGCCTCAAGCGACCGAGCCAGATCGGGGTCAAATGCATCGCCTTTTTCGTCAAACGCTGCGAAGGCATCGGCATCCATCACCTCAGACCACATATAACTGTAATAGGCGCTGGCGTAATGCCCCCCCGAGAACACATGTGCGAACTGCGGGGTGGCGTGGCGCATCCCGATAGCATGCGGCAGGCCCATATCAGCCAAAATTTCGGCCTGACGCGTCATAATGTCATCAGGCACATCTGTGGTATGATACTCAAGATCCACCATCGCCGAGGCGATATATTCGACGGTTTGAAACCCCATATCAAAAGTGGCTGCCCCCAGCAATTTATTAAGTAGATCCTGAGGTATCGTTGCACCCGTTTCAGCGTGGGTCGCAAATTTCTGCAACACGTCGGGCACTTCGAGCCAATGCTCATAAAGCTGGCTGGGCAGTTCGACAAAATCACGCGGCACCGAGGTCCCCGACACCATCTCATAGGTTACATCCGACAGCATTTGATGCAGCGCATGACCAAACTCGTGAAACAAGGTGCGCGCATCATCAAACGACAGCAGTGCCGGATCAGCCTTGGCAAAATTGCAGACATTGATCACGATCGGCGCTTGGGTTTCTGGAAATTTGGCTTGCGACCGCATCGCCGAACACCACGCCCCTGACCGTTTCGAGCCACGGGCAAAATAATCGCCAATAAACAGCGCCACATGGCGCCCGTCGCGGGTCACCTCCCATGCGCGGCAATCCGGATGATAAAGCGGCACATCCACTGGTGCAAACTGCAATCCAAACAGCCTATTGGCACAATCAAAGCTGGCTGCAATCATCTGATCTAGCTGAAAATAAGGCTTAATCGTCGCCTCATCCAAATCATGCTCTGCCTGCCGGCGCTGTTCTGCATAATAACGCCAATCCCATGGTTCGAGATCACCGTTAATGCCGTCTTGATGCATCATATGGGTCAGCACATCTGCATCTTTATTGGCCTGCGCTTTCGCCGGCTCCCAAACCGAAGTGAGAAGATCACGGACGTTTCCCGGCGTTTTGGCCATTTCGGTCTCAAGCTTGAACGAGGCAAAATCATCATAGCCCAACAAATCCGCCATCTCTTTGCGCAGCGCCAGCATTTCGGCAGCCAGCGCGCGGTTGTCGGTCTCCCCGTCATTGGCCCCGCGCGCCGCCCATGCCGCATAGGCACGGGCCCGCAAATCGCGCTGGGGCGAAAACTGCAAAAACGGCGTCATGATCGACCGTGACAGTGTCACAATCGGACTGGTAAGGCCCTTTTCGGCAGCTGCATTTTTGCTCGCCGCGATTAAAAACTCTGGCAACCCTTCAAGATCATCGTCCGACAGTTCCATGTACCAACTGCGCTCGTCGGCCAGAAGGTTTTGTGAGAACTCGGTTCCAATCACTGCCAACCGCGATTTAATCGCTTTCATCCGGGCCTCATCCGCGCCTTCAAGACCGGCGCCTGCACGGACAAAGGCACGGTGGCTCAACATCAAAACACGGCTTTGTTCGGGGCTCAGTTGCAGATTCTCGCGGCTTTTCCACAGCGTATCGATGCGGGCAAACAGCGCCTTATTGCTGTAAATTGCCGAACCATGTGCCGCAAGTTTAGGCGAGAAATCCCGCATCAGATCCTCGCGTGCGGCATTGCTGTCAGCCCCTGACACCGTATAGAAAACCGACAGCACCTTTTCCAAAGCCTTGCCGGTGCGAGCCAGAGCCTCTACGGTATTGGCAAAACTGGGCGCATCAGGGTCGTGCGCCACCGCCAGCGTCTCCGCCATATCTTCAGCCAGCGCACTGGCAAAAGCAGGTGCAAAATCACGATCATGTATGTCCTGAAACGGGGCGATTTCAAACGGGGTATTCCACGGTTGTAATAAAGGATTGGTCATGAAAATCTCCTGTAAGGCCCGGTTAATTCCCGGTGCCCGTTGTTATAAAAGACGCTGTTTCTTCCAGATCGGTCCTGCCACAGACCGGACAGTCAGCACGGGGTTTGATCGTCAGCTTTCGGCTCTCTCCGTAAAGGGCGTCATAGATTAACATCTCACCGCGCAGCGCTGCGCCAGCCTGTGCCACCAGCTTGACCGCCTCTACTGCCATCATTGCGCCAACAACACCGGGCAAAGGCCCCAACACGCCCGCCATCGCGCAAGACGGCGCCAGCCCGTCGTTGGGGGCTGTGGCAAAAATACATTCGTAACAGGGCGTGCCGCAAGCTGGATCAAAGACACTGAGCTGACCCTCCCATTGCGAAAGCCCGCCTGAAATAAGAGGTTTTTTCAGTTTGACGGCAATGCGGTTGACAAGATAGCGCGTCTCAAAATTATCACAACCATCCAAGATCACATCATAATCGGCAAACAAATCCTCAGCAATGTCAGCGGTCAACCGCCGGTGATAGGGCCGCACTTTTACATAGGGGTTTTGTGCCAGCATTGCCGCCTCGGCTGAGAAAACCTTGGGCTTGCCAATATCGGCGTCACGGTGGATCACCTGACGTTGCAAGTTGGCATTTTCCACATGATCGTCATCGATTACGCCAATGGTGCCAATGCCGGCCGCCGCAAGATATTGCAATGCCGGCGCGCCAAGACCGCCGGCTCCAATTACCAGCACGCGAGCCTGTTTGATTTTGCGCTGACCCGGTCCACCCAGTTCGCGCAGCACAATATGGCGGGCATAACGCTCAAGTTCGGTGTCTGAAAACGTTTCACCTGCCGGTGCGGGCATTGCCACATCCCGCTGGTGCGCGGCCCGCGCCTGCAACCAGCCAAGTCCCCGGCGATAGACCAGAACCATCGCCACGGCCACCCCCAAAAGCAACCACAGCGCCGGCGTCTCGCCGGTGGCTTGGCGCAGCACATGGCCCGTGGGCAAAAGCACCTGTAACGCAAGCACGGCAATATATAATCCAGCCAAAGCGGAGAGCCGCGACCGGCGCGGAACCCCCATAAAAGCGCCGCCCCCCCACAGACCCGCTGCAATCAAGAATACCAACAACATCAGCTCTGTCCCGTCGAGCCAAATCCACCCGCCGCGCGTGTGGTCTCATCCAGTGTTGCCAAAAGCGTGAACCCAGCCTGCACAACCGGCGCCAGCACCATCTGGGCAATACGGTCGCCGTGAGCGATCGCAAACGCCTGTTGCCCGGTGTTGATCACGATCACCCCCAAAGGGCCGCGATAATCACTGTCAATCGTTCCGGGCGTGTTCAATAAGGTGATACCATGTTTGAGCGCCAGTCCCGAGCGCGGCCGGAGTTGCACCTCGAACCCAGGAGGGATGGCCAGCCGCAATCCGGTGGGTATCAGCGCGCGGGCGCCCGGCGACAGGCATACGCCACCACGCTGACCCACTGCGAAATTTGCGCGCAAATCGGCCCCCGCCGCGCCGTGTGTTTCGTAAGATGGCAACGCTACGCTTTGATCAGCTTCATCGGTCCAAGCCAGCTGTAATGTCGTCATGATTGCAAGGTCTCTGCAATACGCCGGGCCAACCGTGCCGCAACCTGGTGTTTCGGTGCTCTCGGCCAGCATTCCGGCCCCGCATCGGTAATCAACGTCACTGCATTTTCATCACCGCCCATAATACCGGTGTCAGGGGAGACATCATTGGCAACGATCCAGTCACAGCCTTTGCGCTGGCGCTTGGCTGTGGCGTTTTCCAGCAAATCGTCAGTTTCTGCCGCAAAGCCAACCACCAACGCCGGGCGATCTTTGCTGCGCTGGCTGATGCGGGCCAGAATATCAGGGTTTTCTTCAAAAGCGAGCTGCGGCACCACATCTTTTTGTTTTTTCACTTTATGAACCGCAGGTGACACAACGCGCCAGTCGGCCACCGCTGCGGCACACACCGCGGCGTCTGCGGGAAGTGCACTTTCAACCGCTTCGAGCATTTGCTGTGCAGTCTCAACTGGCACCACCTGCACCCCATCTGGGGCCGCGATCTGCGCCGGGCCGGTGACAAATACCACCTCGGCACCCAGCGTCGCAAGCGCTGCGGCCAGCGCGTTGCCCTGCCGCCCTGATGAGCGGTTCGCGATATAACGCACTGGATCAATGGGTTCATGCGTGGGGCCAGAGGTGACAATGATGCGTTTGCCCGACAAGGGCCCCGCCGTCAGCTTTGCCTCGACAGCCGCCACAATCGCCAGCGGTTCAGACATCCGCCCGGGACCAAACTCTCCACAGGCCATGTTTCCATCATCGGGTCCAACAAACTCAATGCCATCACCTTGCAGCATAGTTAAATTGCGCTGCGTGGCCGGATGTTGCCACATCCGCACATTCATAGCGGGCGCCACCAGTACCGGCGTATCGGTTGCCAGTAAAATTGTCGATGCCAGATCATTGGCCTGGCCGTGCGCCATTTTTGCCATCAAATCTGCAGTTGCAGGGGCCACCAAAAGCAAATCAGCGCTGCGCGACAGCTCAATGTGGCCCATCTCGGCCTCGTCGGTTAGATCAAACAGGTCGCGGTACAGTTTCTCGCCGGCCAAGGCTGCAACCGACAACGGAGTCACAAATTGCTCTGCTGCGCTGGTCATAACCGGTGTAACGATCGCACCCCGATCCCGAAGTCGCCGAATCAACTCCAACGATTTATAAGCCGCGATGCCCCCCGCAATGATTAAAAGAATGCGTTTGCCGCCCAGCATCACTTTGTACCTCTAGTTTCGGTCGCTCCATGATAAGCGCATCAACCGGGCCTGACAAGCGATGGAACGACGTCAGCGAACACCTGAAGCGTATTGCGCCGCAGACACCT
>Ga0206131_10007566_pt1 | contig 10847 bp, 7 predicted proteins | sample Helgoland_Spring_FD_148636 | JGI IMG/M metagenome (GOLD analysis project Ga0206131, IMG submission 148636) | Pelagic subsurface seawater microbial communities from Kabeltonne, Helgoland, North Sea - Helgoland_Spring_Bloom_20160517_1 | ecosystem: Environmental > Aquatic > Marine > Epipelagic ... | reverse complement strand
TTTGTCGCACGACCTAACTACACACGGATGAACAGTGTCGAAGCCTTAATGAAACTATGCAGAACGGCATTACAGAAGTCGACCAAGTGAATAACTGGGCTCTAACAAAATGCGTGATGAGATTTTGAGTGAACTATATAGCTGATAGAAAATAATTATTACGTACATCGCGAACGCGAACTGTCGATTGGTAGCGGGGGTAGGATTTGAACCTACGACCTTCGGGTTATGAGCCCGACGAGCTGCCAGACTGCTCCACCCCGCACCGACAAGCAAAGGAGTGTACGCAGATCAGCTTTAGATTACAAGGAAGTTACAGCACAATATGCCAGTGCTTTGCACTTAAATAGATAGCAACCTAAGTGCATAAATCATACCTCTAGCAAAGCCGTCAGCTGAGGGCTTAAGACATGATAAAAACAGAGATTGCGCATTAACAGAAGTGATTTTGAAATGCGTTTCGAGGATTTTGTAAAACCTTCCTCTCACCAAAGTTGTGAGTATAGGAAGGGTAAGTATGGTGCCGATGGCCGGAGTCGAACCGGCATAGCTTGCGCCACTGCCCCCTCAAGACAGCGTGTCTACCAATTCCACCACATCGGCTGTTCTTTATGACCTGTAATTGTAGGTCTTATTCTGCTTTATCCGTAACAGGTGCTTCTTGTTGATTCAAACGATCGATCTCGGAGCGAACGATATCGACGATCTCATCTTGTGACTTACCTTCCATGTTTAGAACGTTCACACCATCACCGACTTGAACACCTATGTCATCGGCACCAGGCGCTAGCATTTCTACTACCGTAGAAGATTCAAGCACACTGCTATCATCAGCACGGTTACTTGCAACATAAGCCAATAAGATACTATTGATGAAAAATAGAGCTGCCAGTATCGCAGTAGATCGTGTCAGAAAAGAACCTGCCCCACTTGCACCGAATACAGTAGAGGATGCACCGGCACCAAAAGCGGCACCCATACCTGAACCTTTACCCTGTTGCATAAGCACCAGAGCAATCAAGGCGGCGGCGATAAAGACATCGATAGTCACGAGAATGTTATAAATCATAAGGTTTAAGCCTTTTAGGGTTCAGTATTTCAAACTGCCGCGATAATTTGATTAAACGAGTCGGCCTGCAAAGAGGCACCACCAACCAAACCACCATCAATATCAGTTTGAGCAAATAACTCTGCAGCATTATCCGGATTTACGCTGCCACCGTATAAAACACGTACTGTGTCTGCTAACTGCGCACGACTCTTAGTCAACTCTGAACGAATATAAGCATGCATTGCTTGCGCTTGTTCTGGACTAGCTGTCTCACCTGTACCAATAGCCCAAATCGGTTCATATGCAATAACCAAGTCGCTCAGATCAACCCAGCGACCGAGTGCTAACAGGGCACCGAGCTGACGCATAATAGTCGATTCAGCCTTACTTTCTTTACGCTGCTGCAGAGATTCACCAATACATACAATAGGTGTTAGTCCGGCGCGTAGAGCGGTCACCATCTTAGTGCCAATAGAAATATCACTATCAGCATGATACCGGCGCTGTTCAGAGTGCCCCAAAATGACATAACGACAACCCATATCACGCAACATATCTGCACTCACCTCACCGGTGAAGGCGCCCTCTTTTTCCAGGCTCATGGTCTGGCCACCAATATGGAGATTGCTGGCTTGGACTTTTTGTCCAACGAGGTCTAGATAGGGATAAGGTGGGCAGATGACAATATCTGTATCGCCAGACGCACTGGCTTGCGCATCAACTGCTGGCATAAACGTATCCACCATGCTGCGACTAGCGTTTAATTTCCAGTTTGCCGCTATTATTGAACGTCGCATCTGATCACTATCCAAAAACAATTAAGAAGCCGGCAAGCTTACCTACCGCATATTTGAAAATCAAACCCTAAACGGCCTAGTTCAGGCCGATTTAAGTCCTATTTGGAACCACAAACACTCGCCACCTGTGTCGCCAGTTCATCCGCCGTACGCTGCACTAGGCTCAAATCAACACCTTCAGCCATGACACGTACCAATGGCTCAGTACCTGAGGCACGTAAAAGAACGCGACCCTGCTCGGCCAGCGCGTGCTCAGCAGCCTTAAGCGCAGCTTGGATTTCACTCGAAGTAGTCAGGTCAAAGGCGACATTGAGTGGTACGTTAATGAGTACCTGTGGGTATTTTTTCATTGTAGAAACGGCGTCTGCAAGATCTTGTTTACGGTTCACCAAGATTTCCAGCACCTGTAACGCAGCAATAATCGCATCACCGGTTGTAGTTTGATCAAGACAGATGATATGACCTGAGGCCTCACCACCTAAAACACAGTCATGCTGCTGCATTAACTCCAAGACATAGCGATCGCCGACCGCTGCACGATGCAGTGTCATGCCTCGTTCAGCCAGTGCATGCTCAAGGCCTAAATTACTCATGACCGTACCAACAACCGCGTCGATTGACCGATCCTTTTCTTGCGCAGCAGTTGCTAACAAAAATAAAAGTTGATCACCATCCACTAAAGCACCGCTGGCATCCATCATGATCAGACGATCACCATCACCATCGATCGCAATACCCAGGTCGGCTGACTGGTCTTGCACTGCCGCCTGCAAACCAGCGGGACTAGTTGCACCACAATCGGCATTGATATTAAGACCATTCGGGCTGGAGGCAATCTCGATCACCTCAGCCCCAAGCTCACGAAAGACATCAGGGGCAATGTGATAAGTCGCACCATGAGCACAATCAATCACTATTTTAAGACCATGCAAACGAATATTAGGAGCGATGCTAGCCTTACAGAACTCCAGGTAACGCCCTGCAGCATCTTCAATACGTTTCACCTTACCAAGCTGATTAGGCGCTACAGTCTGCATTGGTCCATTTAATAGTGCTTCAATCTCGAGCTCGACCTGATCTGAAAGTTTGCTACCGTCGGCAGAGAACATCTTCAGACCGTTATCATAGTAGGGGTTATGCGAGGCACTGATGACGATGCCAGCAGAGGCTCTCAAGGTCCGTGTAAGGTAAGCGATGGCAGGAGTCGGCATAGGCCCTAGTAGACGGCAATTGACACCGGCTGCAGTCAGCCCAGCCTCAACTAGGGATTCCAGCATATAGCCAGAGATGCGTGTGTCTTTACCAATCAAGACCAGATTGCTTGCGTCGTTACATAGCACACGGCCAGTCGCCCATGCCAGCTTGAGCACAAACTCAGGCGTCATCACACCCTCGCCGACGCGCCCTCGAATCCCATCTGTCCCGAAATATTGTTTAGCCATAACGGTCGAGCATAAAACATCTCTAGCATGGTTGTAAGCCTAAGCACTATGCCCATAGCCAGAGCGACTCTGAAAAAAGGTCTGACATAATAAAAAGCACAGCCTGAAGAAAATAGTTGGGCAAAAAAAACGGCCCACAAAGTGGACCGCTTTTAAACTCTAAACATTGACTAGAGAACTGTTTAGTGTGTGCTTGCAGGGCCTCCAATAGGGCCTGTTTTGCCATCGGTATCGACGGCTGCATTGCCACCCTGTGATGGCTCATCATCTTCCCAGTTAGCTGGTGGATGCGCCTTCTTACCGGACATCAACTCATCAATCTGACCAATATCGATGGTCTCGTATTTGATTAAAGCTTCTGCCATATTATGTAGAATTTGCATGTTATCAACTAACAGCTTTTCTGCACGTTGGTAGTTCAGATCGATAATCTTACGTATTTCTTCATCAATTGAACGTGAGGTCTCATCAGACACAACATTGCCCTTAGTTGAACGCCCTAAGAATGGCTCGCCCTCATCTTCGCTATAAACCAGTGGTCCCATTTTTTCAGAGAGCCCCCATTTGGTCACCATATTTTTAGCAATCTCTGTAGCGCGTTCGATATCATTCGAGGCACCCGTAGTGACTGCATCACTACCAAAGATCAACTCTTCTGCTAAACGACCACCAAATAAGCTCGATATCTGGCATTCCAAACGTTGCTTACTGTGACTGTAACGATCTTCAGCAGGTAGAAACATAGTCACGCCTAATGCACGACCGCGAGGAATGATAGTGACCTTATAGACTGGATCATGCTCAGGCACGAGACGACCAACGATAGCGTGACCTGCCTCATGATAAGCCGTTAACTTCTTCTCATCTTCGCTCATCACCATCGACTTGCGCTCGGCACCCATGATGATCTTATCTTTAGCACGCTCAAGATCATCCATATCGACTGTGCGTTTGCTCGCACGGGCAGCAAATAAAGCCGCTTCGTTAACCAGGTTTGCTAGATCAGCACCAGAGAATCCTGGTGTACCACGTGCAATTAAATCGGCATGGATATCATTGCCCAATGGTACTTTGCGCATATGTGTTTTTAAGATTTGCTCACGTCCGCGTAGATCCGGTAATGGCACTGTCACTTGGCGGTCAAATCGACCTGGACGTAATAGTGCTGGATCCAATACATCAGGACGGTTAGTTGCAGCAATCACGATGACACCTTCATTACCTTCAAAACCATCCATCTCAACTAAGAGCTGGTTTAGTGTTTGCTCGCGCTCATCATTACCGCCACCCATACCGGCACCACGATGACGACCTACTGCATCGATCTCATCAATAAAGATGATACAAGGCGCAGCCTTCTTTGCTTGAGCGAACATGTCACGTACTCGTGAGGCACCGACACCGACAAACATTTCAACAAAATCAGAACCTGAGATAGTGAAGAAAGGAACTTTAGCCTCACCAGCAATAGCCTTAGCTAATAGTGTTTTACCAGTACCTGGTGAACCATTCATTAGAACGCCACGTGGGATCTTGCCACCTAACTTTTGAAACTTGCCTGGATCGCGTAAAAACTCAACCAACTCGGACACTTCTTCTTTGGCTTCTTCTACACCTGCTACGTCTGCGAAAGTGACCTTGATTTGGTCTTCTCCCATCAGCCGTGCCTTGCTCTTACCAAATGACATTGCACCACGACCACCGGCACCGCCGCCACCGCCTTGCATCTGGCGCATGAAAAAGATCCAAACACCGATCAGTAGAATCATTGGAAACCAGCTGATCAGAATATCTAACAGTAATGAACGCTGCTGCGTTGGACCTGTTTTAATCTCTACGTTGTACTTAAGTAGGTCATCTACCAAGTTATCGTCAGATGGATTGAAAGTTGTAAAACTCTCATTCGAGGTTGTGGTACCAATAATCGTGCGATTGTCAGCCTCGATCGTCACCTCACGAACAGAACCATCGCGCACATCTTTAATAAATTGCGAATAAGAGACAGTCTCCGATTGACGCGATGTGCCAGTGAAATTGTTAAAAACAGACATCAACACAACTACGATGACTGCCCACAAAATAAGATTTTTTACCATGTCATTCATTCGCTACTCCAAAGTAGGCGCCATAGGCTATATTTCGACTCTACTACACCCGATACTGGCGGGCCACCGCAAACATCTCGCGGCTTTCCTTACGTGAGGCTTGAGGCTTCACGCTATTGACCTGATCAAAGCTAGTCTTTAACTCACTGATGTATTGTGAGTATCCTTCACCCTGAAAAAGTTTTACCGCAAATCCACCACCAAGGCAGAGGTGGTTGCGTGCGAAATCGAGGGCCAGTTCGGCTAAGTACATTGCCTTTGGCTGATCAACTACGCGGTTACCTGATATATTGGGGGCCATATCCGATAATACAAGGTCTACCTTTGCACCATCGAGCATCTGCACAAGTTCTTGTAAAGGTTCGTCCTCCGTGAAGTCCCCCTGTATAAGCTTTGCCCCGACTATCTCTTCCATTTCAAGTATGTCTAAACTAATTATAAGCTTTTTCTCGGGGCGCTGCTTGGACAGTACATACTGTGTCCATGCCCCAGGGGCTGCACCTAGGTCAACAATGACCTTACTGTTGGCCACAAGTTCATAACGCTGATCTAATTCTTCTAATTTATAAACGGCACGCGAACGCCAACCATCCGCCTGAGCACGGGCTACGAAGGGATCATTAGATTGGCGTTTCAGCCAGCGCGAACTACTTTTGCTTTTAGCCAAGGGGACTGCCCGTAGAGAGCTGTTGCTTTAGATAAATCGGACTTTTAAGATTTCGAATTCTTTCTCGCCACTAGGGGCCATCACTGTAGCGATATCCCCCACGCTTTTACCGATTAATGCACGTGCGATTGGAGAGGTAACAGAGATCATATTCGCCTTAATATCAGCCTCATCTTCACCGACAATTTGATAGCAAATTTCATCACCTGTTTCTTCATCAGCTAGATCAACGGTCGCACCAAATACGATACGGCCACCGGTATCCAATTTAAGGATATCGATAATGTCTGCGTTAGAGAGTTTGCCTTCAATTTCTTGGATACGCCCTTCCGCAAAACTCTGTTGCTCCCTAGCGGCATGATATTCCGCATTTTCTTTCAAATCACCATGCTCACGCGCAGTCGAAATAGCCGCGATAATCCGAGGTCTATCTACTGTTTTCAGTTGCTGTAATTCAGCACGCAATTTGTCTGCGCCGCGAACGGTTAGGGGAACTTTATTCATATCAATAGTTTTCAGTAGTCACTAGTGTTTCACAACTTGATGCATTTCCTGCAAACGATACACCTTGTGGTCTTGGCCTTGTGCAATCGCTTGAGTTAATGCACTAGCACCGGCAATGGTCGTGGTATAGCAAATTTTCTGCTGCAAGGCCTCGCGTCGAATCGCATAGGAATCTGCAATCGCTTGCTTACCTTCGGTCGTGTTAATGATCAATGCGATTTGTTTATCAATAATCATATCAACAACGTGAGGACGTCCTTGACGAACCTTGTTTACATGCTTACAGGCAATGTTTTTACTGTCAAGGTAATCGGCAGTACCGGCTGTTGCAACAATTTCAAAACCTAAGTCGACCAGCCCTTTAGCCACATCTGCCGCACCGTCTTTATCGCTATCACGTACACTAATAAAGACCTTGCCACTTAACGGAAGGATCACACCAGCACCTAACTGCGCTTTAGCAAAGGCCTCTCCAAAATCTTCACCGACACCCATCACCTCACCTGTCGATTTCATTTCTGGCCCAAGGATAGGATCGACGCCTAGGAATTTAATGAATGGGAACACCGCTTCTTTTACAGAATAAAACGATGGCTGGTTATTCATCTGAATATCTTGTTGCTTCAACTGAACGCCCGCCATGCAACGCGCGGCCACCTTCGCCAATGGCACACCAACCGCTTTAGACACAAATGGCACGGTACGAGAGGCACGTGGATTCACTTCGAGCAGGTAAATTGCATCACCCTTGACGGCAAACTGAATATTCATCAAACCAATTACATTCAAGCCATGCGCCAGCTTCTTTGTTTGTTCAATCAAACGCTGCTGCATTTCTTTAGACAGTGTGTGCGGTGGTAGTGAGCAGGCCGAATCACCTGAGTGAATACCCGCCTGTTCAATATGTTCCATGATGCCACCAACCAACACCTCTTCACCGTCACAGATCGCATCGACATCAACTTCGATGGCATCTGCGAGGAAGCGGTCAATCAGAACTGGGGAATCATTCGAGACAGACACCGCGGTGTGCATGTAATGCACTAAATCCTCATCGTTAAAGACAACTTCCATAGCACGCCCACCAAGCACATAGGAAGGTCTGACAACGACTGGGTAGCCAATCTTATTCGCTAGAGGCACGGCCTCTTCAACTTTACGCACAGTCGCATTAGGCGGCTGTAATAAGCCAAGCTTTTCAACTAATGCTTGGAATCGCTCACGGTCTTCCGCTAGATCAATTGAATCTGGTGTTGTACCAATAATAGGGACACCTGCGGCTTCCAACTGACGCGCTAATTTAAGCGGCGTCTGACCACCAAACTGCACAATCACACCGGTCGGTTGTTCTATGTGGCAAATTTCTAACACGTCTTCTAATGTTAGTGGCTCAAAATATAGGCGATCCGAAGTGTCATAGTCCGTTGAAACGGTCTCTGGATTACAGTTCACCATGATGGTTTCATAGCCGTCTTCACGCATCGCCAATGCCGCATGGACACAGCAATAATCAAACTCGATGCCCTGGCCGATACGATTTGGACCACCGCCCAATACCATGATTTTTTTCTTATCTGAGACCTCGGCCTCACATTCTTGCTCATAGCTGGAATAGAGATAGGCAGTGCTGGTAGAAAATTCAGCAGCACAGGTATCGACGCGCTTGTAGACCGGGCGCACAGCTTGCTGCCAACGGTATTCACGCACGGCTTGCTCATCACAGACTAATAATTGTGCTAGACGACGATCAGAAAAACCTTTTTGTTTTAACTTGAATAAGAACTCAGCACTTAAATCTTGTAGTGAGGAGGCAGTAACTACTTGTTCTAGTTCAATCAACTCTTCAATCTGAGACAGGAACCAGTTATCAATAGCCGTGAGCTCATGAATCTTGTCTATGCTATAGCCTGCTCGAAAGGCATCTGCAACATACCAAATACGGTCAGGTTGGCGCAGTCGAATCTGTTCGTCCAGGGTCTCACGCCAATCACTCTTGCTTTGATCAATCAGTGGATTGAGACCATCCATATCGGTCTCAAGCCCACGCAAGGCTTTCTGCATCGATTCCTGGAAAGTTCTACCGATCGCCATCACTTCTCCAACCGACTTCATCTGCGTACTGAGTTCGGTTGATGCCTGAGGAAATTTCTCAAAGGCAAAACGTGGGATCTTGGTGACTACATAGTCAATACTAGGCTCAAATGATGCTGGTGTTGCACCGCCTGTAATTTCATTATCAAGCTCATCCAAGGTGTAACCGACAGCCAGCTTAGCCGCGACCTTAGCGATTGGAAAACCGGTAGCTTTAGAGGCCAGTGCTGAAGAACGCGAAACCCTAGGGTTCATTTCAATAATAACTAGACGGCCATCTTTTGGATTAACTGCAAACTGCACATTTGATCCACCAGTATCAACACCGATTTTACGCAGCACTTCTAATGAAGCATTACGCATAATCTGATATTCCTTATCAGTCAAAGTCTGGGCTGGCGCCACTGTAATCGAGTCGCCGGTATGCACACCCATTGGATCAAAGTTCTCGATCGAACAGATAATAATACAGTTATCTGCTTGGTCACGAACGACCTCCATCTCATATTCTTTCCAACCGAGTAATGACTCTTCCAGCAAGACCTCAGTAGTCGGAGAGAAATCCAAGCCACGCGCTACAATATCTTTAAATTCTTCGATGTTGTAAGCGATACCACCACCACTACCACCTAGCGTGAAAGATGGACGGATGATTGATGGAAAACCTATTGACGACTGAATCGCTAGCGCCTCTTCCATGCTGTGCGCGACTGAAGAACGAGCGGATTCGAGACCGATCTCATCCATCGCCACCTTAAACTTTTGTCTGTCTTCAGCCATATCGATGGCTTCTTTTGAAGCACCGATCAACTCGACATTAAACTCTTCTAAAACCCCTTGCGCATCCAAATCCAGCGCGCAATTAAGAGCGGTCTGGCCACCCATGGTTGGTAATAAAGCATCCGGCTTTTCACACTCAATAATCTTAGCTACTGTCTGCCATTCCACTGGCTCAATGTAGATTACATCGGCCGTTTGTGGATCAGTCATGATCGTTGCTGGATTTGAGTTCACCAAGATCACGCGATAGCCTTCATCACGTAAAGATTTACACGCTTGCACCCCAGAATAATCGAACTCACAGGCTTGACCAATAATGATAGGGCCAGCGCCGAGGATTAATACCGATTTAATATCGTTACGTTTAGGCATGACTAGTTTTTACTGTTGCTGCGCGATGACATCGCTTGAATGAAAGGAACAAACAGACCGCGTACATCATGCGGTCCGGGGCTGGCTTCTGGATGACCCTGGAAACCATAGGCTGGGGCATCAAGATGACGAATACCCTGCAAGCTGCCATCGAATAAAGACCGGTGAGTTGCAACCAAACAATCAGGTAGGCTTTCTTCATCAACAGCAAAGCCATGGTTCTGACTACTGATCATAACCTGCCCAGTCTCAATATCTTTCACTGGGTGATTAGCGCCATGATGACCAAATTTCATTTTTACCGTTTTTGCGCCAGCGGCTAATGCAAAAAGCTGATGCCCAAGACAAATACCAAAACTGGGTACTTTGTTCTCGATCAATTGACGGATCAGCGTAATGGCATAATCACAGGGCTCGGGATCTCCCGGACCATTTGATAAGAACACACCATCTGGTGCCATCGCCACTATTTTGGCGTAGCTAGTTTTAGCTGGGACAATTTGGAGCTCACAGCCTAGGTCAACCAAGATGCGTAAAATGTTGTGCTTCACACCAAAATCTAGAGCAACCACTTTGAATTTCTTTTCTACTGCAGCCTTTGGCTCCACCGCGGCATTCGATGCCTCTAGCGACCAGCTAACTTGATCCCAGGCATAACTACTATCGGTAGTGACTTCCTGCGCTAGATCCATGCCTTTTAAGCCAGAAAAACCCTTGGCCTGTTGCAACAGAGCATCTAAATCAACATCACCCGTTGCAATCACTCCGTTTAAAGCGCCCTTCTCACGCAACCTACGTGTCAGGCTACGGGTATCAATATCGGCAATGGCGACAATATGGTTCGCCTTGAGATAATCCTCTAAGGACTGCTCTGCGCGCCAGCTAGAATGTAGTCGTGGTAAATCTCGAATTACTAGGCCTGCGGCATGTACTTGCGTCGATTCACAGTCTTCTGTGGTGACGCCTACATTACCAATATGAGGATAGGTCAAGGTCACGATCTGCTTACGATAAGACGGATCGGTAAGGATTTCTTGA
>Ga0206131_10007562_pt1 | contig 10850 bp, 7 predicted proteins | sample Helgoland_Spring_FD_148636 | JGI IMG/M metagenome (GOLD analysis project Ga0206131, IMG submission 148636) | Pelagic subsurface seawater microbial communities from Kabeltonne, Helgoland, North Sea - Helgoland_Spring_Bloom_20160517_1 | ecosystem: Environmental > Aquatic > Marine > Epipelagic ... | reverse complement strand
CGTCGAGTATTTGCTGGTCTTATTGCAAACGACTTGGTTTCAGTACAACCAATGTCTATGCCTTCCGGTCTCATCTTCTTCATGGACTTTTCATTCGGAAGTGATAACGCCAGTGGAGCTGCTGACGATAACCGTATGGGTAACGTTTCAGGAAGTTCAATCTTTGGTACAGATAAATTAGCTAAAGGAATCGTAGATGGTGTTAACTTGACTGATTCTCTTGGTGCTGGATTTTCTGGTCCGGGTCGTGATGGTTCAACTGGTTACGCATATGCTTCTCCAAGTGGAAGCAATGTTGCTGCTCTTACTAACGGAACTCACATCAAAGTCCGTTCCTTGTTCAAGCTTGACGGTGCTGTGAGTGAAGCTCGTGCAAAGTATATCAAGTATGATGCTGATCTTTTGGCTTCAACTACTCTTGGTGTGATTGTGATCGATGTTGCTCAGTCAGAATTGGAATCAGTTGCAACGAGCGATGATGCTGACCTCGACAACCTTTCAGCTTTCATTCTCGACGAAGCAGCTCTTCTTGCTTGGGTGAATGGTGCAGCAGGTGTGGGTACAATTACTGCCGTTGCTAACTTTGCACAAGTTCGTCGATTGACTTCACTTGTAGCGGCTGCTGATTCAGCAAATAATGTAGCATCTGTTCGTTTCGTCATCTCAACAGATGAGCCTGCGGAACTAACTGAATCTGATGCTGCCGTAAATGGTCTTGGTGATCTAGCTATTGGTAAATTGTCTTTCCCAATCGTTGATTCAATGTCTGCTAGTGCCTCTCTTGGTTCTGTCGTTGGTGTTAATTATGCTTTGGAAGGTCAAGAAAACATTCCAGAAATCGACATCAAGGTAGATTCAATCGCCATTGTAGCTCAAACTAAAAAGTTGAAAGCTAAATGGACACCAGAATTGGGTCAAGACTTGAACTCTTATCATAACATCGATGCTGAGGTTGAATTGACTTCAATCTTGTCTGAGCAAATCGCTCTAGAAATCGATCGTGAGATCTTGGCTGATCTTGTAAATGGTGGTACTGCCGCTACTTACTACTGGTCACGTTCTCCGGGCTTGTTTGTAAATCGTTTGACTGGTGCTGAGCTTGGTGCAACTTCTGCTGCTCCTGACTTCACTGGAACTGTATCGGAATGGTATGAAACTTTGATCGAAACTGTTAATGACGTTTCTGCTCAAATCTTCAGAAAAACATTGCGTGGTGGTGCTACTCATATCGTTTGTGGTCCTGAGACTGCTAACATCCTTGAGTTCACTTCTGGTTTCCGTGCTAACGTAACTGCTGATGCAGATCGTGGCGACATCGGTGCAAACAAAGTTGGTTCATTGAATCGTAAGTTCGACATCATTGTTGATCCTTACTTTCCACGTAACGTTATCTTGGTATCTCGTATCGGTTCTTCTTTCTTAGAATCTGGTTACGTGTATGCTCCATATGTTCCGTTGCAAATCACTCCGACCATCTTTGGTACTGAGGACTTTGTTCCACGTAAGGGTGTAATGACTCGCTACGCTAAGCAAATGGTTCGTCCAGATATGTACGGTTTAGTTATCATTCGTGGTTTGTTGGGTGAGTCTGGAGCATAATCCAAACTTACACTAGCATGCAAAAAAGAGCTCAGGTCCTTACGGACTTGGGCTTTTCTTGTTTGCGGATACTATTTAATACGAAAAACAAAAGAGCGCCTAGTGCTCTAGATATTTATTTTAAGGAGATTTAAATTATGTCGAAAAATGCAAGATCCGCTTATGTGGCGTCAAAACAAAGAATTGAAGTTGTATCAGCGAACAAGACATTAGAGATCGCAGAAACAGGCGAGACCTACATGATCGATGCTAGTACTGCTGCTAGTAACTTTACACTAACATTACCTGCTGTTCAAGAAGGTGCTTATTTCAACTTCGTATTAGTTGCTGCTTCTGCTGCTGATTCCGAAGTTATGATTGATACAGGCTCAGGAGCTGAAATCCGAGGATTGACCGTAGTTGTAACAGCAGCCGCTTTAGTAACAGCAGTAGCTGATTCTCAAGTAAAATTCCCTGATTCAGCCGCTTTAGGCTCTAGATTATCCTTGGTTTGTGATGGTACGAACTGGATTATATCTGAAGCTGTTTGTAGCGCGGCTTTCGCAACAGGTGTTTTTTAATCTAACTAACTAACAACTCATAAATCAAAAAGAGCTCATGTCCTTATGGACTTGGGCTTTTTTTGTTTAAAAATACTATTTATTATGAATTTAAAGATATATAAACAAACGAGGTAAAGAATGGGCCGTAAAACAAAACGATTGAAGCTAGCTAGAAAGAGAGCTAGACTCTTAGAGGCATTGAATGTCGAAGAAGCCAAAGAGTCGGCAGAGTTGATACAAGAGCAGAGAGAAGCATTAGTAAGCACCTTAGAAGACAAGCAAGCTGTACAGGTTGAAGCTAAACTCGAAGAAGTCAAAGTTGAGCCTAAAGTTGAGACTGCTGTCGAACCTGCTGCTGAGGTAGAATATGGAATTAGCCTTCCTGAAGTTGACGAGTTGCCCGAGAAGGCGACACCTAAGCCAAAGAAAAAGAAAGCTGCTCCAAAGAAAAAGAAGACAACTAAGAAGAAAACTACCTCTAAAAAGTAGTATTTCAAGCTTAGAAGTACCCTCTGGACCTCGACCATCGTCGGGGTTTTCTGTTTTCAGATACTATTTATGAGGACGGAGGATATTATATGGCGTTTCCAGATCTTACACCAGTTTCAACACAATCAGCAATCACGCTCTCACCAGTGGGAGATAGTGCACTAGTGCAAGCTTCCCTAGCTATAGGGTTTTATACATCGGCAGAGTTCGATGATGGGGCTTCAGCACAGGTAGCACTCACATACAAACGACTCGGAGGTGATGTTCTAGATATTGAGATCACCAATGCAATGGTCTATAATGCGTATGAGGAGGCTTGTCTTGAATACTCCTACGTTGTGAATATACACCAAGCAAGGAACGCCTTAGGGAGTGCCCTTGGAGGTCCTACGGGGTCTTTTGACCACAAAGGAACAGTCACAGGAACAGATGATGTTTCTTTGAAGTATCCGAAGTTCCAATTCGACTATGCGTTCAGAGTTGCAGACAAGTTCTCTTCTGAAGCTATCATAGGTGGTACTGAACCTCTGTATTCAGCTTCGGTTGATAGAGTATCGGGACAACAGGACTATGATCTACAGACATTGGTTGAAGACTTAGCCACAGCAGATAGCTCATTAGACTTCGCAGCTATTGGAAACAAAAGAATCAAGGTCAGACAGATATTTTATATTTCCCCTCAACAGATGTGGAGATTCTATGGATACTATGGCGGATTGAATGTCGTTGGTAATATGGGTAACTACGGACAATATGCCGATGACTCAACATTCAATATTGTTCCTGTATGGCAAAACAAATTACAAGCACAGGCTTACGAAGACCATCTTTATACAAGGACTTCGCACTACTCTTATGAGATTGTTAACAACGTATTGAGATTATTCCCAGCACCAACAGGAGTCTCTCCCGAGAAGTTCTGGTTTAGGTTCTCAATCTCAGGTGATAACGATGCTTTCTCAGAAGGCCAGTATGACTCAGGAGTATCTGGTGTTAACAATATGAACACCTTGCCTATGGAGAATATCCCATACGATAAGATCAACTCTATCGGAAAGCAATGGATCAGAAGGTTCGCACTGGCGTTAGCTAAAGAGCAGCTAGGGCAAGTACGAGGTAAGTTTGGTGGTAATGTACCAATTCCGGGAGAGAGTGTCTCCTTGAACGCCACAGATCTCTTGAATCAGGCACAGACAGAACAGCAGGCACTTAGAGAAGATCTCAATAAACAATTAGATGAGATGTTATATTCAAAGCTTGCGGAGACAGATAAGGTTATGGTTGATAATACAGATGCTATTGTATCAAAAACCCCAATGCACATTTTTGTAGGATAAGCAATGAAACTGTTAATGGAAAACTGGAACAAGCATATTCAAGAGGCCACCGAAAAAGATATGAGCCTTATTGAAGACGCCATAGGATTACCTACGGACGCTTTACCATTCGATGATATCTTTAGTGGAAAAAGACGCTTAGCCTTCCAATGGTGGAGTAAGGACATCATAGCATTAGATATCTTTACATGGAGCAAGTTTGGTAAAAAGGTTTTCATAAGTAAAAACAAAACAGAAAAACCCAATGGCCGAATAGAGGTGGACTCTCAAGCTATGATTAGGATGCAGGAAAGTAATCTTAAGTTTGACCCAAAGACGAAGAAATTATATCCACAATTAATGGGCAAAGAATTTGAAATTAGCTTAGAAAAGTTCCTCATCAACATTAAGAAGATGCTAGAGTCATCCGAGTCTATCCTATCTAGACTAGGGAGCATGCAACAAACAAAGCTAGCCAATCTAACTAACAAATATTGCTCTTACTTCTCCGATGAGTTGTATGTAAATCTGTTAAGTGACTTTGATAACGACAGTGCAAAGCTTTTAAGATTCCTCATTAACAAATACGATAGAATGATTTCGCTGGAAGATGTAGACGAAGCCTTAGAGGTGTATGGTAGAATTAGGACAGACTTAATAAGCCCCTCTGCGTCTTGGATGACGGATAAGTATACCTTGATACTCTCCAGAGACCCTATCGACGTATTCAGAATGTCCGACCACAAGGGGCTTGAGAATTGTCATTCTTTACCATCAGTGAAAGGTGGTTTGGACCGATATAACGTCTGCGCGGCTGCTGAGGCTCACGGCAATGGGGCTGTGGCTTATCTAGTTGAAATGGAAGACTTTAAAGATTTCTTTGGATCTCTCGACCCTAATGTCCTAGATGATTTCGAAGGCGAAGAGATATTCTCTGATCCAGACCGTGGCGTGTACGGCGTAACACCTGCTTCTAGAATACGGATTAGAAAAGTTGGTTTAGACTCAGTTGAATACGGTGTGGTAGAGAAGAAAGTTTATGGAGAAAAAGCTTCTGGTCTTAGGGATAAGGTTCATGGGATAATCAAGGGATTGCAGGGAGCAAAGTTCGAAACATTAAAAAGCAAGCAAGATAAGGTGGATCTATCAAAAGGTGAAAGATTCGGAGGTTCATATCAAGACAATATAATCACGGATCTTTTCGCTGAGATGTTATCCGAATTCGGTATTAGCGCTAGCGAACATCTCAGATACAGTAATGATTTAGAAGAAACCCTTCTAACTAAGGGACATGAAGAATGGAAGCTAATTCTAGAGCTACAAAATAAGGAGCACGACCACAAGTCTGACGGTATTAGCTTTAAGGCATTTCTTAGTGGTGGTGAGGCTAGAGTGGACTGTTTGATTTCATCAGAGTTTAGTATTATTAGTGACCGAATAGAAAAATTGATTCTCAAAAATGCGATAGAGAAAGAAAAATTGATGGACTTCTTTAGCACGTATGACGAAGACTATGTATTTTGGGAAGATTTCTCATCAGGAGTCAACTATGATGAGCTTGTTGGGTACAAAGAATCAAGAGAAAGGGACACCGAGGTCGATGCAACATTCGACCCAAAATACGATGAAGTAACGATAAGAGTAGTTGTTGGGTTTGGTTTCAATCACCAGCAGGAAAACATAGCAGATTTTGTAAAGAAATCCAAAGAGCTAGCTTATAACATACAGAATTATGAAGCAGACGATGATCAGATATTGGAAGCTCTAAAGAACGCTGTTGGTGTTGGTGGCGATGGTGAAATATTTGAAATAGACGATGCTATTGACGAATTGAAAGATAACGTATCAATTGGTTATGACCTAACCGCCGAGGATGATACAACAATAAAGTGTGAGCTATCACTAAATTACCAATTTCCAGATCAACTCAGGTCATCAGGCTGGAGTAAAGCTCGATATAATGATGAAGGGAAAATAGAGGATAAGCTAGCCGAAATGGTTAAAATGATATTACTTGCCGCCGATAAAGAAGCCTCTGAAGAATACATTACAGTAACTAAAGTGATGTCTAGAGTTGGCGAAGAGGCAGGTGTAAAAGAAGATGTACATATAGAACTGGAAGTGGATACATCAACTATCTCCAAAAAAGACATAGGCAGGGTGGCTGCTATCCTAAATAAGATACCAGAGCAGGAAGATAAGATATTTCAGTACGCAATTAAGATGTATTCTGTTTTGGATTCTGTGGTGAGCGAATCTCGCAAATACAAACTGAAGATCATAAAAGGATAACGATATGGCTAATGAATGGGAAAGACCAGCGCAACCTCCATCACCTCTGTTTTTAGGTGAGAAAGAGAAGAACCTCGTAAAGCAGATTAACGATGAGATAATAGAGCGTGTCGTCGGACAACAGCTACTATACTTCGCAATCGACACCGAAACAACAAACTTCCACCCTCTGTACGGCGAGGCTATGAATAAGAACTTCTTGCACCCGATTAGAGTATATGCCTTAGTAGAATACCAAGGCGTAGAAACAGAGTTTATGGAAGGCATAGGTATCGATAAGAAGACAGGTATTGTAGTAAAGTTTCACAAGAGAAGATTAACAGAGGATCAGAATCTTTTTGTAAGAGAAGGGGACTTTGTTAGGTACGGAGATATTTACTATGAGATTGTTAAACTGAATGAACCTAAGGCTCTATTCGGACAGATCGACTCAAAATTTGAAGTGATTGCAGATTGTATTAGAGCAAGAGATGGTGTATTCAATGGCGAATAAAGAAATTATATTAGAACCATCAACAATCGAAACCATTGACTTAGCTGTGCATGATCTAATTGATGACGTATTTAATTTACATACGACAACTAATGATGGGTTTAAGAAGGTTCCTGTTTTGTGGATCTCCCCTGAACGCTCTTATCATGTAAAAGAAAAGTCAATCAGAGATTCGGTCGGTAAGCTCAAATTACCCCTTATTACGGTTGAGAGAAGCGGTTTCGAGAAGGATCCAACATTCAAAGGTGGATATCAAGCAACCGATTGGGACGATAAGAATGGCCCTAGGGGATACAAGCGAAACCCAAGAAACATCAGTAGAAGAATCTCTCAGAAATCCTCTAGGAAGTTCGCATCAGCTCAGAGTGGAAAATACAATGGTCAAGAGAACTATCCTATTGAAAATAAAAAGGTTGTATATGAGGATGTCTATCTTCCGATTCCTATTTGGGTCAAAGTTAAATACACCGTAGTTCTGCGAACAGAGTACCAGCAACAAATGAATGATCTTATGACTCCGTTTGTTACAAGGCCCGGACAAATCAATGCACTTCTGTCGCGATGGAATGGTCACAAGTACGAAACATTTATTGAGGGCTCAATGGCTACAAGCAATAATCTTTCGAACCTAGGTGAAGAAGAGAGAAAGTTTGAAACAAAGATAGAGCTCAAAGTTCTTGGATATCTTCTTGGGGACGGAATCAATGAAGACGCTCCGAAGATTGTTGTAAGAGAGAGTATCGTTGAAGTAAAGCTCGTTAGAGAGCGTGTAATTGTCGGTGATACAAAACCTTGGGAGTCGGACGACGATAGTTTTAGAGGTTTTTAAAGACTTTGGCGTTTTATTCAACTATTTAATAGGAAAAATGATTCGTATTTAAGGAGAAGTCTCGATGGCTAAAAAATTTGATTTTCTTTCACCCGGGGTTGAAATCCGCGAGGTTGACCAAAGTTTTATCCCTGCGCAAGTGGATGACGAGGGACCAATTATTATTGGTCGTACAAGAAAAGGACCTGCTAACAAGCCTGTAAAGATTAGAAACTTAGATGATTATGTCTCTGTATTCGGTCTTCCTATTCCCGGTGGATTAGGAGCTCAAGGTGATATGTGGCGTGATGGAAATATGACCGGACCAACGTATGCATCTTATGCTGCACAAGCATGGTTAGCTTCTGAAGAGTCTCCTGTAACAATGGTAAGAATAGCTGGTGAACAACACCCTACAGCAGCCTCTAGCGTGTTTGCTGGATGGAATGTTGGACCTGTTGTTGCAACTCATGGTACAAACGCAACGGCATATGGCCTCTTCTTAATTGCAAATACTGGCGTTGCTGATCTTGGTACTGGATCCTTAGCTGCTGTTATATATGCTACGGAAGGAGCACTTGCTTTAAACGGAATCGGAACACAAGCGACTACTCCCGTGATTGAAGCAGGTACATTCGTAGATAGTTCAGACATCAATTGTACATTCACTTTAGATATCCAAAGTGCTGCAACAGCTAGCATTGAAACTCTTACATTCAACTTTGATAGAAATTCAACTAACTATATCCGTAATGTATTGAATACAAATCCTCAAGCGACAAACACAGATCAAGTAGCAACGGCAGACCGTAAGACATATTGGCTTGGAGAATCCTTTGAACTAGAGGTTGATAGCCTTTTAACCTCAGCAGCTGGAGATGTGCTAGGTATATTACTACCGCTACAATCTGGTGCTCAAGCACTAGACCGTTGGGGATACCATAACGAAAGTGCATCAGAAGCTAGATCAGGTTGGGTTATCTCGCAATTAGCTGCAGGACAATCAGAACTATTTCGCTTCAAGACATTACATGTTGGCGAAGACATTCAAAAAGACTATATGATTGCTATTGAAGACATATCAGAATCAAACAATCCTACGGCCAACCCATTTGGAACATTCACAGTTTCTATTGTTGATCTAAATGGAAATTCTATCGAACGATATACTCGTTGTAATTTGAATCCATCCTCAGAAAACTATGTTGCTAAAAGAATCGGTGACCAATATATCACTTGGGATGAAACAAATCGTCGCTATAGGACATATGGTGACTTCCAGAATCAATCAAACATTATTTATATCGATGTTAAGCCTCTAGTCAGTGGCGGGTCAGCTCAGGGACATTCTCCAGCAGGCTTTCAAGGACCTATTAGGCCAAAAGGATTCACACTCAGCACGAATGTTACCAACATAGCATCTCCTCAGGTATTTGGAGACGACACTACAACATTCCCCGGAGCGATGGTTCTTAGTAATGCACTCATTCCACTTGCAGGTGGAGATGTATCAAATTTCATCACATATCATGCAGCTGATTCAACTTCATCATTCGGATTTCCTTCGATCCCTCTCCGCATCAGTGGAACAGAAGGTGGTGCTCCAGATCCTTATCGTGCATATTGGGGTATTAGACCAAAGATTTCGACCACATCAAACACAAACGACCCAGACTACTGCGATTACCTACGAAGACCAACAGCGAACATTGCCGCTAGCTATGATGCAGGTACGGTTCCAGCAGATTGGGAACGATCATTTGAATTCACCCTTGATGACTTGGTTATCGTAACAGGATCTAACTCAGTCACTTATACATCGGGCTCTGGCGTTGGAGGGACTTCACATTCAGCTCTCACCTCTTTCGGAGAACTTCTAGACTTAAACGTTAGACAGTTTCTAATGCCTTTGTGGGGAGGATCTGAGGGATTCGATATCACACAGAAAGAACCATTGCGACGAGATCTTATTACTGCTGCAGGAACAGATTCCGCTAACTATGTTAACTATTCTCTAAATAAAGCATTAGCGTCCGTATCAGATCCAGAAGTGGTTCCTGCGAACTTAATATTAATGCCGGGAATTCAAAACTCAGGAATCACAAATAACATCCTTCAAATGGCTGCAGCTCGCAAAGATGTTCTTGCTATCATTGATTTAGAAGATGATTATAAACCATCTGCTGAGCGTGAGAGTACTGATAGTGAAACGGGCTCTCTAGGTTCTGTATCAAGCGCTGTTACAACATTGAAAGCAAGAATGTTAAACTCTTCTTACGGTTGTGCATTTTACCCTTGGGTACAGATTTCAGATAATCTCAACTCCAATAAGTTAGTTTGGGTTCCATCTTCTGTAGCAGCCCTAGGAGCACTAGGAAGGTCACAGTCACAGTCAGACGTATGGTTTGCTCCCGCAGGCTTTAATCGAGGCGGATTGGGCTACCTTGGCGGTTCTAGAGGACCTAAAGTAATACAAGCTAGACAACGTCTTGATTCGAAAGAAAGAGACTCGCTATATGATGCTAACATCAATCCAATCGCAACATTCCCTTCTGAGGGCGTTGTGATCTTCGGACAGAAGACGCTTCAAGCAACAGAGTCTGCTCTTGATAGAATCAACGTTCGTCGCTTGCTTATTTACTTGAAATCGAAAGTTAATACGATTTCAGCAAATCTCTTGTTCGATCCTAACCTTCAAGTTACTTGGTCAAGATTTAGAGCTCAAGTTAATCCAATCTTATCAGATGTAAAATCTAGGTTTGGACTCGCAGATTACAAAGTCATTTTAGATGAAAGCACAACAACAGCAGACTTGATTGATAGAAACATCATGTATGCAAAGATATATATCAAACCCGCTCGTGCAATTGAATACATCGTTGTTGATTTCGTGGTTACAAAAACTGGTGCAGATTTTATCTAATCCACTAATTAAGAAAAACAGGAGATTTATATTATGGCTTTTTGGAGCACAGACTTAGGGGCACAAGGAAATAACTTTGGAGACCCTAAAAGAAAATTCAGATTCAAAGTGTACCTTGGTGGTGGCGGTGATGCGGACTTCATTTGGTGGGCCAAAACTGTCGACAAACCGAGTTTTGAGGTTGGTTCTGTTGAACACAAGTTCTTGAATCACACATTTAATTTTCCCGGCTCAGTCACTTGGAAGGAGGTTAATCTTACATTAGTTGACCCATCAGGTGATAAGGATGCAGTTGCTCATCTTTCTAGGATCGCCCGTAATGCAGGGTACGTTGTACCAAGTACTTCTACTTCCTCTCTTATTTCAATATCAAAGAACTCTATGGTAG
>Ga0206131_10007561_pt1 | contig 10851 bp, 11 predicted proteins | sample Helgoland_Spring_FD_148636 | JGI IMG/M metagenome (GOLD analysis project Ga0206131, IMG submission 148636) | Pelagic subsurface seawater microbial communities from Kabeltonne, Helgoland, North Sea - Helgoland_Spring_Bloom_20160517_1 | ecosystem: Environmental > Aquatic > Marine > Epipelagic ... | reverse complement strand
TAATACTTGTGATGGCTTAGTTCTTTTTTTGTATCCCTCAGTAAAGTATACAAACCTTGCAAAAGCTTCAATCTGATATGGACGTATCTCGAATGCAGGATTGATATTGGTAGAAATATGGGAAGGAATTTCTAGCTCGATAACTTCTGCTTCGATTAAGGTAGAAAACTTGTTGCTTAATGATTGATTCATAAATAGATTCACTTAGTCAATCTTAAAGAAATGGTCAAATGAAATTTCAGACCATGATGAAGAATCAACAGCCCTGTACGGTGCATATGCTTTATATCCTTTATAGGGTAAGTAATTTTTATATCCCTTATAAGGCAGATAGCCTTTATATGGCAAATATGGACCACCAGTTGCTTCATCGGTAAAAAGTAAACAATTACCCTTGTGATCTCTAATCCAACCACTATCAAACCAACCTAAGTGAGTACCATCAAAGTGATAAAGGTTAGTATCTGTCAAATAGCCAAGTGGTGTGCCTGAAAATGAGTATATAGTTTCCCTATCTTCACTATATGCTTTAGGCGTACCTTTCTGGTCAAAAAAAGTAAGTTCTTTCATTATTTCAAATTATAAAATTGTTCGCTAAGCTTAATGTCTTCCTTCTTTATATCATAGTCTTTATTGTTTCGTTCTGAGTAGTTGATATATAGTTGGTTTTTGTCTAACGTCGAAATCAAGAATCTTTTCTGGTCATCAAGATTGAGTTCTTTAAACTCTGAGATACTGTCATCTATAATAGATGGATCAATATTGTAATTTAGAAATCCAGTCTCTTTCATTGTACTCCAAATCTCTAATAATTGATCTTTGGTTGTTGCATCCTGAATGGCATTTACAAATGCTTGATTACTTTCGGCTAGTTCTGCATAAACAAAAGAACCACCTCCATTCCAGTCTAAAGCTTTACTCACACCTCCTTGCTCTGCTTCCAATACTTTCTTTAGTCTTGAAATAGTCACGTCTTCTACATAATCCATTTGCTCACATGTAATAAATTGTCTGCTCATCTTATGGGCAACTGCAGCTGTTGTGCCACTTCCAGCAAAGAAATCTAAAATTATATCACCCTCTGATGATCCAATATGGATTATTCTATTTAATAACCTCTCTGGTTTTGGTGTGGAGAACAAGGAAGATTCCAAAGTCGCATTGATGTGTTGTTTGGCCTCTTGGTTGTGGCCAACTTCACTGTGAGGCCAAATGGAAATTGGTGTTGTTCCATCCTTAACGTCGGAGAGGAATCGTTTTAATCTAGGGACATTGGAGCCCTCTTTTCCAAACCAAACTCTATTGTCTTTAACTAAATCAAAAAACTTACCTTCTGCTACTCGCCAGCATACTCCTTTAGGAGGGTTAATTATATTTCCAGAAGGAGTTGTGATAGGATAGTCGTAAACCTTATTATATGTTTTGACAGTTAAATCTCCTGACACCCAAGGTCCTCTAGGATCTTTGTCGGGATTTTTATACCTACTAATTGCTTCTTCAGATCGAGGTAATAAGTTCAATTTCCAAGAAGCTTTATTCTTGGCATATACTAATATGTGGTCATGGTTATCAGAAAAGTACCTAGCATCATTTTGAGGAGAGAACTTTTTTTGCCAAATGATATTTTGAACAAAATTTTCTCTTTTAAATACGGAATCACCTAAGACCTTTAAATAATGCGATTCATTATCGTCGATATTAATCCAAATACTTCCAGAAGAATGCAAAAGCTCCTTAGCAACTTCTAATCGATTCTTAATGAAGGTCATCCATGCACTATGATTGAATCTATCATTATAGCCAAAATCATCTTTACCTGTATTGTATGGTGGGTCTATATAAATTAACTTAACCCTTCCTCGGTAAACTTTAAGAAGTGAGTGAAGTGCTAATAGATTATTTCCTTTTAAAACCAGGTTATCCTTTATAGATAGTTTATCCACTATACTGTCACCTTTCTTATCATATCTCTTCCAATTAGTCAATAACTTTGAATCTAATAATCTATCAATTTCATCAGGAGCTAAAGTCTCATTCCAAAAGATTTCTTGACGCTTTTGGTCTTCTTTAGTTTGACCTCCTTCCAGCACACAATCCTTGTACGGAAAATCTAGTACAACTTCTTTGCTCTCTGTGAGGTATTCGCCATTTGCCGTGAGACCTATCTTGTTCTTATATGCTGTGAAGCTATCTGGTAGAAATTGTTTGTTACTGACGAATTTCTGGAATTTAACTTTGTCGAATATCAACACACCTTCGACTTCTTGAAAGAAGTGAGCTTTTGCTTTATCATCTGATATGATGAGTTTAAGCAAATCTGGATTGAGTTGCAAGGCTGCCTCTACTATTACATTTTTGAAAAACTTACCGTCCTTGCAGTAGCTTTCGTTTTGTGATAGTAGGTCTTTTATATGGTTGTATAAGTTGGTCATCCTTTTTCTGTCTTTGTAGCTTTTACTGTTGTTTGTCTATCATCTTTCCAAAACTCTTCTTCTCTCCAATCTGTAGGAAATCCCATTTCTTTTTCTTGAGAAAAAGGTTGACTATCTATAAGGTCGATCAACCGATATTTGATAGTACTACTTGGGCTTATGATTCTTAATATATATTCCATCGAACACAGGGCAGCATATATCTTGTAATCAAGGATGTGTTTATTTTCTACAAACAGATTGTTTGTCTTTTTGGGTAATGATATTCTTGTTGTAAGTCTTCTATTCCATAGCCTACCGTGATGACAACATATATTTCTAATATTCGAGAAACTATGTAGCCAATTCTCAATTAATCCTATTCTTTTAACTCCGTAATAATTGGTAATTATGTTTTTTTCAGAACTCACTTTAAGATTGGAAAACATAATAGACAGTAAACCAAAACTAGCCACCTCTATACTCATCCATGCTGGTGGGTCCAGGGGAGAGGTGTACTTCTTGTTGTAATGATCTAGAAATGTTTCATTGCATCTACCTATTTCTTTTCGCAACTTATCTAAGATACGTCTGAATCTCCTATCATCTTTATAGAGTAGCCTATCTATGGGCCACTGACTGCCGTAAGCTAACGAGTAGTGATAAATAAGCTGGGTTCTAAATGATATTTCGATTTTCTCTAGAGCATCAAAAACAAGAATCCTCAATTTTCTATCAAATACATAAAGCTTTATAATCTCCTCAAATGAAATATCCGTAGTAAATGGATGATCAGGATGGCTATTGTCTTGAAAAGGATATGTATATGCTCTAAGTCTATAGTAGCTAATATTAGAAAGATAGCTTTCTGCCAATGCTTCATCGTCAAAGCGAAGTCCTCTTGCTTTGAGTTTGGCAATCTGATCCTGAATGGTGATAGCTGGCTTAGAGTAATTCACAAGTTCCGTTTGATAGTGAGGGAATAGGTGATAACGGAACCTCTATAAAAGCGAAAACTCGCCCAAATGAGCTGATCTTACGAGAAGCTTGGCGAGTTTTATTGATGCAAAGATATGCAATTTTGTGGCATATATGCAACAGTAAAACATACATAGCTATATAAAAGTTCGTATTTGTCTGATAATCAGTTGTTCTCATAAGTGTTAATTATTATCTATCTTTGTTTTATCGTACTCTAATACTTGTTCTGCCACTTTTAAAGCTTCATAACCTAATTTCTCATCTTCTAGTAACTGATAGATTTTATCAGCTAACCATTTTTTTTGCAGCTCCTCTTCTGAGCAATTCAATAACTTAGCTAACAGAGGAATATGCTTTCTTCTTGCAAACCGTAGTCCCAACTCAATCTTGGACATGGTGGCAGTATCTATTTCTAATTGTGCCGCTACTTCTCGCAATACAAGGTTACTTTGCTCTCTCAGCTGTCTAATGTGATTACCAAAGATCATATGACAATAATTTGTATAGACAAATAATGGCAAATATAAGAAAACAAATGATAATTAAAAGCAATGTGTATTAGACTTTGGTGTAATGCCCAGCTTTGGGTTGAGTAAGCTGTGAGCCTAGTAAGCCTTTCAGGAAGTTGTCAACTGACCTTTCTGATATGTCTAAATCAGAAGCTGCGGATATTGCTTGTTTACGCTGAAAACTACTTGGTAATCTATCCCAAAGCACCTCTTTGATAGAACCGGGTTTGATAATCTCAGTGCTCTCATTTGATGGAAGATTAGTGTACATAAGTAAAGCATGATCTAAATACACCTGAGCTAAATGAATAGCTATATCAAAGTCATCGTCTGTACATTGGACAGTCTCAGTAGCCTCCCCATTCTCAAACTTCCTCAACGCTGTGAAAATCATACAAATCCTATAAGTAATCAATCCTAGTCTTTTTACAATACTTGTAGCTTCTTCTGCCGTGTAATATTCAACTTCATGGAGTGATTTCTTCATTACCTCATTTAGTTCTTGCCATTGATTTTGAGACAGAGTGATAGTTGTTTTCTGACCAGCTAGGAAATTGAATAAGTTGAATACCTCTTCAGATATACCTTGGAAGTGATCATTGAGATTAATGCTATTGCCGTATGGAGATGGATCTATCCATTGCTGATCTACTTTAAAAGCATAAAACATAAACCTACTAAATAGACCATCTTCTGCCGATGAGATAAGACCAGTCACTTGTCCAGGAGTACCAGATAGTGCTATTGATAATTTCGGTTCTTCTATCTCAATATATTCCTTATCAGTTTTTCTAGATACACTAACTCGTTCATGGTGAAAAGCCTTTCTTAGAAGATCGCTGTATCCTCCCCATTCTTTATTCATGACATTTCCCATAGTATCCGCTTCAGTTTCACATATGATACCTTCTCCACCATTATCTTGAATGTGAGATAAGATCATTGCATAACTTGTATTGGCAGGGATAAATACAACTTTGAAAGGTGGTTCATCTGGTTTCTCAAGATGCTCACTACCATCTTTACCTTTCTGCTTTTTGTAATTATCTAATTCCAGATCGTATTCTTTCTGAGCTTTCTTACTATGCTCTAATATTACTTCTTGACATTTATCACCAATAGCTTTAGCGAACTTCATGGCACCTTTACCGCTTGCAGCTGGAGCAATCACAAAAGAGAACAAATTTGGGAATACTCGGCTCCTCATATATAATCCTTCTACGTTGGGTATTAAGCCGCTAATGATGGGAAGTAGTCCTGTAAGGAAAACGTCTCGTTCTCTATCGGTATCAAAAGCCATTGCACCTCTTCTTATAATCTCAGGCATCATATCATATAATGCTGGCTCTACTTTAGGAGTATTTTTTAGATAATCTTCTTTGGACTTTGTTACTTTCTTTGGTTTTAGAGCCTTAGAGTCAAATTTCTTGTATTCATGTAAGTTGTTTTTATAAGTACTCCTTATCGAGGATTCTATTTCTCTAACTGGTAGATCATATTTTCCTGTAATCATTGCTAGAGCTTGATCTTGAGGAATCCCCATACGATTGCAATTACTAGCTAGAAGATAGATGTAGTTATTTCTATTACCTTCAGAATATGTACTTTTCTTATTTGTGAAATCAATGCACTTATCAAAAGTAGTCTCATGAAATTCAACTGCTTTTCCTTCATCTATTATAGGAATAGATGGAGCTATTGGAGACAATATAGAAACTGGTTGTACAACTTCAAATTTGTTAGAAGTAATAGAATAGTAAGCATCTGGATCATAGGACACGAAGCATAATCGAGTTACGTCTTTACATGATGGATCAGGCTGAATACTTGTAAGTTCTTGATAGTAGTCACTAACTAATCGATAAGCTGTACTGTGATCATCTACTAGAGAATTAACTTCGATAAGTACTTTGAAACCATTGCCACTTGGACTTACAAATACACCGAAGGTGTAAGGATCAGACTTACATTTTCCTTGTGCCACCATCATATCTTCTGGAGATAACTTGTCAAAGTCTAGGTGAACGAATCCACTATACATTTTGAGATATTCGATTTTTCTACCACCTTCAAATACTCCTGATGGTGTGAACGCTGGTAGCTTTCTTTTTAACTTGTCATACAGTTCTTTATTACCTTCTTGCAATGCTTGTCTTGCAGGCAAGACCTGTTCCTTATACTTACCACCGATGATGTCTTTCATCATCATGATCAACCCTCTAGTATCAACAGGGTCTTTGAAATTTTTGAATATACTTGAAGAAGCCATACTTCATGTTATTTAGATTTCACAACAGCTTTAGCTGGTTGGAAATGATTGTTCAGAAAAAGATTGATGTCACTTAGTCGGTAGTAGATTTTATGGCCTATTTGGCAGAAGCCAATTAGCCCAGCGTCTCGCCAATATTGGGCGGTTCTTTTACTTACATTCATGACTTGTAGAAACTCTTGAGTATCAAAGAATACTTCTTCAGGATTAGTCCTTTGTTTTTCTTTGAGCATCAGATTAAGGTCATTGAGTCGATCTTCGATCGTCTCTAGCCTTTCGTCGAGTGGATGGTAGTATCCCATGATTATTGCCTTTTATTTTTCATGATATAATTGGCAGCCATGGATTCTATCTCATCTTCTGTGACTTGTCTATTTCTCTGTAACCACTCATCAAGCTCTATACGATTGAAATACAATTTCTTGCCCTGTGGGCAGAAATGAGGAATGAGTTTCTGACTTGTCAGCTTATACATATGTGAAGCTGATATGTCGAGGTAAGTAATAGCCTCATTGAAATTGAGGACTTCTTTCTTTAGAAGATTCTGTTCTTCTAACTTCTGCTCTATTATGGAGAGCTTTTCTAAGATCATTGTTTCTGTAGACATTTGCCTTTATTTTAGATCGTTTACGAATAATTATGATCCAAAATTGGGGGCAAAACGAGGGCGAAAATCAAGTGTAAACCTATAGGCAGTGTACAGGGTACAGGGCATTGGATTGCCAACAATAGCAACAATGGGAAGCTATTACAGAAAAGAATAAATAAAGGAAATAGAAGGTTGAAGGTACAGGGTTAAGGCATTGGTGGCTACAATGCAGAAACTACCGCTATTATTTTGGGTTTCTTGACTGTTGGTGGAATGTTCTTAATTGAATTGTCAAAAGGAGAACCATCGGATTGGATGAAAATCTTTGACATTGTTTTCCATTTGTAGGATGGCTCTACTACTTTACCTTGACTAATTAGTTCGAGTATCAATGTCTTTAAATCTCCTTTACTTCCAATCCAAATGATAGGATTTTCAACAGCATTTCCAGAGAACAATTTCTTAAATTCAACTATACCAACATTATCAGCAACACATTTGAGAACCTTTAGGCTACTTAGTAAATCTTTCAGGCCTTCTACATTAGTATCAAAATTGACATACCTTAACCATTCGACTCCACTCTTTTTAATTGGTCCACTTTGTCTTGATTTGCTTTCTTCATCAGTATCTAAAGGAATGTTACCATTAATATTCGCTAATATGGTTTTGCCATAATCCGTTACACCATAAGGTAATGGATCAGGAATTGAGTCATAATGTAAAAGTTCACCATACAATTGAAACTCGTCTGTTGAATTTGTGATGTACTCTGGAAAAAGTCTTTCTACTTCTAATAGAAGTCTAATCAAATTACCTTCCACCTGGCTATATACAAAATCGGATAAAGCATCACTTGTATTACTCTTCGCATCTACGAGGTCAGTAAATGTTGCTTTTATAGAACGTAAGGCAGTATTTATAATCCCATTTTTATTTATGTCAGAAATAGACATGTTCATTGCCTGATAAATTCTATTGGATAAGCGAGTAGTCTCATTTGCCAAAAGTATGTGATAGAATCTGTTAGTTGCAGACAATGGGTTTTCAAGGGTATATGAGATAATCGGATTTTCTATGGTAAACTCTGTTTTGCTTGGTTTCTGATTGAGAAATATTTCGAGACCATCTTCAATATATAGTTCGCTATGATCTATTACTTCAATCAAGTAATTGTGAAAGGTTGAGATGCCAGTTTGAGGCAGTGTAAATCCACTTATAGTTCTAAGTTTTTCTTTATAGTTTTTCTCAATTGCAGGAGTAATCACACTTGGTCTTAATGCTCCTCTAAGAATACTATTATAAACATTCAAATTCATAGACCTAGATTTATACGATTAACTGCATCTACTTTCTTCTGGTCTATGATCTTAGCATAGATCTGAGTAGTAGTTATGTTTTTATGGCCAAGCATCTTACTTACTGTATACATATCTGTTCCTAGTGTCAATTGCAATGTAGCGAATGTATGACGTGAGCAATGGTAAGTAATATGTTTCGTTATTCCTGCATCAGTTATCCACCTGTATGTACTATGCCTATCCCAATGATGATACTTTAATCCTTTAAATACTTTGTGAGTTGGCTCTCCAGGTTCTCCGATAATAGACATAGCATCTTCTGCTATTGGTAATGTCTCAGCACCTTCCGTTTTCTCTTGTCGGAACCTAATGAAGTGTCCAGTGTCTTTAGAGAATTGAATCTGACCCCAAGTAAGACTTGTGGCATCGCCCCATCTCAAACCAGTAAGGCAAGAAAAGATGAATGCTTTTTTAAGTCTTTCGTCTTCTGCAGGAGTAGTGGCTAGAGATTTCAATTCTTCGAATGTTAAAAACTCTCTTTGGCTCTCCGCCTGTTTGAATCGATTAACTTGTTCTGATGGATTGGATCTTATTATCCCATCCTTAACCGCCTGTTTTAAAGCTGCACAGAATTTATTATAGTAAGAGTACTTACTGTTTTGAGATAATCCTTTCTTACTTTTTGTCTTAGCATCGAAATCTAAATAATCCTTAAAGCCCTGAACAAAATCTTTATTCACTCTATCAAATGCAATTCCTCTTGGCTTGTAGGAGATAAGATGTTTTATGCATGCATCCCAATTACCATAGTTACCTGAACTCGCCATTCTTTGATCTGCGAGTCCTTTCATGTATTCTACAAAGTCAGCCTTTAGTCTTGATTGATCAGCAAAGCCATAATCGTTATTTTTGATTTCTAACTTTCTTTTAGCCTCTATACTTTCCGCTAATGCTAATGTCTTTTTATTCTCTGCTGTTTGATCCCTTCTCAAGTATCCATTCTCCGCAGGAGGAATGAGATACAATCCTAAATATTCATATGTTCTTTTCCCATTGTGATAGTAGTCTAAGTAAAGACTTATTTTATCACCCTTTCTCCGTTGTCTTAGTTTTACTGTCATGGTCTTTAGTTGAAAAGGTTTTGAATTTCGACTTTAGGAATAATTGTCTTACGTCCCAACTTTGCGGACTTGATTGTCTCAGATGAGATCAATCGGTAGATGGTCCATCGACTAGCACCTAAAAGCTGACAGGCTTCTTTAACACTCAAGTAATCTTTGGAAGCTAAATTGTCATTTGATCCTGTTTGCAAACTTTGCTGACTTTGCACCTCTGCAAAGTCTTGCTTTATAGATGCATTGATTTTCTCTTCTCGTTTGAGTTGCTTGTAGTGCTTAGAATTGCATTTACTACTACAATATCTAGTCTTAGTTGTCTTAGCGATGAATACTTTATTACAGCATTCACACTTTTTTGGTAATTGAAACGTACTGCTCATAATGTTGCTCTTTGTAGCTGAATGTTGCTCTTTGTAGCTGGTTGTAGCAAGAACTCACCTTTGGGCAACAAAAATGAGAAATGGCAACAAGAAAGTACTTAGGGCAACACTGGGGCAACAAAGATAGTCTAATAAGAGCTAAATAAAGGTAAATATGAATAGAATTTTTATTCATAAAGCAATGATATAGAGTCTAGTAACAAATAAAAGAAGGTAAGCTACTTCCCTATACAAAACCGCCCAAATATACTAGCCAACAAATCATCAGTATGTATTTGCCCTGTGATCTCTCCCAAATGATGCAGCGCCTTTCTAATATCAATGGCAATAAAATCTCCTGTGATACCAGATTGCAAACCAACCAAGACTTCATCAAGTGACTGGTACGCTGAATGCAGTGCTTCGTAATGACGACTGTTAGAAACGATCGATCCATCCATGAGTTCTGGATTTTCGATAATTGTATTATACAACAGATCCTTTAGGGCTTCAATGTTCATTTTATTTTTAGCGGATGCTGTGATCAGGTTATGCTTACCAATCAGTCCTTCTTTGTAGTAAGACTCTGGCTTCATATATGGATTCAGATCCATTTTGTTGGCTACAAATAGTTGCTTGCTTCCTGATGTCAATGCTTGACTGCCTAGTAAAAATTTCTGAACATCATCCCACAGGTCTTGTGGCTTAGATTGTTTGACATCAAATACATAGATAACCAACATCGATTGGGCTATTTCTGCTCTTGTGCGTTCAACTCCAATTTTTTCTATGCTGTCCTGTGCCTTTCTGATACCAGCCGTATCAATCAATCTAAATTGAATGCCGTTTATATTAAGTTTCTCTTCAATAGTATCTCTTGTTGTTCCTGCAATTTCTGATACGATTGCGCGTTCTTCATTTAGTAATGAATTGAGTAGGGTAGACTTGCCTGCATTTGGTCTGCCTGCAATTACTGTCGCTACTCCATTTTTAATAACATTACCGAGTTGAAAGGAATCAATAAGTTTTTTAAGAACACTCTTAATGTTTGAAACTAGCTTTTCCAGTTTTTCGCGATCTGCAAACTCAACATCCTCTTCACCAAAATCCAATTCTAATTCGATTAAAGCGGCAAAGTCAATTAATTCTTGTCTTAGGTTTTGTATTTCTTCGGAAAAACCACCTCTCATTTGCTTCATGGCCAGTTCGTGGCTGCCCTGATCTTGAGATGATATCAGATCCATAACAGCTTCAGCTTGTGATAGATCCAACTGTCCGTTTAAAAAAGAACGCAGTGTAAATTCTCCAGCTTGA
>Ga0206131_10007552_pt1 | contig 10863 bp, 4 predicted proteins | sample Helgoland_Spring_FD_148636 | JGI IMG/M metagenome (GOLD analysis project Ga0206131, IMG submission 148636) | Pelagic subsurface seawater microbial communities from Kabeltonne, Helgoland, North Sea - Helgoland_Spring_Bloom_20160517_1 | ecosystem: Environmental > Aquatic > Marine > Epipelagic ... | reverse complement strand
CGACGGTAGGAGACTTAGTTCAACAATGGGTCCTCTTGGGTGGATGCTTATTCAAACTTGCAAAATGCAATTGATAATACACCAGAAAATGCACAAATATGGGTAGCCAGTGGTACATACCATCCTAATATTATAAATTCTCCATCTGACAGTAATTTTTTATTGATTTCAAAACCCCTAAAGCTTTATGGAGGATTTGTAGGTTCTGAAGTTTCAATAGACCAAAGAGATTTGGAAAGTAACACAAGCCTCCTAAGTGGTGACATCAATAATGACGATATAGAAAATGATTTTTTTTCAAATAAGTCTGACAATACAATGCATGTTCTACTCATTACTGGTGATAGTGTTATCATTGATGGGTTTACAGTAAGTTATGGGAAAACAAGGTTCGATCCAGATAGTGATGATTCTAGTTTTCACCATTGGCAAGGAGGTGGAATATATAGCGAAAATCCTTTGGTGATTCGGAATTGTATTATTTCTCAAAACATAGCATATCAAGCTGGCGGTCTTTATCTACTTTCTCAAGAAATTATAACTCTTGAAGTTGAGGGTCTTTATCTACTTTCTCAAGAAATTATAAATTTTGATAACTGCACCATTGTAGATAACTATTCAGTTAGTCATGGAGGTGGAGTTTTTGTTCAGAATTCTAATGCTTTGTTTAATAATTGCACATTTAAGAACAATACCTCTGAGAGTGGTGTAGAAGGAGGGGCTTACTTTAGGCAGGACGAAAACGCCGCTAGTGATAGTAATGTTGTATCTATTAAAAATACTGTCTTTGATTCTAATCAATCCAAATGGGGAGGTGGTTTGCAACTTAGTAGCTTTAATTTAGGAAGCCAGCTGGTTATAGATAGTTGCTTCTTCTTTTCGAATAGGGCTATCCTTTCTGGAGAAGGTGGAGGTATAAGGATTTTAAATATAGGTACACCTTCATTTTTAACAAAAAATACTCTAACGTTGAATGTTAGTAACACCGTTTTTGATGGTAATCGTGCAAACAACTTGGGTGGCGCAATTTTTTCTGAAAATCGCGGTGAGTTTTTAGAGGTTAGTATTCAAAATTGTGATTTTAATAATAACAGAACTTTAGCCGAAGGCGGAGGTGGTGGTGGAATTATAAATTCAAATAGAACTGATCTGGGAGATATAACGTATTTGATAGAAGGCTGTAACTTTATCGGGAATCTAACAAAGGGTAGGGCAGGTGCTATCTACAATGTGCCATGGAGTAATTATCATCCAGGTCCAAATGGAATTATAAAAGAATGTACGTTTAAAAATAATTTTGCTTCTGGTTCTTGTGGAGCAATCTACTCTGGATTTGGTCATAGTTTGATTGAAAGTTGTTTGTTTGAGAATAATCTCACTAGTGGCATTGATCAGTATATAAGTGGTGGTGGTGGAGTAAGTTTTGTATTTAATAAGTCTACTCAACTGAGAAACTCCATATTTAAAGGCAACTTTAGTGGCACAGAAGGAAGTGCAATAACATTTGATGGTAGTCTGGGAGATGCCAGACTAGAAAACCTACTTATTTATGATCATGTAGGGGAAAGCACCATTTATATGAATAGCCCAATTAATGTGACATTAATAAATACGAGTGTAGTCGACAATGAAACTGGAATTGTTACTAAGAGTGCCACGACTATTGAACTTCAAAACAATATTTTTCAGAACAGTATAAATTTTAAAAGTATTGGAGATGTTGAAATAAAATCCAACGGCGGCAATATTTCGTCTGACAATACTTTAGATAATTACTTTATAACCAGTGGTAATCATCCAGACCGCTATGAAACGGATGCTCTATTGGATGAAAACTATGTACCCTTAGGTGGCAGCCCCGCAATAGATGCTGGAAATCCAGATGGTGTTCTTTCAACTATAGATGCCGCGGGTAATCCTAGAATTCAGGGTTCTGGAATCGATGCTGGAGCCTTAGAAAGTTCATTTGTTTCTGCAATAAAGAATGCGGATTGGGACAGCGAAGGTTTAATTGTTTTCCCAAATCCTGTGGGTTCGAAATTATATTTAAGCTTGGATCATCCATTGAAAGAAGGTATTAAAATTCAAATATTTAACCAACTAGGCCAACTTCTATTATTTACGGATAATCCAAAAGTTCAGAATGGAAATGATTTTGAAATAGATGTTGAAAGGTTAGAACCTGCTGCCTATTTTATTATTGTAAATTATGGAGATAAAGTATATGGACATAAAATTATAAAACAATAGCAAGAAATGAAATGTCTTCATTTCACTGGCAGAACTTTGTTAAAATCTAGAGATTGTCTCAAAATGAAAAAATATCAAGATTTCAAGTTTTTGTGTTTTCAAACAAGTAGAAAATTCTTAAAGTGGTTTGTATATATTCTTATATTTTCTACTATAAATTATACCTACCTGCTTGGTCAGAATGTCTTGCTAGAAACAGAAATGAACTTAGACAAGGTTTTTCCATCCGACGAAGCGCCTCATACATATCAGGCCAGACCTCTTTTTGATAAGGATAATGTTTTGTGGTATACAAATAACGACCAAGGATTGTATGAATATGATGGGGAGCAAGTAAACTATCACCCTTTTCAGCTGGAGCACAAGAGGAATTATGCTCATGTTGAATGGTTTGAGCAGATGGGAAATGGTGTTTTTGTTACAGAATCTCAAGTAGAAATATTGTTTTGTGATCCTCGAGATTTTAAAATATATCCGTTTGAATCAGAATTTATTGGACAGATTAAATATTATGGTTACTCTAAAATCCTGCCCTTGGATTCAAACACAGTATTAATTAGAAACAGGGACTTTTTTGGGGTCGTTAAAGTTCTTATGGGTAAAGATGGATTGAATTTCATAAGCACTCAGATTGATACGGTTTTAGTAAACAAATTAACTGAAGATGTAATATTTAATTTTACCAAAGGATTAAATAATAGTATTTGGGGATATGGAGGAGATGTACTCTTGGAACTTGGGGTAGATTCCCAAAGGCTTAAAATTCTAAGTATAGACTCACTTGGTTTTTTAAAGGAAAAGTATGAGCAGCCCTTGGTCAAAAGTTGTGTCCAGCAAAATGAAAAATATATTTTTATCGCAGGAGCTTGTTCAAAAACACTTGAAGCTTTCCTCTATAGGTATAATCTTAAAACTGGAGAATATCAATCATTACCCACTTTTGGGTTGAAAGTTAGACCGTGGGTGCCTAAGTACGACAAGCTGGTTATTGATTCTTTAGGAAAACTATGGGTATCTTATTATGGTACTAAAATTATAAAGTATGATTATTTAGAAGTAAGTGACTCTATTGAGGTCATCAAAGCAAAGAAGTTAAACTCTTCTATAAAATATCCAAATCAAGGTCTTCTTTCATTAGTGAAAAATATTTTTTTAGATAGAAGTGGGGGCGTTTGGGTACAGGGAATTTTCGGTCTAACTAAACATTATGACTCAAATGCAAAATTGAAAGCTCACTATCTTCCTGATAAGAATAAAGAAGAGTTAATTTATCATATTCATCCTAACTTTAGTGATAGTACGTTGGATATACAAACGGGTAAAGAATACTTAAGATACACAGAAGATAAAAGCGTTCGATCCTTATTCGATCGCACAAAATTTAATAAATCGTTTAACCATTCTATTAATAGAATTAGAATGTATTCAGATTCATTAATTGTATACACAACACATTTGCCTAATCGAATTATGAGGTTTACAGCTAAAAATGGATCTTTCCATTCAACTACTAATCCGAGGCTTTTTGAAGACTATAACCTAGGAATTATATCATTTGATGACTTTAAAGAAGTATGGGCCCCTTCTTTTAGAAAAGATAGTCCGAATTGCTTATTGTGGTACAATCCTGTTTCAAACACTATGAAGGAATTCACAGTGGACAGTATGTCTTTTGGGAGGTACGATTATTTTATTAGAATACAAAGAGATAAGCTCTTTGTATTTGGATTGAATGGTGAGAGTTTTCATGAGATAACTCTTGAAATCGATAATAAAAATGTTTCTCGGATAAAAAGTATTGAAAAAATAATACTTCCAGAGTTCATGCGCAAGTTTAGTAAACATGACAATAGTTCTTTATTATTTAGTTCCAAAGCAGGAAGGGTTTACAAATTTGATATAATCAGCAAACAGTTTCTTGAAGTTTTGGGACTAGATATTGGAGATGGAATGTCAAGCATGTATGAAGATTCAGATTCTACACTCTGGCTGCAAAGTAAAGATGCTAGAAAACTCTATTACTGCAATACTTTAAAACAAGAATATAAAGTGGTCAATAATCTACTAGACAATAATGTTAAAAGTGGACGTTTTACCGGATCTTTGTCCCACAATTTAAATGGAAATACACTGATTCCTGGAAAAGGCATGTTTTTCGAAGTTTTAAAACCCAATCATATTTCCACTTTTAATGCGACTCCTACTATTCAAGCTATCAAATTCAATTCGAAATCGAATAAAACTTTGCAAGCAAACAAGATTCAGATTGAAGCAAATAAACTATTGGATTACCCTCATGATATACGTCAACTCAAAATTGAATTTACAGCAAGCCACTATAAAAGTGTTGATGAAAATAAATATAGTTACCGGTTAGTCGGTTTTGATAATTCTTGGTCACAAGAGTCTTCCGCAGGAGAAGCTACATACTCTTATATTCTTCCAGGGAAATACACATTTCAACTAAAAGCTGCAAACTCTGATGGAGTCTGGTCTGATGAAATTGCTGAATTAAAATTTCGAATACTAGCGCCTTGGTATTGGTCTTTATGGTCTAAGTCCCTATATAGTTTATTGGGCTTGTTATCATTAATCATAGCTTACCGGTTTATTCAAAGAAGGAGAGACGAAAGGCTCGAATCTGTAAAAATCAAAGAAGTGGATCAGCTAAGAACTAAGTTATATACAAATATTACGCACGAGTTCAGGACCCCATTAACTGTTATACAAGGAATGGCCGAAGATGTTTTTGACAATTTGCCTAAGACGCAGCAACAACGATTTGGGAATAAACTTCAAATGATTCTTAGAATTGGGGATAATCTACTAGGTCTGGTCAATCAGATGTTAGATTTAGATAAATTGGAAGCAGGTAAATTTGTTTTGCAGTATGAGCAGGATGATATCATCCCCTATGTTCATTACCTAACAGATAGTTTTATATCAATGGCAGAGCTGAAGGATATCCAAATTACTTTTTATTCTGAAGTAGAGTCATTAATAATGGATTTTGATCCAGATAACTTGAGAAAAATTATTTTCAATTTAATGTCTAATGCGATCAAGTTTACGCCTAAAAATGGAAGTGTAATATGTCATGTTACTAGAGTAGAAGATGAAAGTGATTTTTGTCATATTAAAATAAAAGATTCCGGTATTGGTATTCCTGAATCAGAACTCCCTAAGATTTTCGATAGATTCCATAGAGTGCTTGAAGATGGAGAAGACTCTGGGACTGGTAGCGGAATTGGACTTGCTTTAACAAAGGATCTGGTAGGTTTAATGAATGGGCGGATCAACGTTCAAAGTAGTCCAGGAAAGGGTACGGAATTTACTTTAAAATTACCCATAATTAATAATGCTCAAATATCCAAAACAGAATTTCCAGAATCAACTAGAACACTAGACAGGGAACTGAAAAATGAGTTTTTACCAGAAGGTCTAGCGCTAGAATTGTTACCTACTGCCTTAATTGTAGAAGACAACAGAGATGTCGCGGCTTATGTGGCTTTGTGTCTTAGGCGGCGTTACAATGTCATACATGCGGTTGATGGTAAAGATGGAATAAATAAAGCCTTTGAGGAGATACCAGACATTATTATTTCTGATGTGATGATGCCTAAAATGAATGGGTTTAAACTAGTGGAGACACTAAAAAAAGATGACAGAACATCTCATGTTCCTATAATCTTACTTACTGCAAAGTCAAGTCTTGAAGATAAATTAAGTGGTTTAAAGTACGGCGCTGATAGTTTTCTAATAAAACCATTTAATAAAGAAGAATTGATCATAAGAATGGAACAGTTAATAGCGCTTAGGAATAAGCTTTGGAAGAAATATTCTGTCCTAAAAAAGAAGGGAAATTCACTTGAGCAAACTGATGATCCACAAGATAAGTTTATTACCAAAACAGTTAAATTTGTTGAAAACAATCTTGAAAATCATGATTATGGAGCAGAAAGCTTAGCAAAAGATCTTAATTTAAGTGTTTCTCAATCTTATCGTAAAATTAAATTTATAACAGGTAAATCAACTGCCGTATTTATTAGATGGGTCAGATTGCAACACAGTTTAGAAATGCTGAAGAACACAGAAAAGAGCATTTCCGAAGTTTCTTATTCCTGTGGGTTTAAAGATCCTTCTTGGTTCAGTAGAGCGTTTAAGGAGGAGTTTGGTTACCCACCAAGTGCTGTGGTAAAGTAGTTTTGTAAGTACGTGTTTAATTTAATGGTCAATTATATATTTTAGCTTCAAACTTTGAAATGGAATTCTATTTAGTAGAGTATTTAGTTTACTGAATAGTATTGCATTTAGTATTGCATAAAAACATTATTATCTATCACTTGGCCTTTTATTCCATGATTAATTTCATTATAACAAAGCTTAAGCTTTAGGGCTTAGTCATTCAAGGTTCAGCTTTTTATAATTCGAATTTCTTCTTCTGATCTGATCATAATAAAACAGATTTGGCCAGAAACTAGATCAATATTATAAGTACTATCATATAGCCCTTCCTTATTAGGGTTCTAGGTTGCGAAGGCTTGTCCAATATTATTAAAACCCTTTATAGCTATCTGCTTATTTACTGGAGAATCACCCAAAAATTACCATCTGGATTTCTTTAATCGGGATATCATGATATAGAAACAACCATAAGTTCTGCAGGGCTCAATTTATTGTCTTGATATCGCGAACCAGTGTCTTTTTTTAAATTTAGTCGGTTTTTTTTAAAATGATATAATACTGATTGATTATGCATTTATAGTACAAGTATCTACTGCTCTTTTTTTCAAACTTTATTTTATTATTTAATTAAAACTAAAGTCATGATAAAAGAGATATTCTGTTTCTATTCCTAACACCTAAAACAAAGGTCTAAGTCAAAACCTAATCATTTTATAGGAAAACATACGCTTTCGCAAAGCTACTCTCGGACCATATGTCTAATCACATACTGGCAACAAGTGCACAGCGTTGCCCCGATGTTTTCATGCCTTGTCGACAATGATATGGTTCCGTTTAGCCTTAATATTTTTTAACACTTAAAACTTAAGTTATGGCCCCATTATTATTGATCCTCGAATGGCTTGGAGAGGAAGACGGTGGGTTTTAAACCCCTCAAAAGAATAGTAAGCATGGATTAAAAAAACAAACAACTTTGCTAATCCTATTACTTGTCAAGGTACTGCTACTAAAAAACATGTTGATTTATTAGAGATAATAGTATATACCCCGGAAGACTTGGTTTTAGAGTTATAATTAATTAACGGTATTGCGGTAGTGTATATAGATGGAAGTATCTATAATGTTGTTGTGGCAGGCACCCCATAATACCGATTGAGGTAATTTGACTACACCCGCTTATTGCCCCTTTCTATATAAATAAACTTTGCACCTTAAAGTATGGTGATTTATTTTACTTTTCAAATCATCCAATTGGAAGTCATTGTTTTCTCTAAAATAATGCTCGAATGCAATTATACTGCTTCAATATGATCAAATACTACAAATCAAGATGTCTCATAATAAAGATATTTAACCAATTATAAGGTGGATTCTACCTATAAAACATTTAACGTTATTCGATAACCTTTTATCCTTTATTTAGTAGGGAACCTTAAACTGTTTTCACATAAATCAAAAAACATGAAAAATCTAAACAAAATGAAAAATCAATTTTATCACTTGCTTGTTTATTTATTATTTTGCTTTTTGCCATCGCAAATGCAATCTCAAAATTGGGTTCCTCAGGCAATTGATTTATTACCAGTTGACTATGCTGTTTATTCAATTTCAGTTGTCGATGAAAATGTGGTTTGGGCAGTAGCCTATGATCGAACAGCAGGGGTCCCTGTCGCAGTAGACCACATTATCAAAGTACTTAGAACAACCGACTCAGGAGCTTCCTGGGATGTTTTTGATGTAACGGAAGCAATAGGCCGGAAAAGTTTTGATATTGTTGCTTTTAATCAAGATACAGCTATTATTACAACTCTAACTTCAGGTGATAATGGATTTGTAGGTGGCGTATTTAAAACAGAAAATGGGGGAGGAAGCTGGACGCAAAAATCTTTAGGTTATACCGGAAGCGTTTGGGTTCGTTTTTTTAATCAAACTGACGGGGTAATTATTAACATAAACAGTATGGCCACTACCAATGATGGGGGAGAGACTTGGCTTCCTGTTCCATCGGCTAATATTCCAGTATTTCAAACTGATGAATACACACTTATATCTACGGGTACTAATTCTTGTCAAGTCATTGGCGATCATATTTGGTTTGGTACAAATATGGGTAGAGTTTATAGAAGTCAGGACAAAGGACTAAACTGGGAAGTTTTTGATTCCTCTCTTGGTAGTTCTGCCACAATACTATCTGAAGCTTTTAAGGATACATTAAATGGAATAGCGCTTGATATCAGTTCACCAATTACAAAATTTAGTAAAACCGCAAATGGTGGAGAAACGTGGACAAATGTTTCTTCAAGTCCGGATTTGAGAATTCGAAATATCTCCTATTTGCCAGGTACAACAAGCACCCTGATCGGTACTTCGGATATATCATCCAATCCAATAACTGCTTATTCTGTAGATTTCGGAGAAACCTGGAAAGTTATTGATGAAAACATTCCACTCAGGGCTACTCAGTTTATCTCCTCAACTGTAGGGTGGGCAACTAAAAGTAGGATTAGTTCATCTAACCAAGCAGCCATGTACAAATGGGACGATAGTGATATTTTTGACTGCAACCCTGCTTCTAAGAGCTTTTCCAACAACCCATTGACCCATTCAGGCTCTGGTTCAAGCAGCACAGTAGTTGCATTTGACCCTGGCAGTAAAACACCATCCTTTACCATCTCCGGCCTCAATACCAAAATCAATGGCAATCCGAATAGTCGCTTTATTGATGAAGTGACAGTCACTTATGTATATGAAAATGGCACAACTGGAACATATGGTGCTTTCAGTGGCAGTAATACCACCAGCGTGACTGTAGATATTCTTAAAACCGATATTGAATCGGTGACGGTCTCTCTCGCAGATGGATACGATGGCAATTTTAGTGGCACCTTGTCCGTTTCACTCACTGACATCGACTATTGTGGTGTCGGCTCTGTTTGCCCCGATGCCGACAACGACGGTGTGTGCGATGTGGATGATGTTTGCCCCGGTGGCAATGACAACCTAGATGCTGATGGGGATGGTGTCCCTGATGACTGCGATAGCTGCACAAACGAAACCAGCTCATTTGACCCAAGTCTATTAACACACCAAGGCACAGGCTCTTCTGTTTCGTCCGTGACTATTCCCGTCGGCAATACGGAAGTCAACTTTACCATAAACGGCCTCAATGCCAAAACCAATGGCAATCCAAGCAAGCGTTTCATTGATCAAATAACCGTCACTGATAACAACGGAGTATCCTATGGCACTTTCAACGGGGATATACAAAGCTCTGTCAATATAGAGATAAGTGGTGGTGTGGAATCCGTGATGGTTTCACTTACTGATATTTACGATGGAGACACTGGAACCGAAGTGCTCAACGTGAGCATGTCTGACGTAACTACATGCGTTCCTCCTCCCTCTCCTCCGGCTTCCATACTCAGCAGCAATGACGTTGTGCCAGAGTCCTTTAATAGGACAATTGCCATTTACCCTAACCCAACCCGTGACATTGTGAATCTTGAGCTAAAGAACTACTTAGAACAAAGAGTTTCGATTTCCATATACAACAACCTTGGACAGCGGGTACTCTATATGTCAGAGCAGGAACTAAACAACACTGTATTAAGTATTGACCTAATCAACAGGCAACTACCAGATGGCATTTACATCCTTGCTGTCAGTACAGTAAATGGAAGTCAGACAAAACAATTTGTCCTTCAACAGTAGCAAACAAGATTTCACTCTCTACTACCGGAAAGGGGGTGGGGTTGGAAAGTAAAGAAATAGTTGTTTTCATAAAAAGTTAAAAGAAGTCACTTTAATAAAGTGACTTCTTTTATTTAACAAAGAGCAGAATTGTTTTCTATTACCTTTTCTTTGATACCCTATTAAAAAAACGAATTTTTGGTTATTTAACTTTCATGCAATAAACAAAAAGCCCTTACCAGAATTTGATAAGAGCTTTTTCTTGTTGAGGTCGCGAACGGATTTGAACCGCCGTACGAGGTTTTGCAGACCTCTGCCTAACCGCTCGGCCACGCGACCTTTTTCGGTTGGCAAATATAGAATAAATATTATTTACTTTCATAGGATTTCCCATCATGTTACTTTTAAAAAGAGCTTTTCTGAAGAATTTTCTGAAAACAAATCCCATAACTACCGTAAAATCAACCATCATCGTTAATTTGACCATTGTTTTAATTATTAGTTAAAATATCAATTAAGTTAAGATTGCCTCTCCTCGTTAACCTTTTTCTAAATCACTACATCATGAAACACGAATTGATAGGACTGTTATCTCTCCCTTTCTTCTTTGCACGCCAAAGAAGGTTCCAATTGAGGATTTGCCAACGGAAAGGTCGTTCCATAAAAGTATTGAAGCCCTATTTAATGCTCAAGGGGGCTATGATCTATAGAATAGTATGAGTATCTGATCTTATGACA
>Ga0206131_10007547_pt1 | contig 10869 bp, 10 predicted proteins | sample Helgoland_Spring_FD_148636 | JGI IMG/M metagenome (GOLD analysis project Ga0206131, IMG submission 148636) | Pelagic subsurface seawater microbial communities from Kabeltonne, Helgoland, North Sea - Helgoland_Spring_Bloom_20160517_1 | ecosystem: Environmental > Aquatic > Marine > Epipelagic ... | reverse complement strand
GCCAAGAAGCGAGCGACCTCGCACGGTGTGGAGCGGCTTGGGCAGATCACTTTTCATCCGAGTGCCCTTGCCAGCAGCCAAGACGATCGCACTCAGCGTCATGATCGAGCAGTCATGATCGAGCAGTCATGATCGAAGCTTCACCGTTTCGAAGCTTCACCGTTTCGGTGTCGCTCTCTACCAACAGTGACGGAACAGTTATCGGTGAGATGATGATCGGTGAGACAACGACCGACGGAAAAAGTGATGAGCTGGCCCTGCAGGGTTCGAACCTGCGACCTCCTGTACCAAAAACAGGCGTTCTTCCAACTGAACTAAGGGCCATCAAGGAAGTACGATATCTCCCCGAACGGAGCCTCGCTGCTCTTTCCCAACATTCCCGGTCAGACAGGGACCAGAAGATTTCTCACATGAGTTGTGTGGAACCCAAAGAACGGCGACGCGAAGTAAGCCTGGGCAGATAGTGTCTAGCCCGCTATGGGATCACTTGTAAAGAAGCGCCGCAAGCGCATGCGTAAGAAGAAGCACCGCAAGATGCTCAAGCGCACGCGAGCACAGCGCCAGCGCGGCAAATAAGCCGCCACTTCAGCCAAACACCCGTCGTTTTCGACGTGTCACTCTGCCACGCATCGTCCAACGGCTTGGTTTGCGCACCGCAAATCTCGGTGAGTCTGCGCGACGTGGAGTATGCGACTCATGCTAGGCCGTGATTACCGCGCCCTCAATGAGCAACACAGAGTGCGGGACTCAACGCGTCGCCGTAGCAACCAGCATGTGGTCGCCAGGGAACGCGCCCTCGACGAACCACGTTGAGCCGCTGCCAGCCAACCGTGCACGACGACCGGAATGATCGCTTAAACGGTCGCGCCAGACGGCCAGTTTGGGCTCGACCATCACCGCCGCATCCTCAAGGTCGTTGCCGTTATCACCTGCCGGTCCGCCCATGTCATCCCACGCCCGATACACCGCGGGCGTGCTGCAGTGCAGCGGCGGCGTGAGCAACGTCACCGTTGTTGGCACATACGGCAGTGGCTCGACGAGTTCACCTATGCCGGTGACGCGAGCCCGACCGCCTGCCAAACAGAAAGCGACATCGGCCCCTATGCGTGCCGCTGCTGCCGCGTCGTCAAACCCCGCTGCCCGAAGAATGGCAGCGGCGTCTGAGGATCCCCCACCCAATCCAGCCCCTGGCGGAATCCGCTTCGTGACATGGATCTGCCGTTGTGCACCAACCAGGGCCAGAGCACGCGACACCAGATCGGAACCGTCACCCTCGCCATCGTAGGTACCTGTGTATTCCACACCTGTGCCTGCCGACATCTCAAGTGTGTCGCCGAAATCCAGTGTGATCATTTCGGCATCAATCAGATGCATGCCGTCGTAACGTATGCCGGTGACCCGTAACGAGAGCGTAAGTTTGGCCGGAGCGAACAATGTGGCGACGTCGGGGAGCACCCGCGCAGGTTAGCTGGCGAGACGCCTGGCCTTGGCCAACGCACACCATTGCTCGACACCAATCTGTTCCGGTCGGCTGTCGGACGCAACGCCGGCTGCATCAAACTGCTCGGGGGTCACAAGTCCGGACAAGGACTTTCGCAACATCTTGCGTCGTTTTCCGAACGCAGCTCGCACCAGCTCAAACACCGGGCCGATTGGTTCGTCGTAGCGCGGTTGTTCGTGACGTACCAGGCGCACGAGGGCCGATTCGACTCTCGGCGGCGGCAGGAAGACCGACGCTGGCACCTTGGCGACCAGCTCACCGGTGGCCCAATAGGCCACCTTGACCGAAGGGATTCCGTAGGTTGAGGAGCCAGGCCCTGCGACAAGGCGTTCTGCGACCTCGCGTTGGACCATCACCAGTAGGGATGTGATCTGAGGAACGTCGTCCAACACGTCGAGAACGAGCGGTGTAGCAACGTTGTAGGGAAGGTTCGCAACCATTGCCCACGACTTGTCGGCGGGCGTGACCTGATCCCAGTCCACTTTCAAGGCGTCTTCGTGCACAACCCGAACTGCATCATTCGTGCCGAACTGGGCCCGAAGAGCCTCGACAAGACCATCGTCGACCTCAACAGCCACGACAGTGCAGCCGGCACTCACAAGGCCAGCCGTAAGTGCACCCAGACCCGGACCTACCTCCGCCACGTGATCACCAGGTTTGACCCGGGCGAGCCGAACTATACGGTCAATCTGATTGGGGTCGACAAGGAAGTGTTGCCCCAGCGATTTATCAGGGTGCAGTCCGAATCGCGCGAGCAAGTCGGCTGTGCCCTTAGCGCCATGCTGGCTGGGCTCAGCGCTCAACGGAGGTGGAGGCCGCATACGGGCCAAGGTTTGTCACCTTCGAGTTCGAAGAGTTGGTTTGCCATCTTGTCTTGGTCGGCGGGTGTGGCCTGCGACGGCAGCACGCCAACCAGTTCCGGCCAGTAGCTTCGGGCCACGCGGTCCCACGTCGGCTGCCAGAACTGATACGCGCCGTGGTACAGACCGCTCCAATCGACAATGTTGTAGTTCCCACTCGATTCACAGAGCCGTAATGCCGCCCAGTCAGCAGCCGTTGGCGGCTCGCTAGGAACCGAATGAGGCCCTGGGTCAACGGTTGGCACCGGTTGATCAAAAGTCAAGAAGGACAAGGCAACCCAACCAGACACGGGGACGTCAATCTCGGCCCACTGATGGTCTCCAGCGATGACGACCTTGCCTGTCACATGGACCTGTGACCTTGATGTGACCGCACTAAAGATTTGGCCTGCGGGTGTGGACCGCACATTAATCCCGTTGCTCGAGAGCACGAACATCCATGCGTTCTCGATCTGCGACGATGCTGCGGGTTCTGATGTCGGCTCAGGCGTCGCCTCAGGCGTCGGCTCAGGCGTCGGCTCAGGCGTCGGCTCAGGCGTTGGTTCAACAGTCGGCTCGGGCGTCGGCTCAACAGTCGCCTCAACAGTCGGCTCGGCCGACCCAACAACAGCCGACTCCTCGACGATTGGCTGAGCTTGGGGCGTAGGCGATGGCTCCAACGTCGGCTCAGTGGTGGCCGCTGGCTCAATCGCCTGCGCTGAAACGATTACTGCTGCTGGCAGAGCGGTTGGCACCGGTGGTGCAGTAGGGCTGTCCCCGACCAACTGAGACGCTGGTTCCAACTGGATTTCGGTCGGGATGGGAATCGCCGGATCCGAGAGTCCGCTGATCTGGGGAGCGCTTAGCGTTGCCACGTCCGTCGTTTCGCCTGGCCCAACAAGCCGAGGTGCAAAAAGCACAGCACAAACGACGACCAGGATGTTTACTCCTACGAGTAGTTTCTTGAAAGCGGTTTTCATGGCAGAGGTCTCTTCGCACCAGAGCATACGTCCAAAACCAGCCGGCTCAGGTCGCGTTCACTGAAGCCCCGTAATGTAACCGCAACATACGCGTTGGCGGGCGCAGGTGTGGCCGCAGTCACGATTTCATCACAAGAGTCGACAAACTCATTGGAATCATGCGGCTATCTAAGGTTGAGCCCCGGATAAGCCCGATGGGTGTTGCTCCAAGTGGCCATTGCGATGTCGGTCACTGGCTCGCTGCGAAGCGACGCGACTGCTTCCCCGACAACCCCGACCCACGCTGGCTGATTCGGTTTTCCCCGATGTGGAACCGGCGAAAGATACGGCGAATCCGTCTCGACCAACAGCTTGTCGATGGGGCACTCGACTGCTGCCTGTTGGACATCGGCAGCCGACGTAAACGACACGATGCCGCTAAACGACAACCACGCTCCACGCTCCACACCAGCAGCAGCCTCGTCCGGGCCGCCGGTGAAACAGTGAAAGATGGTGTGGTCGGGAACACCTTCGGTGTCGAGAATCTCGAACGTCTCGTCCCACGCCTCGCGAGTATGAATCACCAGTGGCAGTTCGTACCGGTGGGCGAGTGAGATTTGCGCTGCGAACATATCTCGTTGCGTCTGCCGAGGCGAATGGTCGTAGTGGTAATCAAGTCCGCATTCTCCAACGGCAATCACCTTTGGTGCCCGCAGCAGTGCTTCGAGGCCGTCGAGCCCGTGTTTCGCCTCGTGCGGATGCAGCCCTACCGTGGCGTATACCCGGTCGAATGCCGCTGCCCTGTCTACACAACCCTGCGAAGTTGCTAGGTCACAGCCGACATCGATGAATTTGGTGACACCAGCCTGGTTCGCGACAGCAATCGCTTCTGCAGCATCGTCGCCAAGATGGCAATGATTGTCGATCCATTCGACGTCGGGCGAAGTCACGACAGCTTGAGGCGAGGAAACAACGGGTCGCCCATTTCAACCGACAGTCCGCCGGGATACCCACCCCAGGCGGCTGCTTCGGGTAGTCGTTGTTCTTCGACCGTGCCGCTCATGCCCAGTCGCTTCCAGACAGCTTCGGACGAGTCAGGTATCGACGGCCACGCAAGGATCGTGGCGATACGCAACGCTTCGAGCGCATCACCCATCACCGCGTCGACCTCTGGACCTGGCTCCATCTTCCATGGTTCGTGTTCTTGCAGATACTCGTTTGTATCCCGCACGATGCGCCACGTTGCCTCGAGGGCAACCGACGGCGCAACCCGTTCCCAAGCCGCTGCGGTGTCGGCGTATGCCTCTGCCACGATTGGGGCGAGCGATGAGTCAGCCATGGGGGCAGGGCCCACTCCCCCGCACTTCTTACCAACAACTGTGGCGACGCGACTGACGAGGTTGCCGTAGTTGTTGGCCAAGTCGGTGTTGTACTGGGACAACATGCCTTCGTAGCTGAATTCACTATCGGGGCCGAAAGGATGGCCACGCAGCAATGCGTGACGGAATCCGTCGACACCGAAGTCTGCGATCATTTCGCCAGGCGACACCTGGGTGACGTTGCCGCTCTTTGACATCTTCTCGCCGCCAAGCAGGAGATAACCATGGATGTGAAACTTCGGCATGATGTCCACACCGGCCGCCATGAGCATGGCCGGCCAATAGATCGTGTGGAATCGCAGAATGTCCTTGGCCATGAAATGGTGGGTCGCTGGCCACCAGGTATCAAAACGTTCTTGATCCGCCCCGTAACCGACTGCTGTTGCATAGTTAATAAGTGCGTCGTACCACACGTAGAAGACGTGTTTGTCATCCCACGGGACCGGAATACCCCAGTCGATCGAGGTCCGGGTCATCGACACGTCGTCGAGGCCTAACCGAAGGAGCCCTTCGGCTTCGTTGCGGTATTGCGACGGGGTGATGTTGTCGGGAATCGCCTCGAACCACTGCTCTAGACGTTCTTGGAATGCCGACAGCTTGAAGAAGTAATTGTCTTCGCTCAGCTGCTCGACGGGGCGATGATGGATCGGACAGTGGTCACCATCGACGAGTTCGTCTTCGTTGTAGTACGCCTCGCAGCCCACGCAATACATGCCTTCGTAGGTGCTTTCGTAGATGAAGCCGTTGTCGTACGCCCGCTGGAGCAGCGTCTGCACGGCTTCGTGATGCCGAGGTTCGGTGGTACGGATGAAGTCGTCGTTGGCCAGGTTGAGCTGCTGGAATGCTTCTTGGAACCGGGCCGAATTCTCGTTGGCTTGTTCGATCGGTGTCCGACCAGCCTCTTCTGCTGACCGCTGGATCTTGAGACCATGTTCGTCGGTTCCGGTGAGGAAGAAGACCTCGTCGCCCAGCAAACGATGCCATCGTGTCACTGCATCGACATTGAGCGCGGTATACGCATGCCCGACATGGGGAGCGTCATTGACGTAGAAGATCGGGGTCGTTCCGTAAAAGCGGGCCACCCCGCAAGGCTAGGCGGTGCTATCACAGCCACGGCACACATTTTCCTGAACGTGCTCAAATCGTGGTTCGTTGCCTCAGCCGGTCCGACCCCAAGCGCGTACGGTGGTCCTGTGTTTCCGCTGAAAGACGACAACCCAACGACACGAACAGCGTGGGTCACGATCATTTTTATCGTGCTTAACGTGGCCGTCTTCTTCGGACCGCAGGGTATGGCTGACCCCCAAAACACCGAACGAGATATCACGCTTGAGTTTGCAGCAATTCCGTGCGAAGTTGTGACGGGCAGCGGCATCACCCTGATCGAAGTCCGCGAGCTCTATGAACGGGGCAACGACACCGCGTGTGACCTTGATCCCACTGGATTACCCCTGTTCCCAAACAAACCGGAACGAGTGGCCGTGATCTTCTCGATGTTCATGCACGGCGGGTGGATGCACCTGCTTGGCAATGTCTGGTTTCTGTGGCTGTTTGGCAACAATGTTGAGGATCATCTTGGAACGGCCCGCTACTTCATCTTCTATCTCGTCGGCGGGATCACTGCCACGGTCGCCCATATCGCAGTGCAGCCCGACAGCATCGTCCCTATCGTTGGCGCATCCGGTGCTGTTGCAGCGACCATGGGCGCGTATGCAGTGTGGTTCCCGAATGCCCCAATTCGTACGTTCATTTTCCTGGTGTTGTGGCGGGTCAAGGCGAAATGGTGGCTTGGCTTCTGGCTCATCAGCCAATTCTTCATTGGCGCCGATAGCCAGGTCGCCTGGATGGCCCATGTCGGCGGTTTCGTGTTTGGCGCAGCGACAGCGCTCCTGGTCCGTCGCTTTCCTGCGGCACGGGACCGAGCCTTCACCCAGCCGTACCGATTCGACGGACGCCCATGGGATTCCACCGGCACCTTCGGTGGCGGTGGACGAGCGTCGCCGAAGGCGCCTTAGAGCGGTCCTGGGCCGGCAAACGCGGCGGTGATTGCGGCCCGCTTGTCGGCCGGAACCTGATGAAGCCAGATGTCCTCTGCGAGGCCAAGATCAGCCATCGTGCGCCGAGCACGCACCTTGCCGATCCCGGGAACGGCCTCGAACACCTTGACCGCAAAACATCGACCCACCAACGGGTCAGCATCAGCCGCAGCGAATGCAGCCGACAGGTCAGCCTCGCCCGAGCGGACGGCTGCGATGCTTGCAGCGATCGCTTCACGGGCTTCGGACGCCCGGTCAAAGGCCATGGTTTGGTCGCTCATAGGAGGCTGAGTGCCAGCTTGGCTGCAGCTTCCTCGGGGTCGTCGGCGTTGGTGACAGCACGACCGATGACCAGGAGGTCAGCACCGCCATCGAGCGCTTGCTGTGGCGTAGCTGCGCGGGCCTGATCGTCGGCTGCAACACCTTCTGGTCGGATACCAGGGACTACCCGAACCAACCGGGGAGCGATCGTTCGAGCATCGCTCAAATCTTCGGCAGCGCATACGATCCCACCGCAACCAGATTCCATGGCCATACGCAGCCGACGGGGAACGATGTGCGACGGTGCACCTGCGTCGCTCGTGAGCACAGTGACCGCAAGTCCAATCGGGGCATCAAGGCCCGCCGCTTCGGCGCCAGCGTTGAGGCCGTCGACCCCTGCTTTGAGCATGTCTTCACCACCCCGGGCATGCATGGTCAGGTACTTGGCGCCAAGTGCACCCAACACCCGGCCAGCCTTGCCAACCGTGTTGGGGATGTCATGAAGTTTGACATCAAGAAAGACATCCATGCCCAGATCCTGCATGACACCGATGGCTTCAGGACCAGCGGCCGAGAAAAGTTCCAGGCCGACCTTGGCTACTCCGAAATAGTCGGTAACCGACGCTGCGAGACGCCGAGCCACGATCAGATCGTCGACATCAAGTGCGATCGCAAGTTTTGGGCGTATCGCAGCGAGTGCTTCTTCGGACGACATTATTGGGGGGTCCTCTCTTGGGATGGCTTACTTTTCGAGCGCGCCCACCAGGGCACTGACCTCGGTCACGTCGTGTAGTTCACACCACTGGGCCATCTCATCACGAATCCGCACTACCGCGCGTGGATCCGCAAAAGTTGCTGTCCCGACTTGCACAGCACACGCGCCAGCGAGCATGAACTCGATTGCATCGATGCCATGGACGATTCCGCCACAACCAATCACGGGAAGTTCAGGCAGTGCATTCGCGACATCGTTCACTGCTCGGACCGCAATCGGACGAATAGCGGGACCCGACAGGCCGCCTCGTCCCTTGCCGAGACGAGGTTTGCGGGTCTCGACGTCGATAGCCAAGCCAATCATGGTGTTGGCCACGGTCACCGCTTCGGCCCCGCCCCGTTGGGCGGCATCGGCGATTGGCACGATGTCGGCAAGGTTCGGACTGAGCTTGGCCCACCGAGGCACATCAAGGATGTCGGTTGCCGCCATCGCATCGTGGGTGGCCTCGGCCGAATGGGCGAACATGCGGTCGCGGTCCTCGACGTTTGGGCAGGAGACGTTCACTTCAACTGCAGTCAGAAACCCTGCAACCGGTGCAAGCAGTTCTGCGGCCTGGCGGTATTCATCGATCGACCGACCCCAGATACTCACCACGATGCGCGCTCCAGCAGTGATGAGCGGATCGAGATCATGATCGATCCAACCCTGAACACCGGGACCTTGGAGACCAACACTATTGATCATCCCTGCGTCGGTGGAGTGCACGCGTGGTGCCGGATTCCCAGCCCACGGTTCGTGAAGGAGCGACTTCACTACGATCGCTCCCGCATCGCTGAGTTCGAAATACGCAGCCAACTCTGCGCTATGGCCAGCGGTGCCAGACGCCGCCATAATCGGCGACGCGAGCTCGACAGAGCCAACAGTCACGGTCATATCGGTGGTCGTCTGACGAACCCGTTTGCGAAACAGACCCACCGCTACCGCCCCTGCCACATCTGTGACGCTAAAACCGCGAATACCGCGGACTGAGCGTCACAGATCGGGTTGGGGCTCATAGATGTACGCCTCGGTGGTATGCCTGCAGCGGACGCACGACCAGTGGGTGTTCCCGCTGCGCAGCGATGCCGTTGGCCGCAGCTCGGGCAGCGGCAATTGTCGTAAACAGAGGCAAACCAGCTCGACTCGCAGCCCGGCGGATGTAATCGCCGTCGGCATGAGCACCACGGCCCCGTGGTGTATTGATCACCATGACCAGACGCTGTTTTTCAATCAGTTCGACCGCGTCGGGAAGCGACACGCTGCCATCATGTTCGCCGGCTGGCGCTCCGACCTTTGCGGCAACACCGGCTACCTCGACGCCCTCAGCCCGAAGGGCAGCAGCTGTGCCGGCGGTCGCAATGATGTCGAAACCCAGTTCGGCATAACTACGGGCCGCCTCGATGCCCATTGCCTTGTCGCGGTCGGCCACGCTGAAGAAGATCGCGCCAGCGTCTGGCATCTTGGTACCCGCAGCAATCTGGCTCTTGGCGAATGCCAGGCCGACTCCCAAGTCGATACCCATAACTTCGCCCGTACTGCGCATTTCTGGACCGAGTAACTGGTCGCTCTCGGGGAAGCGGTTAAACGGCAAGACAGCTTCTTTGACCGCAACATGGTCGCCAGGGGCGATATCGCCAAGCATGCCTTCGGAGCGCAGTTCTTCCAAGCTCGCACCCAGCATGACCCGGGTTGCGATCTTCACCAACGGACGCCCCGTTGCCTTGGCCACAAACGGCACGGTACGCGATGCACGAGGGTTGGCTTCGAGCACATAGATATTGCGTTCTCCCCCATCGTTGGTGACTGCGAACTGCACGTTGAGCAGCCCAATGACTTCGAGCTCCGTAGCAAGCGCTGCGGTCACCGCTTCGAGGTCAGCAATTGTTTGCGGCGGCAGCGATTGCGGTGGAATCATGCACGCGCTATCACCAGAGTGCACACCGGCTTCTTCGACATGTTCCATGATCCCGCCGATGAGTACTTCACCAGTGCTGTCACGAATCGAGTCAACATCGACTTCGATCGCATCTTCGAGGAATCGATCGACAAGCACCGGGCGTTCTGCGGATAGACCGCCCTCGCGTCCCAACGAACCCATCGAGGCGAGTTCGGCCATTGCATCGCGCAAGCCTTGCTCGTCGTGCACGATGGTCATGGCTCGGCCGCCAAGGACATACGACGGGCGCATAAGTGCCGGGTATCCGACCTTGTTGACCACGGCAATAGCTTCTTCGACGGTGGTCGCAGTGCCGCCCGGAGGTTGCGCTATGTCGAGTCGTTCACACAGCGCATTCCACCGCTCGCGGTCCTCGGCCAGGTCGATTGAGTCCGGGCTTGTCCCGGCAATCAGCTCACGTGGTAGTTCACCAGCCAGTTTCAGTGGTGTCTGGCCTCCAAGGCTCACGATGATGCCAGCAATACCTGGGCCGCCACCGGCTTCGGCTGAAGCGATCTCGGCCTCGATGATGTTCATGACATCGTCGTAAGTCAGCGGTTCGAAATACAACCGGTCGCTGGTGTCGTAGTCGGTCGATACCGTCTCGGGATTGCAGTTGACCATGATGGTCTCATAACCGGCGTCGCGTAGTGCGAAGCTGGCGTGGACGCAGCAGTAGTCGAACTCGATGCCCTGACCAATGCGATTCGGCCCCGATCCCAAGATGATGACCTTGGGACGATCGCTGGGCGCAACCTCGCTGTCGTCTTCCCATGTCGAGTAGTGATACGGCGTGTCGGCTTCGAACTCGGCGCCACAGGTATCTACCGTCTTATATGTGGGGAAGACACCTGCTTCCCGGCGAGCGGCACGGACAGTAGTGAGCTCGACCTGCCACAGGTACGCAAGCTGTTCGTCGCTGAATCCATGGCGTTTGGCCCGGCGCCAGTCAGCCCGACCCATGTCCGCAAATCCAACAGCTTCGAGACGAGCCCGTTCTTCAGAAATCACCAGCATCTGATCGAGGAACCACGGGTCAACCTTGGTCGCTTCGTAGACCTCGTCGACCGTCTTACCCCGACGGAGCACGGCTTCGAGTTCCCAGATCCGTTCAGGCGTACCGATGGCTGACTGTGCGAGCAGTTCGTCGATTGGCACGTCGTCGAGTAGTGCCTCGCCTGGATCACAGTTGAGCCCAAACCGG
>Ga0206131_10007544_pt1 | contig 10871 bp, 6 predicted proteins | sample Helgoland_Spring_FD_148636 | JGI IMG/M metagenome (GOLD analysis project Ga0206131, IMG submission 148636) | Pelagic subsurface seawater microbial communities from Kabeltonne, Helgoland, North Sea - Helgoland_Spring_Bloom_20160517_1 | ecosystem: Environmental > Aquatic > Marine > Epipelagic ... | reverse complement strand
CGCCATTAATTCCGGAAGCTATGTGAAAGAGTTTAGCTAAACCCAGAAAGAACACAACATATTTAATAGAGGAATAGTCAAAACTTTCTTGTGAAATTTCGACTAAAACTGCAATAATTTGGTCAATATTGATCCATATTCCTATAAAAATAAGTCCACCAACAACTAGCTGATTAATTGCAGTCTTCTTGTACAAATTCTTTACCTCTTCTATGTTATTATTTGCCCATGCTTTTCCAACTAAAGGCAAAGCAATATTACTTAATGCTCTGGAGGGTATTTCAATGACAGAACTCATAAATACTGCTAAAGAATAAATTGCAACCGCTTTTAATCCTTGGTTCTCTCCAACGCCAAGAACTCCAACCATAGAGCCTATCATCAAAACATCAATCATATTTGATATTTTAAACCCAAGACCTGAGAAAAAATTGGCAATTCCATATTTGAAAAAACGCTGTTTATTTTTAGGTGTCATAACTTCCTTATCCTCTTTTACATCGAATTCTTTAATCTTTACCAAATAAGCAAGGAGTAACATGGATTGCATTCCATATATAAGAACGAAGCAAAGCATGAAAAATTCAAAACTAAATAATTCAAAATAATATAAAAGCAATAAAACAGTCTGAGCGACTCTCATAAATATTTCACTAATAACCAATTGGTAAACACTGTGAAACACCGCTTTTAAATATTGGGTAAGAATACCATTAACTGCAACAAAAAAAACAAAAGGGATTAATAAAAAATATTTATCACCAAGCGCCTTCGCGTTGTTTTCGTAAGGCAATAGAACAACTGATTTACCAAAATATAAACAACTACCAACAATAGCTACCCCAAACATGCAAACTATAGTTACGAATCGAAGCATGCCATAGTTATTACCTTCCTTTTTTCTGAATTTATGTAGAAATTTAATTAAAATAGAAGGCATGCCCATCATCGCAAACTGACCACCAAGCAAGCCAATAGTGACTATTATTCGAGTCAATCCATATTCATCTGCCTCCAACATCATTGGGAACAAAATCATCGTATTTATTGCACCTAAAAACACACCTGTAAAAAGTGTAATCGTATTCCAAACGCTTTGTTTTGCAACTATTCCCATGTAATTATTGCTAAAATACCACTAGATTAATTAAAATATTTCTTATTGAACGTGAATTGTTAATGACAGATTGTTTGTATTCACAACTTTAAATATTGAAAGCTGCTAAATTTGATGTATATGGAATTCACTATTCCCATTCTTTAACCTTTTTTAGGAAACATGAATGATCTATCAAAAAACTATTTCGTGAGGTATAATAATATTGTTAGTCAAACGGAAATCAAAAATGCTCTGAAAAAAAAACAGAGAAATTTTTCTTGTTTAGGTAATAATTACATCTTTTCTGCTATTACCGTATAGCCTAAAGGAAATTTCTTCGCCGTTTTATTAGATATTCTTCTACCTATACCCGTATGAACAAAAACCCAGGTTGACCATTGAATAAACCTAACTAGCGGTTTACCTATCAAAGGAATTACTTTTAAATTTTTAGCAAAAATATCAGCAATAATTTCAGGCGCACCTCCAGTAGCTTTTAAAGACAAGACTTTCATTCCAGCCTCCTCCGTCATGGACTGCAATGCAAACTCTGTATATCTAAAATAATCGTGTGGTTCTTCATGAATACAATAATAAAACGGAACATTTAACAACATTACGCCTTTCGGTTTCAATACACGAGCCATTTCACTCATCATTAACTCCGGTCGACGAATATGTTCTAGAACTGAAGAAGTAATAATAACGTCAAATTCGTTATCTGAAAGTTCTAAAGGCTTATTCAAATCCGCATTCAAGTCTAAATATTTATTTAAGTGCATGGAATCTTGCCAGTCAACACAGAAATTATCTTCAACCAAATCTTTGTATGTGGCATATAAAGGAACATTCCCACAACCTAAATCAAGTAATTTACCTTTTGCATAATTGGATAATTCTTTTTGATAAAACTCTGCAGTAATATTAGTTGCCAACCTCGAAGAAACAGTAACCTCTTTTTTATCTCGAGACGCTTTTAATTTGCCAAATCTATAAACAAACTTTGTTGGCAACCAATTTTCTTTATTCTTCATAGCTAATTATTTCATCAGTTTATTAACCAGATCAATAAATTTATTTCGTTCATCAAGAGGAAACCTATCCATTATACTTTTTCTAGATTTTTGTGACAACATAATTTTATCACTTGACATTGCTTCAGTAAATAGACTTTTAAGTTCGTCCACATTTTTATGTTTCAAAACAAATCCACAGTCATCAATTATTTCTGGAATTGCAGCTACATCCGAGCCTATTGGTATGCACCCACATAACATCGCCTCACAAATTGCACTTGGAAACCCCTCACAAATAGACAGCTGCAAATAAAATTCATGCTCTGCATAAAGTGCTTTTAATTCATCGTAAGATACAGCATCAACTAATTTAACATTTGAAGGTATATTGATTACAGGGATATCATCGATTGTTCCTCCTACTATTGTAAATTTATTATCAGGGTAACTTTTTGCCATTTCAACAATCAAATCAATCCCTTTTCTGAAATAATTGGGATTATTCAAGAAACCAACAGTAATAAACGAGTTTGGAATTTTCGCTTCATCATTTCTAAACTGTGTAGCGTCATATCCATAAAACAATTCGGTATACCCACCTTTTACCTTTGGACAAAACACCATATAACCTTGCTCTGGATAATCATCATCAGTATATGTATATTTTGATTTCACCAAACTTTTATGAACAGGAGCAAAATGGGTCGATAACCGCAAAGACCAAGCTGTAAATGTTTTTAAAACCGGTCTGTTAAAATTCCCATAGTTTATAGAAGGAAAACTCACACAATCTGTTCCACCTAATACTATTAAACAAGGTTTTCTAAATATTTTAGAGAAAAATGCAGGTAAAAAAGATTGATACCCGGCAAACTGAACAATCACAATATTACTCCCCCATATATTAAATAATAAAAAGAAAAATTGCTTTATAAATTGAAACGGAACTAACGGTTTTTTGTTAGGGTTGAAAAATGATTTTTTAGTAATAAAATTTGCTTCAAGCAAACCAATATCCTTCCTAACAAAAGAAGTATTTAGAGAATGTATATATAAAACTTTCTTTTTATCCATTTATCCAAATCAAACTATTTCGTTTAACAGTTCTGCCATTTGAACTGTTAAATTTCTTCTTGAAAATTTCTCGATTGAATTACTAGAACATTCAACTTTTCCTGTTTCAGTAAATTCATTGTATAATGAAATTAATGTTGTCTTCAAATCAGATTTGTTGTTAAATGAAAAAGTATACCCAGCATCGGTCTCATTAACAATCCTACATGAATCTCCTTTTAGCGGGCCAATACAAATAATTGGTCGTCTTGCGGCTAAATATTCGAATAATTTACCGGGTATTACTCCCATTGAATTTGGTGTATCATTTATCGGCAAAAGCAATAATTGAGCGCCTAACAAATAATTAACAACTTCACTATGTGGAACATAATCTATCTTATTAAGGTTTTCGTTTAAATTGTTCTCAATTAGAGCATTTTTAATAGCTATATCCGTAGGTCCAACCATTTTAATTTCTAAATCTTTATGGAACCCATCAACCTCAGAACAAAGTTGTCCTAAAACTTCCCAAAGGTTATGGGGATTTCTATCCTTATTCATAGACCCTATGTGAACTATAGAAAATTTTTGATCCAGTTCTACATCTTTATTCGTAAAATCCTTTTCATCAAAACCATTATAAATAACATTGAAATCTCGCTTCGAGTGCTCTTTAAAATCTTTCGCCCAATTTGGGCTAACGGTAACCAATGAATCTGCATTTTTTATTACAGCATCTTCCAAGCGGTGATGTTTCTTATCTGCCCACTTTGACAACATCAATTTGTCATAAAAATCAATATTCGTCCAAGGATCTCTGAAATCAGCAAGCCAAGGAATATTAAATTTCTTCTTTAATGCCAACCCTATCATATGTGTGGTATGGGGAGGGCCATTTGATACTATAGCATCTACTTTATTTTCTTGTAAATATTTAGACAATCTCTTTACGGAAGGCTTTATCCAAAATTTTCTAGCGTCAGGAATAAACAGGTTTCCTCGTATCCAAATTGAAAGCTTCTCAATAGTTTTTGGCTTTTCATTTTCTGTTAAAAAGCCCGTTTGTATTTTATCCTCTTTCTTTTGCCCTATTAACCTTTTATACACTGTATATGGCTCCCAAATTGGCCCTCGTAAAACTTCAATATTTTCCGGAATATCTTTCTGCAAAGAGATATCAAGCACTGGAACCTCCCCTCCATCTGCTGTGAACACAACAGGTTCCCAGCCGTATTCTCTTAAATACTTAATAAATTTCAACCAACGCTGAACTCCGGCTCCACCACTTGGCGGCCAATAATAAGTAATAATTAAAACTTTTTTAATCATCTTTTCCTTTAACTATAGAAAGGTAACCAAAACCAAAAACTAATAAAATAATTAAACTAGAAGAAGCTAAAGCAATATTTGATAATGACTCAAACGACTGCAACTCATACTTTAATATAACCTCTTTACTCCCTTCAGGTATCTTAACCCCCCTTAAAGTATAGTCAACTCTGTTAATTGGAGTCATGACACCATCTACGTAAGCTTTCCAACCTAACGCATAATAAACTTCAGAAAAAACAATAAAGTGGTCTCCCCCTTTAACATTATTCAAAGAGTATTTAATCTCGTTAGGTCTATAAGAACTCATTGTTACCGTTTCATTTCCATTTTTCGTGTAAATTCCAGAAATCCCCTCGTTGAGCAGTTTTCCGTTGTCATTAGAATAAGTCTCGTCCGTAATTGCTATACTTTCTAAATTCTCATTATCCAATGCTACAAATTCTTCGTCTGGTGAGTTAAATGCTTTTACTTCTGATACAAACCAAGCATTTCCAAATGCTTTTGAATTTATAAATCCTGGCGTTTTTTGTTGATTTTCAGGAGAAAGGGTTTTAGGATTACTCATGTCAATAAACTCACCTTCTCCTCCTTTATTAGCTATAATATATTTTGTGTTTAGCATGTTTAATATTTTAGCCTGCCCCAATGTATTTGGATTTGACGCAAGCTGCATTTGCTCTCTCATTTTTCTCTCGATTAAATCTTGGTATCGCTGAATTTTAGCAGCATGATAACCACCTAAAGATTTATGAAAATAAGATATAGAAGTTTCTTGCGAATAGTCACCCAACAATAAAACTCTATAGTTAGTCATCCGATTCAACATACTAAATCGCTTACTTGCATCTTCTCTATATGTAAGGCCTTCATTTTTTTCGGTTGTTTTTTCTTGAATAAACTGTTCTATTTCTTCACCTAATTTAGGGTTTTCAGCAATCTCATTGTACATTATTGCAACATCCGAATAAGTAGGAGTAAATGGAATCAGTTTCTCTTCACTTTTCTCCCATCGTGCATATTCAGTATTCTGCCCTGGTTCATTATCTAAATAACGTATACCTACTCCCCATAAATCAATAAGAATTAAAGAACCTAAAGCTATTGTGAAATAAACAGGCTTCATTTCCTTATAAATAAAGAAATAGAGCAATCCGATTGCCAATAAAATAAATATCAAACTTCTAAAAGCATCTTTTTGAACAACAGAAGCTCTAAATGCGATAAGCTGTTTTTCTGCCTGTTCAAGTTGAGGCATATAGTGTTGGGTCACTTCCATTGCATATTGCTCGGGTTCTCCATTATAATTTTGTGGTACGGATTGTGCTGGATTACTCATAACCATTGCAGTAATTTGTTTACTTAAATTACCTGCTCCAAAAATAGAAACGTCCTTATCACTTCTTAAATCAACCAGGGACCCAGGCATTGCGGCAAACAATAATGTCACAAAAACAACAAATCCAGATACTCCTAAAAATAGCTTTTTCGAATCAATCTCTTTCTTACCAAAAATCATCATCGTTCCATGAAACGTATCTTTATTTTTAACAACATCTTTAAGCCATAAAAAACCAACTATAGGTAATATCAGCTCAACTATTACTAATATTATTGTTACCGCTCTAAATTTATTGTAAACGGGAGCATAGTCCCAGAACATATCTGTTAACCACATTAAGTTTTTACCCCATGCCAACATAATTGATAAAATTACCATAATTAGCAATGGCCATTTCAAGTTGTTTCTCCAAAACACCATTCCTAAGACAAACAGGAGGCATACAATTGCTCCAATATAAACAGGACCAGATGTTGAAGCTTGATTTCCAAAATAAGTAGATACAATATCATTTGAAACTTGGCTTTGGTATAATTGATAATTCAATTGAAGAATTTCTTTCAATTCTTCATTTCCCTCACCTTTCATAAACCCTTCATCTCCAATCAAAGCTCCAGATGCTCCACCTTTAATATTTGGAACCATAAAATTCCAAGTCTCACCCTTACCATAACTCCATAGCAAAGCATAATCCTTTTTCATTCCTCTTTGAGTTAATACTTTAAAAACTCCATCAATAGTTTCATTATCTAATCCTGTCTTTTGAGCTATTTCAGTGATTGGCATTTCCAAAATACATTTTGGCATGTCACACCCCGTTAACTTCAATTTATTCAACACTAAAGTGTCAATCTCATTTACATATTGACTAAGCTGTTTAACAGGAGTCAACTCAGACCCGCCACGTTGTGTATGTGGAGAATATTCAGCTGTACCATAAAGGTTTGGGATATTAGTTGATATAGCAAGTAAAGTACCTAATGCAATAAGTCCTGTTCTTTTTGCTAATGATGGAAAGGCCTTGTCTTTTATATATTTAATAACATAATAAACAAAAATAAAGAACAGCATTATAAAGAAATAATAAGTAACCTGAGGATGGTTAGCGTTAATTTGCAATGACATAAAGAGTGTCATCACAGCTGTTCCTAACAATACTTTATTTCGATATGCTAACAAAAAACCTCCTAGCGCTGGTGCCATATATGCAACTGCCACGGCTTTTGAATTATGTCCAGCTCCCATTATAATAAAGAAATAGGATGAAAAACCATATGCAATCGCACCTGCTAAAGCAAGCCAGGGGTCAACTTTCATACATAACAAGAATATGTAAAAACCTATCATATAAAGGAACAGGTAATTTATTGGATGCGGTAATCCTAGCATAAACACCTTATGGAGTTTGCCGATTAAATTTGAATTATAAACAACTGTAATTTGAGTTGCAGGCATTCCCCCGAAAGCTGAGTTAGTCCATAAAGGTTCTTCTCCAAAATCAGCTCTATGATCAATTGTCTCCTTGGCCATCCCTTTATGCATTTTAATGTCATGGCTCTTTAACATATTACCTTGCATAGCAGGATAAAAATAGGCAATTGCAATACCAATAAACACGCAAACTGCCACCACGTGTGGAAGCATTTTTTTCCAATCAATAGTCATTTAATCGTTTTTTGTTGTTGGGTAAAGATAAAAGTATAAACCGTATACTCAAACCTCTATTAAAGGAAATTATTATTCTGAATTTTCTTCAAAATCAATGTATTCGCCTTCTTGTATCTTTTCATTTTTTTGAACCTTTGGCTCACTATTGCGGTTACCAGAATTTGCGCCCATATTTGAATCTACTTTATTCAAAATTTTCTGGCGTTTCAATCCATTAAATATCAATATAACCACCAAGATGATTAGTAATATTTCATAAATACCTCCAGAACCTGCTAGCACCATATTACTTACTCAAGTAAAGGTTTCTTTCTGAATAAACTTTTCTGAAGAATGGATCTTTTAAATCTTTTATAAATTGAATAGCTTCTCCCGTAGATTTCATTTCAGGTCCTAGCTCCTTATTGACATTTGGAAATTTCTCGAATGAGAACACCGGGATTTTCACTGCATATCCATCCATTTTTGGATTAAAAGTAAAATCAGTTACTTTTTTACCCATCATTACTTTTGCCGCGTAATTTACATATGGCTCTCCGTAAGCTTTCGCAATAAACGGAACTGTACGTGAAGCCCTTGGATTTGCCTCTATAATGTATACAACATCATCTTTTACAGCAAATTGAACATTGATTAATCCAACTGTTTTTAAAGCAACTGCTATTCTTTTTGTATGCTCCTCAATTTGTTGAATTATAAAATCACCTAAATTATAGGGTGGTAATACAGCATACGAATCACCAGAATGTATCCCAGCAGGCTCGATATGTTGCATAATTCCAATAATTTGGACATTCTCACCATCACAAATAGCATCTGCTTCACATTCGATTGCACCACCTAAAAAATGATCCAATAAAATTTGATTATTTGGCATATCACGCAATATATCCACTACGTGATGTTCTAATTCTTCCTCATTAATAACAATCTTCATCTTCATGCCTCCAAGAACGTATGATGGCCTTACTAGTAATGGAAAACCAAGACCTCGAGAAAGATCAATTGCTTGTTCAGCACTTTCAACAACACCAAACTTTGGATATGGAATATCTAAATCTTTCAGCAAATTAGAAAATCGACCTCTATCTTCTGCTAAATCTAAAGCATCGAAACTTGTCCCTATCACTTTGATTCCGTAACGCTCAAGTTTCTCAGCCAATTTTAAAGCTGTTTGACCTCCTAATTGAACAATAACCCCCTCCGGCTTTTCTTGTAGAATAATATCATAAATATGCTCCCAAAATACTGGTTCAAAGTACAATTTATCAGCAGTATCAAAGTCAGTAGAAACTGTTTCTGGATTACAGTTAATCATGATCGTTTCATATCCTTCCTCTTTTGCTGCCAGCACTCCGTGGACACAGCAATAATCAAACTCAATTCCTTGTCCTATCCTATTAGGACCAGATCCCAATACAACAATCTTTTTCTTATTCGAAGGAACAGATTCATTCTCTTCGTCAAATGTAGAATAATAATACGGTGTTTGCGCTTCAAATTCAGCAGCACAAGTATCCACCAATTTGTAAACTCTATTAACCCCAAGGTCTTGCCTTTTATTGAAAACTTCACTTTCCAGGCATTTTACTAAGTGTGCAATTTGTCTATCGGCATATCCTTTCTGCTTTGACTCAAACAACAATTCTTTTGGAAGCGACGAAATATCGTACTTCTCAACTTCCTTTTCATGTTGAATTAATTCGTCTATTTGACGTAAAAACCAATCGTCAATTCTAGTTTTCTCTTTAATAGTTTTAAAAGGGATACCCAACTTTATAGCATCATAAATATGAAAAAGCCTATCCCAACTGGCATTACCAAGGCTATTTAATAGCTTATCTTGATCTTTTAATTCTTTTCCATCTGCTCCTAATCCATTTCGTCCAATTTCCAAAGATTGACAAGCCTTTTGCAAAGCTTCTTGGAAAGTACGTCCAATTCCCATTACTTCACCAACAGATTTCATCTGAAGACCTAATGTCGCATCTGAACCTTTGAATTTTCCGAAATCCCAACGCGGTATTTTCACAATCACATAATCTAAAGTAGGCTCGAAATACGCAGATGTAGTTTTAGTAATTTGATTATCCAATTCATCCAAACTATATCCTATAGCCAATTTAGAAGCTATTTTAGCAATTGGATATCCAGTTGCTTTAGATGCCAATGCCGATGATCTAGAAACACGCGGATTAATTTCTATAGCAATAATATTCTCATTTTCATCATCACTTACGGCAAATTGAACATTACATCCACCGGCAAAATTACCAACAGAACGCATCATTTTTATAGCCATATCGCGCATTTTTTGATAAGTGGAATCACTTAATGTCATAGCTGGCGCGACTGTAATAGAATCTCCTGTGTGAATTCCCATAGGATCAAAATTTTCGATCGAACAAATGATAACAACATTATCATTTTTATCTCTCAACAATTCCAACTCAAACTCCTTCCAACCAAGCAATGCTTTATCAATCATGACTTCGTGAATAGGGGATTTATGCAACCCTTCTGTCATTGCATGCTCAAATTCTTGCTCATTATACACAACTGCAGCTCCGGCTCCTCCAAGCGTATAGGAAGCTCTAATACACATAGGAAAACCAAACTCTTGAGCGATTTCTTTGCCATCCAAAAAAGATTTTGCAGTGGCCTGAGGTGCCATAGGCACATCAATATCTAGCATTAAATTTCTAAATGCCTCTCTGTTTTCTGTAATTTCTATCGCATCCAAATCAACACCAATAATAGCTACATTATAATCATTCCAGATATTCATTTCTGAACACGAAATACAAAGGTTCAATGCAGTTTGTCCTCCCATTGTCGGAAGTACAGCATCAATATCATGAATCTCTAATATTTCTATTATTGATTCTGGAGTAAGCGGTTTCAAGTAAATATTATCTGCTACGACTTTATCAGTCATAATTGTAGCAGGATTAGAATTAATAAGTGTTACTTCAATTCCCTCATCCCTAAGTGATCTTGAGGCCTGAGAGCCAGCATAATCAAATTCACAAGCTTGTCCAATTACAATTGGTCCGCTTCCAATAATTAAGATTGATTTGATGGAATTATCTTTAGGCATAGTAATTCAATTTGATAAATTTCTGCAAAAATAAAACAATGCTTTAGGTAGACTACATAAAAGTTATTATAAGTTGTAACGACTTATTAACAGCGCAAAAAAAAAGCCTTTCATCAAATGATGAAAGGCTTTTCAAAAACGGCAACGACATACTCTTCCAGATTTTACTCTAGTACCATCTGCGCTATAAGGCTTAACTTCTCTGTTCGGAATGGGAAGAGGTGGACCCTTATGCAATAGTCACCGAAGACTTTTAATAAA
>Ga0206131_10007540_pt1 | contig 10877 bp, 7 predicted proteins | sample Helgoland_Spring_FD_148636 | JGI IMG/M metagenome (GOLD analysis project Ga0206131, IMG submission 148636) | Pelagic subsurface seawater microbial communities from Kabeltonne, Helgoland, North Sea - Helgoland_Spring_Bloom_20160517_1 | ecosystem: Environmental > Aquatic > Marine > Epipelagic ... | reverse complement strand
GATTAAAGAACTGAAAAATAAAAAGCCAGATAAAATTGATTCACCTGAGATTAGAAAGCTAAAGGGCTTTATAAGGAAGAGAGAAGCAATTGCAGCAACTAGGTATATTGGGATTCCAGATTCTAACACGCATTTCATGAATCTACCATTTTATGAAACAGGTAGAATTAAAAAAAATCCTGCCTCAAAAAAAGATGTATTAATAACAGCATCTCTAATTGCTAAGATTAAACCACATCAAATATATGCTGCTGGAGATCTTGAAGATCCTCATGGCACCCATAAAGTTTGTCTTGATATAGTTATTGAAGCATTAGAATCTCTTAAAGGTGAAAAATTTATTAAAGATTGTTGGCTCTGGTTATATAGAGGAGCATGGCTTGAATGGGATATTCATGAAATTGATATGGCTGTTCCTATGAGTCCTGCACAGGTTTTAAGAAAAAGAAAAGCAATATTCTTCCATCAAACGCAAAAGGATGGTGTGATGTTTCAGGGACAGGATTTGAGAGAGTTTTGGGTTAGGGCAGAGGAGAGAAATAATGAAACAGCAGAAAAGTATAAAAAAATGGGACTTGCAGAATATGCTGCAATCGAATCATTTAAAAGACATTATTACTAAAACACTTTATCATGAGAAATTTTAAAAATATATTCACAGTTTTGTTATTATTTGGGACATTCTTAAGTCTTCAGTCACAGAACAACTATTCTAAGAGAAAAATAAATAATTTAAAGAATCAAGCTTCTCAATTAGTTGAAGAGGATAAAAAATTAACCCAGGTCATGGTTGACAAGGTTTTTAGTTTTTCTGAACTTGGTTTCCAGGAATTTGAAACATCAAGTTATTTAACTTCAATTCTTGCTGAAAATGGTTTCGAAATTGAATATGAAATTTCTGGTGTTCCAACTGCATGGTTTGCAACTTGGTCCAATGGAACTAATGGGCCAACAATAGCTCTTGGTAGCGACATAGATGGTATCCCAAAAGCATCTCAGTATCCAGGTGTAGCATATCACAAACCAATAGTAGAAGGTGCTCCAGGGCATGGAGAGGGACATAATTCTGGTTTACCAGTTGTAATTACAGCTGCATTATCGGTAAAAAAAATAATGTTAGATAATGATATTGAAGGAAAGTTAGTTATTTGGCCAGGAGTTGCTGAAGAACAAATTGGAACAAAGGCATGGTATGTAAGAGATGGTTATTTTGACAATATAGATATGTGTATTTTTACACATGTAAGTAGTAACCTAGGAGTTTCATGGGGACCTGCTACAGGTACTGGTTTAATTTCTGTTGAATATTCTTTTGATGGAGAAACTGCTCATTCAGCTGGAGCACCATGGAGAGGTAGAAGTGCACTTGATGCTGCAGAACTAATGAATATAGCCTGGAACTACAAAAGAGAACATCTTCACCCTTTAAAGAGATCTCACTCAATTTTTACAGACTCAGGTGATCAACCAAATGTAGTTCCTTCAAAGGCATCAATATGGTTTTACTTTAGAGATGTTACCTATGAAGGGATTATGGACATGTATCAAACAGCAAATAAAATGGCTGAAGGAGCATCATTAATGACAAACACATCATATAAATCAAGAATATTAGGCACCGCTTGGCCTAGACATTTTAACAGGACTATTGCTGAGCAGATGTATGAAAATATTGAAAAAGTAGGTTTACCTACATGGTCTGATAATGACCAGAAGCTTGCTATCGCAGTTCAAAAAGAAGTTAATTCAGATAATATAAATGGACTTGCAGATAAACTTAGACCAATAGGAGCTCCACTTCCTTATAAAATTAGTGGTGGTTCAGATGATATTGGAGATATATCATGGAAGGTACCAACTGTAACTTTAAGATTTCCATCAAATATTCCTGGACTTCAAGGCCATCATTGGTCAAATTCTATCTCAATGGCAACGCCAATTGCACATAAAGGTGCTAATGCAGGCGCTAAAGTATTAGCTATGACAGTTATTGACTTTTTATTAAAGCCAGAAAAGCTTGATGAAGCTAAAGACTATTTTGAAAATATTCAGAAAAAAGAGACTACTTATAGACCTATGATATCAAAGGATGATCCCCCTGCAATTTATTTAAATAAAGATATCATGAGTCAATATAAAGATCAGATAAAAGAATTTTATTTCGATGAAACAAAATATGACAACTATTTGGAGCAGTTAGGTATTGAATATCCTGTAATTAAAAAAGAGAATTAAATCTCACAAGACATATCGTTACCACAACACATAGGAGATTTAATCATCCCATCACAATCAGGGCAATAAGAAACTTGAACTTTGTCTCCGTGGTTAGTTGTTATAGTTTTATTTTTTAATGGAGTATCACATTTAGCACATTGGCTTTTTACAGACATTCCACATTTCTCACAAGTATACGTAGCAGTGATCATTTTTTTTTTACAATATACGTTTTGTTTTAAATATATCTTTTTGTATGTTAAGAGGAGTTAAATAAAAATCAAACAAAAAATTTAAATATGAAAAAAATACTAAGTACAGTATTTTTATTGTTTACCTTAATTTCTTTTGCTCAAAACTCAATTACTGGTATAGTTACTGATGAAAATGGAGTGCCTCTTCCAGGTGCTAACGTAATTATCGAAGATACCAATACAGGAGTTTCGACAGATTTTGACGGAAACTTTGAAATTACTGCTAGTCAAGGACAGATTCTTGCTTTTAGTTATATAGGTTATACAACTCAGTTTATAACTGCTGCAGGACAATCAGGACTTAATATTTCCCTACAGCTTGATAATGAACTTGAAGAAGTGGTTGTGACTGCTTTAGGTTTTGCAGCTGTTCGGGATCAACAAGGTTCTACATCTAGTGTAATTAACTCAGATGATGTTATTAGATCTGCTGAACCAACAGTTGTTAATGCTTTAAGTGGTAAAGCTTCAGGTGTAAGGATTACAAGATCTAATGGTGATCCAGGTGCTGGAAGTACAATTAGAATTCGTGGTGCTAACACAATTGATGGTTCAATTCAACCATTAATAATTGTTGATGGTGTGCCAATGGATAATTCAACATCTTATGCTGGAGGTAATAATATTACTGGTGGAACTGGTGGTGTTTCTCAAGGATCACGTTTAAATGACATTAACCCAAGTGATATTGAATCTGTTAACGTATTGAAAGGTGCATCTGCTGCATCACTATATGGAAGTAGAGCTGCTAACGGTGTTGTAGTAATTACAACTAAAAAAGGTAAAAGAGGAAAAGCAAAAATCTCATTTAAGTCATCATATTCTTTTGATGAAATTTCTGAAAGAATTGATATGCAGGATACTTGGGGTCAAGGAAGATCTGGAGTTTATGGTGAAACTAGAGCGGAATCATGGGGAGATTATATTCCTGGAAGACCTGGAGGTGCTGATGCATATAAATCTGGAGCATATTTTTTAGCTGAAAATGGTAGAAAATATGAATTAATTGATTCGAAAAATTCTAGGGACACTTTTGTAGATGAAAACTTTAACTCTGTATTTGGTACAGGTAATGCTTTACAAAACGACTTAACTATAAGTGGAGGAAATGAAAACAGTAACTACTTCTTTAGTTTAGGTCATCTAGAACAAGATGGTATAATAAAGAACTCAAGTTATGAAAGAACTAACGCTAGGTTAAATTATGAGGCTAAACTAAATGATAAAATGACTTTATCAACTAGAATGGCATATACTTACACTGATTCAAACAGAATACAACAAAGTTCAAATGTATCAGGTTTAATGCTGGGTCTTCTTAGAACTCCACCGGATTTTGATCAAAGAGATTATAAAGGATCTTATTTTAGTTCAGGTGGAACTGAGTATATAAATAGAGGAAGATCTTATAGAAGATCTATTGGACAGAGCTCTAATCAATCATATACAAATCCACTTTGGACAGTAAATGAGCAAGAGTCTAGTACAAGAGTTAATAGAGTTTCTATTACTCCTCAACTAACAATTAAGCCTACTAACTGGTTATCAATAATAACTAGAGGAAACTTAGATGTTGCAGATGATAAAAGGACTTACTTCTTCCCAATTGGAGATGCTAGTACTAGAGCAAATGGTCAATATCAAGAAGATGCATTGGATATTAGAAATTCTGCATTAGATGTTATTGGAAAAGCTAATTTTGAACTTTCTGATGAGGTTAACTTAACAGCTACAGTAGGTTGGAGTTATAATGATAGAAAATATAGTAGATTATCCGGTAATATAACTGGATTCCTTGTTAATTCCTCAAAAAGAACTACTTCTCTTAATACATCTTCTGAAGCTTCAACTTTTGATGGTTTTAAAACTTTTAATAGATCAAATAGAGGTTATGGAATATTAAATTTTGATATTAGTGATCAGTTATTCATTAATTTATCAGGAACTCAAGAAGCTTCTTCAACTATGAAAGGAACATTCTTCTATCCAGCTGCAGATGCTGCATGGGTTTTAACAGAAGATGTTGTTCAATCTAATTTAATGTCTTTCGCTAAGCTTAGAGCTTCATGGGGTCAAGTAGGTGTTCAGCCTTCAGCTCATAAGTTTGAAACATTAGCTGAGGGAGGATTTAGTTATTCAACTTATAGTGACCCTCTTGATAGTAATTTATTTGGAGGAGGTTTTAGGTTAGATAATAACCTTGGAAATCCAAATCTTGAACCTGAACTTAAAACTGAATGGGAAATAGGGGGAGATTTCAGGTTTTTTGATGATAAATTATCTTTATCATTAACATATTATGATAACATAATTGAAGGAATCTTATTAGATGTTTCTTTATCTCCATCAACTGGTTTTTCTACTCAATACGGTAACTATGGTGAGATGACAAACAATGGTATGGAAATTGATTTAGGATTAGATTTAATTGATACTGATGACTTTGGTTTATCAACTGCACTAAATTGGTCTACAAATGAAAATGAAGTAACAGATCTATATGGAACAGAATCTATAAACCTGTCTCCTGGTGCATCTGTTAGTTCTAGAGCAATTGTTGGATATCCTTTAGGGTCTCTTTATGGAACAGGTTCAAAAACAAATGCTGATGGAAGTTTTGATCTTAATTCAAATGGTTTCCCACAAATAACTTCTAGTCCTATTGTATTAGGTGATCCTAATCCAGACTGGAGAGGTGGTATTTCACTTAATATGAGATATAAGAAATTTAGACTTAATGCAGTGTTAGAACATTCTCAAGGAGGAGAGTTTTCTCCAAGAACAATATGGGTACTGAGAAGATTTGGAACGACACAGGAAACTGCTAATAGACTTACATTAGATCAGTCTCTTGTTAACTACAGTGGATCTACAATTCCTGCTGGAACAACAGTGAGAGGAAATGTTGAAGACTTTGGTGCAGGTCCAGTTCTTCTTGACGAAAGCTGGTATAGAACAGGTATTGGAGGTGGTTTTGGTGATAACCAAGCTTATAACTTCTCAATAGCTGATGCTACTTGGACTAAATTGAGAGATCTTTCTCTTAGTTACGTTATAGATACTCCAGTTGTCAAAAATATCGGATTAAGTGATGTTATATTGACTTTTACAGGTAGAGATTTAATTAACATAAACAATGTTGATGGAATTGATCCTGAGATTAACACAATAGGTGTTAGTGCGGCTCAAGGTGTTGAGTATTTCACTAATCCTCAGACGAAAGGTTTTCTTTTCAGTTTAACAATAAATTATTAATAAAATGAAAAAATTATTTACAAAATCAACATTAGCTCTTCTAATTGTTTTCTCATTTTCTTGTGAAGACTTAAATGAAGACATTAACTCAAATCCAAATGATATCTTAATTACTGACGTTGAGGATAAACTGTTTTTAACAGGTGCACAATTAGCAAACGTTCAATTACAATCAGGTCACTTAAATAGAATCAGTGGAATGTACTCTGGTCAATTAATTGGATTCAGTTCTTTATATTCAAACATATATGGATATAATTTATCAACTGTTGAATCAAATAGCGAATGGTTTGCACTATACGTTGGGGTTCTTAACAATATGAGACAACTACAAGAAAATTCTTCTAATAGTTTATTAGTAGGAATAGCTCAGATTATCGAAGGTCATGCTTTTGGAACTGCTGCTTCTCTTTGGGGGGGAATTCCATATAGTGAGGCAGGTAATCCGGAAATAGAAGATCCAACATTTGATTCACAAACTTCAGTATATAACACTGCTATTCAAAAGTTAACTTCTGGTATTTCAACTCTTCAATCTGCCCCATCAGGTGGTTTATCTCAAGATATAATCTTTGGTGGTGATAAGAACAAATGGATTGAATCAGCTTATACTTTGATTGCTAGATTTAATCTTCATAAAAAAGATTATACAGCTGCAATAACAGCTGCTAATAATGGAATAAGTAGTGCTACAGGAGATATGAAATTTAATCCTCCTGGAATCCAGGCTGGAGATACAAACTTGTTTGCAACTATTCTAAATGGTTCTAGAGCAGGTGATCTTGGAAACTCTTCGGGTGGCCAAGAAAGTTATTTGCTTCAACTTTTAAGTAATTCATATACTATAAATAGAAATCATGCAAAAACTGATGAAACTGCTAGATATGGATACTATAAAATTAATTCTACAAGTGGATCAGCTAATACAGGTATAATTGCAGAAACTGAACCTCATAATATGGTAACATATTTTGAGAACCAATTAATTTTAGCTGAAGCAAAAGCTAGACAAGGGAGCTTAGCTGATGGTCTTCCACATTTAAATAATGTGAGATCATGGCTTAATTCAGGTGGTAATTTAAACAGTAATCATAGCTCTAATACATATAAGTATGAAGCATTTGTTTCATCTGATTTTAATTCAGGTGGAATTGAAAATACAGATGGTGTGGATGCAAATACTGCTTTCCTTAGAGAGGTAATAGAAGAAAGATATGTTTCAGGATTTGGTATGCATATGCCATTTAATGATGCAAGAAGACTAAGAAAGTCTGATAGCGCTTACTCTGTACCTTTTGTTCTTGTTGGTGGACCAAATCCTCCTTATCCTGAAAGAATGCCTTATGCTGCAACAGAGTTAAACTCAAATTCTAATGCACCTGCAGAAGATCCAGGAATATTTACAAAGACAGAAGTAAATCAATAATATTCTAAAAAAAGTAATACTTTCAAAAAAGGTTTGTAAATTTTACAAACCTTTTTTTTTTGACTTATGAAGAATAAACTTTTAATATTATCACTTTCATTATTTTTATTTAGTTGTAGTGAAAATACTCCTTACTCAAATAGTTTTATCTCTTCGCCACATCCTCTTGCATCTGAAGCAGGTAAAATAATGTATTCAAAAGGTGGTAATGCATTTGATGCTGCTGTAGCATCTGCATTTACTCTATCTGTTGTTGAACCAAGTATGAGTGGGATAGGAGGAAGATTGCAAGTTATTTATAAGCAAGCTGAAGGAGAGATTTTGGGAATTGATGCTACGACACAAATACCTGAAAGTTTTGATAATACTGTTAAAGATTTACCAAGTTATGGGTATAAAACAATTGGAATTCCTGGTGTTGTTGCAGGTCTTGTAAAACTTCATAAAGAAAATGGTGTTTTAGATCTTCAAACTGTAATGCAACCTTCAATAGATATTGCTGAGAATGGTTTTATGATATTACCTGGAGAAATTAAAAGACAGCAATATGAAAAGGAAAAAATTGAATCATTTGAAGGAACAAAAATGTATTTCTTGAACTCTGATGGAGAATCTTTCAAGCCAGGAGATATACTAATTCAAAAAGATTTGGCAAAAACTCTTACAGCAATATCAAAAAATGGTAAAAAGGGTTTTTATGAAGGAGAAATTGCAGAAAAAATTGCAAATGATATTCAGTCTAATGGAGGTTTTATTACCACAGAGGATTTGAAAAATTATTCTGCAAAAGAATCAGAAGTATTGACAGGTAAGTTTAATGGTTATAACATTAATACACTTAATCTACCTTCTTATGGATCAATTACCATTCAAATGATCCAAATTATGGATCAACTAAAAATTGAATCTGAAAGAGATTGGAATTTAAAGGTATCAAGAGCTGTTGAAGAGTCATATAGATATAGGCCTTATCAAAAAGATATTGATTCAGTAAAAAGTATTTTGTCTGTTGACAGGGCTAAGGAAATTGCATTAAATATTGAAAAAAATCATACAGATATTGTAAGTATTGATCAAATTAAAAAATCAGAAGTAGCTGATATGATGCTAGGACATACTGCACACTTAACAACTTCTGATAAGTATGGAAATGTTGTTTCTCTAACTCAGACTCTAGGTCCAAATATGGGCTCAAAGGTTGCCTCCGAAGGTTTGGGTTTTCTATATAATGTTACAATGGGGCCATATCTAGGTGGCTATCTTGGTGAAGATAAGCCAGGCGACAGAGCATCCTCACATATTTCACCTACTTTATTTAGCAAGGGTGATAAAATTGTTCTTGCTCTTGGAGCTGCAGGCGGAAACAAAATACCTGTAGCAATAAATCAAGTTGCATATAGATACCTTAAGACTGGCATGCCTTTAGTTGATGCAATATTTTTTCCTAGAGTATACAAGTCTGAAAGTCCAATTTATATAGAAAGTCACTTAGGAATAAATCAATTAAATGATTATGAATTTTATCCAGAGTCATTTAATGTTGAAATGATCAGAACTAAAGCTTATTTTGGAAGAGTCCATGCGATAGCTCTTGATTCAATTAATGGAAAATGGTTTGGATCAGCTGATCCAGATTGGGAAGGAAGTGTAAGTGAATTTGAATGATAAAAAACATAAAATATATAGCCCTATATATACTTGTAATATTAACATACAATAATCTTAATGCTCAAAATTTTATTGAATCTCTAAATGATTCAATTACAAAATATAAGGCTGGAGAACCCAAAAAAGCATTAGACTTCGGTTTTTTGGCTCTTGAATCTTTTCAGGATGAAGAAGAAATTACTCTTGAATATGTAAACACAAATTACTATTTAGGTGAAGTATATTATTTTTTAATCGAAAAATTCAATGAACATAATTTATTAAACGATTAATTGAGTTTAATTGTTTTATAAAATTTATTGATACATAAAAACCTTTAGATAAAACTACAGGTTTTTTTATCTTTATTTAATGCAAAAAGTACTTTATTGTCTAGCACTATCATTTCTATTTTCCTGCTCTACAAGTGCTTCTGAAATCTCATCAGATGATACAGACTTATTACCCTATCAAATAATCAATGAAAAAATATTATTTATTGGAAATAGTTTTACTTTCTATTGGAATCTCCCTTCTCAAGTTGAAAAGATGTCAATCGAAAGAGGTCTAAACTGGGATATTAAGCATTTTACAGTTCCTTCAGCAACCTTAAAGATCCACTGGAATAATCCTGATTTAAAATCTATTCTTGAAAGTGAAACTTTTGATCATGTGATAATTCAAGAACACAGTACAAATATTTTAACAAATGCTCAAGGCAATTCTAAATTTTACTTTGATCAAATTTCTTCTTTGATTCCTGATTCTACTCAAATTCATTTTTTTTCAACATGGATGTATCCATCGATGGAACAGTTTAATATTAACAATGATGATTATCCAATAGAGGAAAGTGTAAAACAAATAATTGATGGAACTACTGCTATGATTATTCCTGTAGGAAGAGCATTTAAACTTTTTCAAGATAAACATCCTCAGTTTAACTTATTAATGGAAGATAATAAGCATCCAAATCCAAATGGATCATATCTAGCTAGTTGTGTTATTTTCTCGCATTTAAGTGCTGAATCATCATTAAACCTATCTAAAAGATATAAAGGAAAAGATGCTAGAGGTGTAGATATATATTATAGTATAGTTGAAGATGAAGTTCTGACTTTTCTTCAACAGATTTCTGATGAAGTTATTTTCTAATGAATCAAAGAATATAAACTACTAAAAATCCAAGATAAGTTCCTAAAGCATTTCCAAGACTACCTACCAAAATTGCAGGAAGTATAAGATCTTTTCTGTCAAAAGCTTCGGCTAGAGCAATAGCTGATGCACCACCACCAATATTTGCCTGACTAGCAATTGAAATCATTTCCCAGTCTCGATAAATAACTCCACCAATTATAATAAATAATATACCATGAATTATAACTGCAGAAATTGTAAATATTAACAATAAGAATCCAACTTCCTGTAGCTGATTAACTGCACCTATTTCACAATAGGCTCCTATGACTGCTAAAAAAACATAGACTAGATATAGACCAAGATTTTGACTTCCCTTTAAATTTGAAATAAACTTACTTTGGGCTAACAAAATACCAATGGTTGTTAGAATTAAAATGGAGGGTATATCAATTATATAAAGTGAAATAATATCTGAAATGTAATAAGCGCTAATTCCAAGAAACAATAACCATGCAAGTGAGGTTAAATTTATACTCTCATTTTCATCATTCTCCTTAATAGAATTATTTTTATTAGATATAAATTTTTTATTACTCTTCCATATACGGTTTAGAATTGCTGGGATGATTAATGTAATCATTATCCAAATTGCAGTTACTACATTGTCAACGGCAATTGTTCCAGCATATAATATTCCTTTTTTTTGAAACTCATATTCTAATGCAATGGCGTTAAAATTAACACTTCCTCCAGTATATGTTCCTGTTAGCATTCCAGCAATTATTTTACCATCTTCTCCTAAAAGACTTTCAGGATTTAATAAATACCAAGACAAAATTATTCCACAAGTTGTAGCTAAAGATCCAAGAATAAAAAGACCCACCATTGGAAGACCAGCATTTTTAATTGAGGTTATATTAACTTTTAGTAATAAATAA
>Ga0206131_10007538_pt1 | contig 10877 bp, 9 predicted proteins | sample Helgoland_Spring_FD_148636 | JGI IMG/M metagenome (GOLD analysis project Ga0206131, IMG submission 148636) | Pelagic subsurface seawater microbial communities from Kabeltonne, Helgoland, North Sea - Helgoland_Spring_Bloom_20160517_1 | ecosystem: Environmental > Aquatic > Marine > Epipelagic ... | reverse complement strand
TACAAATAAATAAAAATTAAGATTTTTGAATGTATCTCAAATGTTTATTACTTTTCAAATGTATTATCTTAGTACTGTGAGTATATGTACTACCACATTTACAATCAATTTTAATCATTTTATTTTTTTGTAATAATATTTTTTCTTTATTATTTATGTAATATTCTTTTTTTCTTAATGCTACTTTTTCTTTATTAGCTTCTCTATATTTTTTATCTCTTAATCCTATTTTTTCTTTATTATCAACATAATATTCTTTTCGTTTTGATAATAGCATTTCTTTATTATCAACATAATATTCTTTAGATGTTCTACCAGGTACAGCAAAATTAACGCACTCATTATTTTCAATATAAAATCTTTCTCGTGCATTTAACTCCATCTTATCATTACATGGGAATTTTTCAACTAATATCATTTGAGGGTTTCCATATTCAAATAAAACTTTTGAAGTACACCGACGAATAGAAGATTCTGTTTTATGTTGACTCAATCTTTTAGCAAAAGTATTACAGGTAGCCCCATAATAAACCTTGTCAGGCATTTGATCATTAATAATTTTATAGATTTTGGCGTTTTGATAGTCGGGCATTTTAATATATTTTTTTATCTTTTTTTATCTTTATATGCTTTTTTTCCATAAGTTCACACAAATTGTAAGAATTGCTATGAATGGATAAATTAGAGAAAAACATATATCTTCTATATCTTCTTCTTCAATATTCGGTAAGGACATTTATTATTAAAAATATAATTAATCAAAAATTATAACTAATGAAATTCTTTCTTCTTTATCCATTTCTTCTTTATCTATTAATTTAATTCTCTCAATTAATTTTAATGCGTGTTTCTTACTTAATCTATGTTTTAATATTTGACTTGGATAATGGTTTTTAAGAACTTGTCCACATTCACATAAAAATTTATGAGGTATAGCATCAGGCATTTTCTTTATACAACTTCTCTCTTTTTAAAATGGCTTTAAATATACGAAACGTTATATCCATTAGGACTAATTGATAATACTTTTGCTACTTCGCCATATAAATGAATATCAAGACCAACATTAGCCTTAACTTTTATCGCCGCTGCTTTTTGGGCTGCCGTTCCAGAACTTCCATTATCAGACGCTAAATGAGTTCGGTCATAACTTATCTGTAAATCTTGTATCGTTTCATTAACAACAATGCCGAAATAATCTAATCGTCCAGTTTTATTAACACCATCATCGACCTGTCTATCATTACCAAGGATAGAAATTAAATTACTTCCAAAGTATGAAGCCATATCGCCATAAGCATCACATAGCATAGCAAGACGCTGATTAGGTGCTTTGTCATTTCCTTTACGAGCAAGAATATTTTTACCATTAACACGAACATTAAAGATTTCATCATAGCAAGCAATAGATCCCATGTCACCTATATCATCTATAGCGTCATCGGATTTAGATTTATCTTTATTAGAATAAGTTTTAATAGCAAGTAGTCTTCCAATTCTTTTATTATCAAATCCTCTAACCTTTTTATTAACAGTTTGGGTAGTAGCCGTGACCGCCACATTATCAGCTTTTGCTTGTGGTACATGAAACATATCATGATCCACTTTATTCCACTGAACCATTGAAGGCATTTGTTTCTGCATAGAAGCCATAACAACAGGGTCTTCAATAACATCCGCTAATAGTAAAGGCTCAAGTGTTGAGGATAATGTAGAAATATCAGATACTTTCAACCTATCATCCGTTTCAAACTCTACCTGTAATCTTAAATTTGGGAAAGTTTTACCAGCATCTAATAAGTCCATTGATCTCAAAAGAGGTAGCATGTCCCTAAGATCAATTGTACCTTCAGGTGTAGAATCATCTCCTTTTATATTAGCAGGTGGTACAAGATTAACTAATTTTTTGTCTTGTTCTGAAGTCCTAAGACCTTGACCATTATGAACTAAATATCGACTCATAGATTCATTACCAGCATTTTCAGCAAGTAATTGTTTAAAAGCATAATAACGATGACATTCATTACACGAATCAAGCTCAGTTTTACCATCAAGTAAAGCAATTCGTTTAACAATACCAGCAACACCAGCAAGTTTATTATATGGTGTGGATGTAGCAGAGTTAACACCAACATTAACTAACTTAAGGTCAGTTTTATATAATCGTTCACCATCTAATTTAAATTCAGCTCGCGAGTTCACCCTATAATTAGTAGGGTCAATAATGACAGATTTAATAGTTCCATTTGAATACATAGACATCTTTATATAATATGAATATAAAATAAAAAATACTTTTTAAAAAAAAATATACTTTTTAAAAAAAAGTAAAATCAAAAAGAGTTTTAAAATCAAAAAATCATTATATTTTGTTAAAACTTTTTGTAAGAACTTGTTTCACATTGTAAAAGTTTGTGTATTATAATTGAACTTCCGATTTGAAATATAAATAGGCAACATACGGATTAGTACTGAAGTCAAATGAACTATCTATCTCTACATTGAATTGAGAGTTAGCCAAATTTACAGCAGAATTAAAGTCTAATCCTAAACCAAAGGTATTATTTGCTTTCCATTTTTCAGCAGAAACATTATTATGACCTGAAACAGAACCCATAGCCTCAAGAAATTTATGGAGTTGATCACCTCTATCCTCAATTTTATAGGCGATGTATTGACTGGTTGACGATGAGAATTGAAACTGAACATAATTTAATTGTGGTAAACTATGAAGTTGGTAATTATTAGTTACTAGAGCATTCTCATTAGCACTTGGCTGAAAGTTTACGAACATCCCTGAGCATGTGGCTGGTACACGAGCAGAGAGATTAGCATGTGCCGAGTTCAAACTGGTCTTAATGTTTAGCATCCTTCGCATAATAACAGGTGGTGGGGATGGATTAGCAGGTACAGTATAATAACAGCATCTAACTTCAGTAAGTGAATAATTATTATTAATAGTTTGTGCTACACCCTGTAAAAAGTTTGCGTCCCTTGCTAAGTTAATTGAAATCTTAATGAAACCTGTTTTACTAAATGGGGCATTACCTGAAGAGTGGTTCAAAACAAAGCTCGGTTTAAAACTGAAATCCATATCACGAATTAAAGGATCTGTTCCAGTAGTCACGGCGTTGCCTGTTCCGCAATCTGTAGTATAATATCCACTACAATATTCTCGTGAAGCTTCAACAGCACACGATTTTAATTCAACTTGTTGTAAAGCATTATTCATATCATCTAAAGATTTGGTTGCACATTGTTCTGCCTTAACCATTCTTGCGTATTCATTTATTAATTCGATTTGACCCACATTCTGAAATTCACAGGCAATACTTTCACATACACCATGAATTCCTACGAGATTATCAAAATGAACAGCGACACCACCATCCTGTCTTGTTGCTCCAGTTGAATTAACCCGAATTTTTCCTTCAATACGAACACCATATTGAGGATTTAATAGAAGATCTCTTGAAGCATCGTTAGAGAGAATAAAGTCTAATGTGTCAGTCTCACCATATGAGGATTTTGAGTTTGAAGCATCTACACTATGATAAATAATTCCATCCATTTTATATAATATGAATATAAAATAAAAATAAAAAAATCAAAAAAAGAAATGTGTTTATAAAGTTTTCATCATTTGTTTAAACAGACAAATATTAGCGAAAGTCCCTGCGATATTAACATCTAATAATTTAGGCATTTCAGTAATTTGACAAGTTTCACCTATTAAAAATAATGGTTGGTCGTCTGTTCCTGCTGTTGATTGTAGTAATCCGCTTACTGTATTATCGTTTTGCATTTCAGCTTCTGATAAATTCTTTATTTTCATATTACTATTACCGAATGTTCTTGATACTCTATTAAAATGAACTGAAGAACCATATTTAACATCACGATCAGTTTTATCAACACCCCCTTCTCTAAATCTGTATGAAGACATAACATTATCAAACCCTAATACATCATCTTTAGTTCTTGATCCCCAAAACACATTTTGAACATCACTTTCTAAATAATACTGGTGATTATAATTAGTTCCTGTAAATGAATCCTCTTCAAGTTTATAAGTGGCGAAGGCAATCATCGGTGGAGGAGCTTTATCTGTAACATAAAGCACAAGTTCAGCACTATCAAAATTGACAAGTTTTGTAGCCGAATCACATCCTCTAATTGTCACATCAGCAATAGCACCTACACCTAAAGTAAGATCTAAAGTAAGCTTTAAATGACGCGTTGTTGGGTCATGTTCTATTTCTACGATTTGTCTAACATATCCTGTTCTTGCTGCCCCACCAACAGTCCCAGCAGTTACCGATAGCTTTTGTCCAATATAAAAAGGCGAATCTTCATCAGGATTAACATAGGCTCTTTCAGTTTCGATAACAATTCTATCAGTTCCTCCAGTACCATCATCTTTAATAGCACCACGAGCAAGGGCAAAATCACCGCCTAAAGAACCATCAGCCGTTGTCCAAATATCCGTATCGGCAAGACCTAAAGATTCGGCGACCTCAAGTTGTGCGATATTTAATTCCGCATGAATACGAGTAGTACCAAACCGATTACCATCATAAATATTTTTACACGAATTCATAACTTCAGAAAGCCCTATACGAATTTCTCTATCAAGATTATCAGAAGATTCAGTCCCTAAAGGTGAAAATCTACGATGTGGAGACCATCTAATACCTTTTGTAGCGTTAGCACCGAAAAGACTTGATATTTGATTATAACTACTATTAACTTTAGTATCAATATCATCTCTATACTGATCTAAATTATACTGAAGAACATCAGACCGTTTAATATCTTCAATCATACCTTCTTTTTGCGAATACATAGAAATATTCTTAACAAGACTTTTATTTTTAAAATTATGAGTTGATTCTGTATCCTGTTTGTAATTTAAAAAACAATTGTAAATACCTTCACCACCTGAAGCATTACCTGAGGCTACAAGGTTAGTATCAGTAGTTTCTATAGAAGAATGAATTACCATATATGATTTAGAAAGATCATAGACCATACCTGAGGGAAGGTCAAAATCTACGAGGTTCTTTGAAGCGGTTATTGCCCCTGATTGGTTGCTTGAAATTTTCATAACTCTATCCATTTTATATAATATGAATATAAAATAATAATTAAAAAAGTAAAATAAAAAAAACCTAAGCTCCTGATTGGAAAGTCGGATTGATTGGAACATAAGCAGGAAAATTACCTTTTAAATGTTTAGATTTTGCTCCGAAAACACCACCTAACAAAGTCCCAAGACCTACTAAACCTGAAATAACATCCCCGCCCACATCTTCAGGGCCACCTAATTCGGCATCCGTTTCTAAAAATTTTTCGCCTGCTTTTTTTGCTACACTTATAGTATCATCTAAATCATCATCAGCAGGTTTTAAAACAGATGTAATTTTTTGAGTTATAGATTTAGGGGCTTGGAATATATCTTGGTCATCATCATCAACTCCGCCACCTTGTAATAAATCGCCTTGTTTTTTATCTAATAGATTTTGAAAGAAACCTTTATCAGTTTTAGTAGCATCTTCTTCTGTAGCTTCTAATCGTTGGGTTAGTTGGGCTGATGGTTCAGGTGCAGTTACAGGTGGTTCAGGTGCTTCTTCATTAACTCGGTCATTTAATGCCTTACCTCTTTTTGTTTGTTCTACTAATTTTTCATCAGGGTCTGTAATGTTTTTAATTTCTGAAGTTTTTTTTATTAATGGGTCATTATCTACATCACTTTTTATTTGTTTTTGTGTATCTTTATCTAATGATTTAACTTTATCCTTTAATAATTTATTTTGAACTTTATATTCATCTGTTGATCCAATATTATCAAAATTAGGTTCGAGACTATCTGTAACGGGCGGTGGTGGTTCATCATCTGTAATATCTGAAGCTTTAACATCTTCAATAGGTTTTTTAAATAAATTACCAAATACTTTAGTTACAGCATTATCATTTTCTTCATCACCGAATATTTTTTGTTTAGCCTTTGAGTAACCTCTTTTAGTCATACCATCAAACATTTTTTTAGCACCACCTTCTTTATAATCTGCGACCATAGATTCTAATTCATCTGTTGGAATAGGTAATTTATCTTTTATAGCAGATAGACCTGATTTAATTAAATTTATACCTGTATCGTGTAGAATACCTCCACCGATCCCTTCCGTTGTCATTTCTAAAGTTTTTTTATATTCGTTAAGTTTTTCTTGTAAATCTTCTTTCTTTTCATTAACAATCTCTTTTTGTTGTGAATTAATTTGATTGACCTGATTCATCATATTAGAATATTGAGCATAGTCATCCATTTTATATTATTATAATATATTATATTATCAAGATGAGTAAAAAATTAAAGCTTTACAAAATGATAGATAAGACTGATTCTAATACAACAGAAAAAGATATAATAGATAATATACCATTTAGGATGATACTTTGTGGTCGTTCTGGCTTGGGTAAAACTTCTTTAATTGGCGGATTACTTTTATTACCTAACTTTTATAAGAATGATTTTTTAGGTGAGAGAATATTTTTATTTAGTCCTATGAAAAATGATTATAAAATGTCTGTGATAGTAAAAGAGAAAGATATACCTGAAGATAATATTTTTACAGAATATGATGACGATGTATTAAATGCTTTATATGATTCATTAGTTGATGAATACGAAGAAAATTTAGAAGAAGGTGTAAAAGATAAGAAAAAACTTAATTCATTAATTATCCTTGATGATATGTCTTTTGACGGCAGTTTAAAATCAGGTATGTACAACGCAATTAATAGGGTCTTTATGAATGGTAGAAAACACCTTATATCAATTATAATAAGTAGTCAAAAGTATTCTCAAATTTCAACTGGTCAGCGAAGCAATGCTACATCAATCTTTTTTTATAATTCATCTATGAAAGAAAGAGAACTATTTGAAGCTGACAATAATTACCTACAATCTAAGAAGCAGTTTTTTAAAATGTTAGATGATAATCTTAAGGGAAAAAGAGATTGGATTTATGTAAATTATTCAAATGAAAAAGATAAATTTTATTTAGATAAAGATTTTAATGTTATTAGTAACTTTTTAGAAAAAAGTTAGGTCAAAAACTCAAGGAGAAAAAAGTTAGATCAAAAACTCAAGGAGAAAAAAGTTATAAAATATATTTATCTACACAATCAGATAAAAAACCCCTTAAAACTTCAACCATAATAACGACCTCATCATCAAATCCTACTGGTGAACTCGAAATTAAATGATCTAATAATCTAATAACGCCGTATACAGTAATAAAATCCTTTTTAATTTCTTTACCGCTTCTTTCAATTGATTCTAATTTAGATGTTATTTCATCATACTTGTCTTTTAATTGTCCAACCATATCTAAGTACATTTGTTCATTTTCTATGTTACTCATTTATATAATTATACTTTTTAAAAAAAAGTAAAATCAAAAACTCATCAAAAACTCATCAAAAACTCAAAGAGAATTACCAAAGATGAGATATTTCCCAAGCTTTAGGTTTGCGTGTTTTTTGTGGTTCTTTTTTTTGTAAGTCTTCGACGAACTGCTTTGCTTGTAAAGATATGCTTTCGGGTTTTATCGTAGAAACAGGTTTTGACTTGTTCTTTTTTCTTTTCTGTAATTTTTGAATTTGTTTTTCAATTTCTTCATCTGTCTCTTCTTTTAGTTCTTCTAAAGTCTTCGACAAGGTTATTTTAACATTTTCTGAAGGTTGTTCTTCATCGGAAAATAGTTCTTCTGACTGCGGTTCTGAAGTGCTTTGCTTGTTTGGTTCGGAAGTCTTCGACGAACTGCTTTGCTTGTTTTGGTCTAAGTTTTTTTTCAATTCATTTAATTGAGCTTCTAATTCCATTTCTCTTTTAGTTTTTTTATTTTTCTTTTTTTCAATATCTTTATATATAATTTCATCTTGCTCAGTTATTTCGTCTTGTTTCTTTATCTTTTTTGCTTTTGCTTTCTTTTGTCGGTTTAACGCTGATGTTGCTCTGCCTCGTGCTAATTGTTCTAATAGTTTTGCTTTTCGTTCTTCCGTCATACCTGCTTTTGCCTTCTTTTTATTTTTATTCGCTTTGTTTTTGCTCTTAGGAATAAATACTTTAGAATCATCTTCATCTACTTCAAAAATTTCATTATCACTCATATCTATAAACTATATACAGAAATTAATTGTATAGATTTTATGAAATTGATTAAAAAAATTGATTGTTAAAAAATGATTTAAAGTTTTATCTCGTTATAAATCTATAATTTAAATGTCTCATAATATTATAATGTTTGCAGATAATATGGAAAGTTTAAAATTATTATTATTAAATGATAATTCACCTACTAAACCAAAACTTATAAAGAAAGGTGGTAAAATTACTGATAAATTTTTAAAATGGAACTTACAACAATTAAAAGCAGGAAAAACTACTTTTTATGCAAAACCCGATAAATACTATGACCCCAGAGAAGGAAAGAAAAACATTAAGAATATACCAAGAGATAAAAGATATAAAACCTTTACACCAAAACCATCTTTTTTATCTAAAAATATTAAGGTTGGTTCTATTTATGCCCCTCAAAGCTTTTTCAATAGTATAAAAAACAACTCTCAAGAATTTTCATATCAGTTAAATCAAGGGGCTAATAATTTTGGGGATAATACAGAAATTCACAGCAATATTTTATTAAAAACTTTGATTAATCAAAATAACATATCAGGAAACTATAGAATAATCATCAAAGGTTCTGTTGATGGTGTTTTGATTGATAATAATTTCAATATTGATAATAATTTTTGGAAAGAGAACCACGAAATCTTTATGACTACAAGTGAATACTCTATTTGGAATGACCCCGAATTAGCTTCTCAAACTATTACATTTATTTTTTCAAAAGAAACAAAACTCAATTATGCTTTTTTTGACCAAGCATTTTTAGATGGTGTTGGTCATTGTTTTTTTACGCCTATTCTTAATCATTTTGAAAACATAGTCCAAGAAGCAAAATCTAAAACAACTATTAAAAGATATGAAGCACTTGTAAACAAAATTCAGGGCAAACAATTAAAAAACGAATTCAAAGAAGGTTATTTACACAAATACACTAATGGTATTAAGAGAAACGATATTTGTCATGTATGTGAAGATTTACAAATTGAAGTAGCGATAGAACAACCATTTAATAAAGAACCATTATTTGAATACAGAAGTAATAAAAGACCATTGAAAAAATTTAAGTTTCTCAATACTCGTTCTGATCATGTTGAATACGCAACTAATAATGATTTATTTAAACAATATGAACCGATTGCGATTACACAAAAAGAAATGATTGAAACTAAAAAACAATTAGATAAAGATAAAATTTTTAATACTTATACTAAAAACGCTTATGGTATATGTAGTTTGAAAACAATAGATAATTACTATGTTTTAGTTAATGATTTTTATGAAGCAGTAAAAAAATTTGAAAAAGACACAGTATTAGAAAATTGTGCTATTGATGGTTTAAAGATGCCTGAATTACAATCTTTTATTGATGCAGGAACTCATTTTAACGGAACTATTGATTTTATTGATACAGTTCAATACAAAGAACAAACTACCCTTGAACTAACTAAAAAAAACATAAAACATATTGATATGACTAAAGCTTATACTTGTTTTGAAGATTCTAAATACTATAATGGTTTCATGGGTCATATTACCGATTTTAGAGAAGTTGATAATTTTGAAGAAAAAGGTTTATATAGAATTGTTGATTTAGATTTTACTAAATGTTCTGAACAATTTGTTAGGTTGAATAATAATTTATCATGGTTTCATAATGATAATATTTATACAGACGCCGAATTACGAGCATTAACAGAACAAAAAGCAACATTCAAAGTAACTCACGGAGCATTCGGTACTGCATTTGATATGAAATTATCTAATGATATGATTAATAAAAAAGTTCTTGTAAAAGAAATGGAATCAGGTGAAGACATTAAAATACCTTATTATTGTAAATATTTCGGTATGATTACAATGACTGGTAAAACTAAAAATTTCTATATGGACGGCGATAAAAAATATTTTCAGGCAATGAATAATGTAAATGCTGATATTTACTATGAAAATAAAACAGCTAAAATTGTTTATAGTAAAAAGTATTGTTATAATAAAAAACATATTACAGCTCAAATTACAGCTTATCAAAGGTTAATTATGTTAGAACAATTGTTAGAAATGGATTTTAATAAACTTGTAAGGGTTTGTGTTGATGGTATTTATTATAAAGATCACTGCGATCGGGAAGTAAAAAAGCATAAATCATTTAGTGAAAAAACAAAAATGACATTCAAAAATAGTCCTTGTGAAGAATATTTGAGTGGTATTTTGTTTAATAATGAAAATACAGATAATTATTCATTACCAAAAGCAAAACCACGAAAATTTTATAAAACTGAATTGTTTGATGGCGAAGGCGGTTTAGGTAAAACTTATTATAATATATTTATTGATAAAGGTTTAATTGATATTTGTTATATACCTCATTCTTGGAAACTATCAACATCTCAAACCAACCAATTAGAAAGAGAACAAGAAGAAAAACTACAATCATCAGTTCATTATTATATATTTAATAAAGAAACAGTAGGTTATGACATTTTAAATAAATATTCAGTTATTTTGTTAGATGAGTGTTCTATGCTTACAGAACAAGGAAAAAAATATATTATTGAAAATACACCAGGTAAAGTTATTTTCATGGGTGATATAGATATGCAATTAGCTCCGTGTAAAGGAGAACAAATGAATAGAACAGGTATTGATAAAATAACACGATTACAAAAAAATTGGAGGTTCAAAG
>Ga0206131_10007536_pt1 | contig 10882 bp, 17 predicted proteins | sample Helgoland_Spring_FD_148636 | JGI IMG/M metagenome (GOLD analysis project Ga0206131, IMG submission 148636) | Pelagic subsurface seawater microbial communities from Kabeltonne, Helgoland, North Sea - Helgoland_Spring_Bloom_20160517_1 | ecosystem: Environmental > Aquatic > Marine > Epipelagic ... | reverse complement strand
AATCTAAATCAGAATACTTAGACCAATTGAAATTGGCTAATGAACCAGTCATTGTAATGTCTTTATAAGGAAAACCTAATTCCAATGACTCCCAATATTCATCAGCAATCTTAATAAGAACATCTTTTATTGGTTTCCTAATTAATTCTACATTTTTCCACACATATGGATTTAGTGTTGGGTTCATCTTAAAAGATGAGAAGTCTAATTCGTCTTTTAACTCGTTAAGAGAACTCTCAACGTGAAGGTTCTCTTTAAGTAATGTTTTAACTATGTTCACGTTTTCATGTTTTTTGATGTAGATAGTATTGTCATGGTCATAATGTTTAATATCATTCTTTATCATATAATATAAATATCTAACTATAAATAAAAAAACCTTCTTTTATACACTCACCAATCTAACCCCTATCTTGCATCTAAAGATAATTCAATAATTAAATCATTTATAACTTTTTTTAATACTTGAATATCTCTTTTATCATTATAGATAACTTTACTAAAATTAGTGTAATCATCTAAATCAGTTTCGGAGATATGGTTTAAATCACGTAAACTATTTTCCCTAACACTCATTGGGTCACCTTCTAATCTAATTAAATAACCACCTTCTTGTAAAATATAGTTAGCTTCATTAACAAATCTAACATCTGGTACCACAATAATTTTACCATCATTTAACTTACCATCTAATTCTTCATTGAAGAACGACTTAACCCAAATGTCGGTATCGTAATTATCTCTGAATAAATCAGTACCAACTAATTGTAATGTTTCACCAATAGTTTTATTAAACTGTTTAATAACTATATTTTTTTGGTCTTGGGTGTAATTACGAATCTCATTACAAAATGGTTTATTAACTTCGTGAGTTGTGGTCATACGTATACCACTAATTATTTCAGTAATTAATCTTAATTTATCAGCTAACGCATATCTTTCTACTTTACCATTTAACTGTTCAGCTAATAATTCAGCAAAGGTGTCTTTACCGTCAGCCGCTCCCAATCTTTCCAGATATACCGATAAGTCGGATTCTCTTGGAAAGCTGGGAGCTTTTTAATTTGTTTTTTTTATCCATTTTTATTTATTTATATTTCCACTTAAAACCTTTACCAGTTTTATTAACACCATTACAAACCCACTTCCGATTTTACCCGATATACCTATAATCCTATTTTTCATATATTATAATTTTTAACAAATATACTATATAAATTTTAATATATAATAAGTTTTAACAAGAAAATCCCTACCGAAGTAAGGATTTTTAAAATTTAAACGGGGATTAATAAATCCCAACAAAAAACTATGGTGGAGAATAACGGAGTCGAACCGTTGACCTCTTACGTGCAAGGCAAGCGCTCTAGCCATCTGAGCTAATCCCCCTGGTGGGTCGGGAAAGACTTAACTTTCTATCATTGGTGGATGACCGACCCATGTATAAGATAATTTAACATAACTATCAGAAAGGTTTTTTTTACTTTTTAGTTCTATGAATTGCTGAACCCTTTCTTTATAATTAATTATATCTAAATATACTACTATTTTACTTAATTGTCAAGTATTTTTATTAATTTATTAAAATTTTATCATAAAACCTTGAGAAAACTACATTCCAGGTGATTCCGTAACCAATAAATAGTGATAAAAATGTGTACCATTGATGTTCTATAACACCAAAAACACCACAAACAATAGCAAGACAAATGAATATAATCATAAACATCTTAAAGAAATGAAACGCATCCGTTAACTGAACTGGTTTATTAATACCAAAAAACCACTTAACTCTTCCTTTCTCTGTATCACCATCCACATACTTATTCTTCCATGATATCTCACCATCCCACCAAAGCATATTATAATTAGTGAAGATTGATGAATCGTAATGGTGTACTGACGTATCCATTATAGCGTTACATATTGATGCTAGTATTAGAAATATAAAACTAAATATTAACCAAACCATTACCTACTTGTGTGTTTTTTTAAATCACTCCAGTGTTGTAGCGTTTTAAAAATAATGAGTATTAGGATTAAACCTAAAAATACTTCAGCGCCCCAAAAACCCCACTCTGGGTCCCACTCTTCAATCGGTGAAAATTCACCTAGTGTTAACATGATTATACTGAATATTGATATCAATCCAGCTCTACTCATATCCATAAACCATTTACCAAATTGTAACCCATCATAATGTCCACCTTTAACTGGACTTAAAAATTCTTTTATTTTTTTCATATTACTTTTTTAATGTTATGGTATATAATTATTTGTTATTGCTATACCCATATATATAAATATAGTGAATTATATTAAAAAAAAAAACTAATAAGTGTTTATTTTAATATTTTTTTATATTTATTTATATAAGATAACAATTAAAATAAAACTTTGAATCATGGGATGTGGATGTAAAAAAAAGATAAAACCAACTAATACTAACACTACAACGACTAGTAAGTAAACAAAAAAAAGGTCAACATATGTTGACCTTTTTTTTTGTTAGTTAATTATTTAATATTAAACCTTTGGTGTTCCTTTACCAAATGCCTTAACAATTGATGCACCTAACATAGTACCAGAGAAAATTAGCATTGCGTTAAACATATCAATATTAATCTCGTACCAATGGAATCCGTCCACAACAAACGCCCCAAACGCTAACATCGTACCAATAATACCCATTGTTTTCTTAGATGAGTATTTACCGTCATTTTTATCTTCTGTGAAGATGTCTTTAATAAATTTGTTCATAGTATATAAGTTTTAATATAAATATCTATATAAATCGAAAAATTACAATTATCATCCTTTAAACATTAATGACATAAAATCAAATGGTTTCATTCCAGAAACACTAAAAATTATATTAGAAACTTGGGTACTGTATTTACCCCCCATTTTAAATGCTTCGTTAGCATCTACTCTAGTTGCGTTAATAAATCCATTTTTATCTCTCAATTTTTTCATTACCGTTCGAAAATCTGAAGATTTAGAACCATATGGTGGTTCTTCTAACCCAAAGTGTGATTTACTTTGTTCAAAAAATCCTTTTAATTTTTCTTCTAAAGAATCACCCCTTTGTGAATTAACCTTACGCATAACTTCACCTTTCGTATGGTTTATTTGATTTAGCCAATCTTTCTCTGGTTTCATCCCGTTTGAAATGTACCAACCAGAGGCAATAGCTGAAGTATCATCAACAAAATTCTTTACTTGGTCCAAGATGTTCTTTGCGTTAGCACCATCTTCCTCCTTAAGTTCGTTTTCATCAATACCTGGTCTATAATACTCAAGTATTAATTTTTGAATATTTTCCAGTATACTTCTATCATCTTGAGTTATCTCATAATTTTTAACAGACTCATCATTAGGTGGTATAACCATTTTAACAGAGCCATCTGGTTGCTCTACTCTTTCCATTTTCCCAAGTTTTTTATGATATCTTAAACTATAACCATCTTCTCCAGAATAAATTGCCCACGTCTCAAGTTTGAAATAATGTCCACTAGTTGAAAGATTCCAATGTGGGAATTCTGTACTCTCACCAGTTCCAGCTGTTCTAGTCTCATCAGCGAAAAATACTAAAACCAAATTTCCCTCTTCCGCATTACTACTACTAAGAGCAAACTCAATCTTGTCCATGTTATTATGTGATTGAGCCATAGCATAATTTACTTCAGTAATAGCCTTACCAAATATTTTACTACCAATAACTTTATCTAATTTAGGTTTTAGTCCATTTACATCAATATCTTCTTTTATCAACTCCTTAAGTTCGTTTTCATCAATTCGCTTAATCTTATTGAATTGTTCTCTAAAGCTTTCAATTATTAATTGTTCCTTGTTATTTAATATTTCTTTCTTTTCAGACTCTGTAAGTATTTTATTATTTTTCATATTTAAAATCGTTTATTATAAATATATACCCATAACTAAAAAAACCCACTATTAAGTGGGTTTTTTGATAAAACTTAACTAAACAATAGTTTATGAAATGGCTACTACTTCCAATTCAAAAACTAAATCCTTACCAGCTAGTGGGTGGTTAGCATCCAATACAACTGTTTTTTCTTTTACTTCTTTAACCGTAACGGTCATAGGCCCTTCTTCTGATTGTGATTGAAGCATCTCACCTTCTTTTACCGTATCTGGTACAAACGACTTTTCAACTTCTTGAAGGCGGTCATCTTGAACTGGACCATATGCATCTTCAGAAGAAATGGTAATTGTTTTTGTATCACCTTCCTTCATCCCTTGTAATCCTTTTTCAAAACCTGGAATAAGCATTCCCTTTCCTAATTCAACATCTAATGGGTCTTTATCCGAATATTGGTCATTACCTTCAACTGCTTTTGAGGAGTCAAAAATCTCACCGTCCGTAAATCTACCCGTATAATGCACTTTTACTTTACTTTTTTCTGTTACTACTGACATATTAATTTTTTTAATTATTTATTATGGTACAAATATACTACATATATTTTAATTTGTCAAGTCATAAAACAAAAAAAGCTCACTATTAAGTGAACTTTATTATTTATTAACTTCCTAGTCACCATTTCTGGTGTGCAACTACCACTACGTGCAAGTGAGTTAATGTCTATATTATAACGCATCTCCAGGTTAAACCTCTTTTAATTTTACTAATGGTTTCTGGGTTAACATCAAACATTTTAGCTATTTTACGTTGGGTTAAGTCCCCTAACAATAATAACTCCTTTATCTTGATAACGTCACCTAGTTTTAATTTAGAGGTTGGGGCGTTCTCACCACCCATATTACTAAACCTTCCTTTTACCCAACCATCTCTGATATAAGTATCTAATTCTTCTTTTTTAATCTTTTTATTATCAGTACCATCGGTAATCCAACATGTACCATATTGTGAGTTAGCTTTACCAGTACCTTGTCCTTTACTAGCTTCACTCATCTTCAGTTTAGTTTCGCCTGAGTGAGATTTACCAGTCCAATCATACGATGGCACCTTTAATTTACCTTCTTTAATTAATCTTAGGTTATTTTCGGTAGCCTTCTTGGATATTCTTTCTTTAAACTCACTATCGTTATGTAATTTAGATAAATAAGCGTCATTAGCTGATTTAGGCCAACCACCAACACCGCCACCACCAATAACTAAATTCATACATAAGTGCTCAGTTAATAACTGTTCATTAACAATCTCTTCTTCACGTTTACTTAATTCTTCTCTAGTATCACAATACTCTAATATTTCTTTAGTATGATTATTTATTCCATGATATCTAATGGAATATCTTAATCTTTTACCACTACCCATGTATCCATCTTCTAAATTATTAGTTGAATGCATACCTATGTAATATTTACCATTTACATTACAAGTTGTCTTGTAGATGTAATGTATTTTCTTCTTTGCTCTTGGCATAACTTATCGTTTATTATAAATATACGCCAAGGTACAAAAAAGTCAAGTGGAAATGGTGAGATTCGAACTCACGTCTTGCTTACTCATAAAGAGCTTTCTACATACTTATCTAGTTTCTAATCCTAGCAAAGTTTAACAGTTCCCTTATTACAGTTCGGTTTACTGATAACTATTCTTCTGGATATTTATTTAACTCTATATCAAAGAGCTTTCGGTGGATTACCACCATCGCATTATTCGTTAGGCAAATGCTACCTCTCCTTCACTTACTTCTACAGAAGCAGTATTAAGGAAGTTTTCGTCAATGTCAAACTCGTTGTCATTTAAACTTGGTGATAGATGATTTAAGTGTTTCCAATCTAACACTGTATGCTTACTAATCACGACTATAAACAGTCAATAGCCAGGCATTCCCATATTTTAAAGAACTTATTATTAATATATATCCAAATATACATAAACTTTACTTAATTGTCAAGTTTTTTAAATAAAAAAAGAGGAAATCATTAGAAATCCTCTTTTTATGCGTTACTTCTTTTTTTTATTTTATTATTTAATCAGTCAGTAATTGCTTACTGTTTGATACCTTATTGTTATTTAAGTCTTGTATTTTGGTGTCTAACTTATCACACCTTGAATCAACGAAGCGTCTTATATCCTCATTTTCTCCATTCATTTGTTGGTATATCTCCGTAACATGATGTTCTAAATCACGGTTCAATTGACCAACCTTATTATCTACTTCATTATAAATGTTCTCAACTTCTTTATCAAAATCATTAACATCAACTTTCTTTGTCAGTTTTATAAACGCAACCACGATAGCCGAGACTAAAGCAACTGCACCTAGTGTTGACAACACTGATACTATTATTATTGTTTCCATATGCATTAATTTTTAATGAAGTAACGCAATAAAAACAATATACAAAAAAAAACCACTAAGTAAAGTGGTTTTTAATTTTTATTTATATGTAGTCGTTGTAATTACTTCTTTTTATTTTTAACTACACCATCGATAATACCGTAAGCCTCAGCTTCTGGAGCTGTAAGCCAATTATCTCTGTTACAATCCTTGATAACTTGTGCTTTCGTCTTATCACAGTACTCACCAAGCATTCCAAAAAGAATGTCATTGTACTTAACCGCTTCAGCAAGACTAATCTTCATATCTTCAACGTGCCCTTGAGCTCCAGAAGATACTTGATGTAACATCACTTTTGAGTTAGGTAGAGAATATCTCATTCCCTTTGTTCCAGCACCTAATAGGATTGAACCCATTGATGCAGCCATACCAGTATTAATAGTTGATATGTCACATGAAATGTAATTCATTACATCTACCATACTAAGTCCAGACTTAACTGAACCACCTGGAGAGTCAACATGCATTGTAATTAGTTTTCCTGGTTCTAAATTATCCAAGAACATTAATTGTGCTGCCACAACCGTACTCATTTGGTCATTAACTGGACCAGCAACCCATAGAATTCTATCCATCATAAGTCTAGAGAAGATATCCATTTGAGTTACCCTCATTTCTCTTTCTTCTAAGATGTATGGTGTTAAATTTCCTTGTGTTTGTACATTATTATATAAACTAGCTTGTAATGTTTCCCAGTAATGAAACTGGATTGAACTAATTCCCATATGCTTTGTAGCATAGTTTTGAAATTCATTGTAATAATCTATCATATCTTATTCTGTATATATGAACACTGGGGTAAATTCTCCCATCCATGCTCCTTTGATGTTATATTCGAAGTATTCCATAGCCATTGAGTACTTATACCCATCTTGCTCGTCTTCTGGTATCTCTTTTAGGTCTTCTTCACTTAGTTCCATTTGTGGAATTAGGATATCTAATATCTTTTCCACACTATATGCAGCAACGGGTCCAAGGTTTACCCTTTCAGCAACACCTATGATGGCTTCATTTAAGCCATCACAGATTAATGCTTCTTCGTTGTATTCTGATACTTCCTCAATAGTCATTATACTTCAGCTTCTTCTTGTTCAACATTATAAAGTGTTTTAACACTTTCTTGAATTGCTTCATATCTTTCAGCACCATATTTAGAAAGGATTCCAGAAAATGCACCTACCTTAGTGATACCTACATCACCCTTTTTAATTTCTACCTTATCTTTCTCATCATTAAATATAATACATGTAATTGCTTCCTCAGCAATAATAAGTTGTTGCCACTCTTCTAGTCCATCAAAGATTGTGTCATTGATTATTATATAGACATCGTTCTTAGTTGCGTACTTTGTAATCTCGTTAGCTTTAACGATTTTATAAACATCTTTAGATTTAACGTCAGCTAAAAGCTCAATATTGATAACTCTATCAAGATTAACTTTAGCGATTGCACCTTCAAAAATCTTTGCGGTGTCTGGGTAAGGTACTTCAAAATTTGCCATACTTCTTTTTTTTTTTATTTATTTATTTATGTTTATTATTTAACTTTGTAAAAATGGTTGCTAACATCCAAAATATAATGATAATACCAAAAATACCTACTACTACTGCTAGTGGTACCCATAATGGAGATGTAACCCACCACCATGACCAATCAGATACTTTATTAAAGTCAACTAGTTTAAGAATTAAAAATACTATGAAAATTAACCCACCTAATCCTATTCCTGTTGATGCCGTATTTTCTTTACTCATTTTGTTGTTTTAATTACCCAAATATATTATTCATTTTCCAAAGTTTCAACCCCTTCACCTATTTTTTTTAATTTTTCTATAGTCTCTCTCTCTACATCACTTAATTTTGTTGGCATTTCTATATCTAAAATAATTATCATATCACCCCTTTTTTGACTTTTTTTATGTTTTAACCCCTTATTGGTTATCCTAAGTGCATCACCTATTTTACTATATTCTGGTATAGTAATTTTTATATTTCTACCTTCAATTGTTGGTACCTCTATCTTATCACCTAATACTAATTGATGGTAAGATGATTTAAGTGTGTATCTTAAGTCATAACCATTTCTAATAAAGTCTTTATGGTTTGTGGTTGTAAGTCTAATTAATAAGTTACCAGATGGACCACTCTTAATTCCATGACCCATCCCTACGTATTGTAAGGTGTCTGAATCACTAACCCCATGTGGTGTTTTAACTTCAATAACTTCTTCCTTTAGATTAACACCATGACCATTACAAGTATTACATACATCATCTACAATCTTACCAATACTTTTACAATTACCACATTCGGTCATTTGTTGCATAACACCCATTTGGGTATTGATGTGGGTTATAACGTGACCTCTACCTTGACAGGTTGGGCAATTTCGTTCATTTTTACCGCCAGCACCATCACAGGTACCACAAGGTGTATTTCTTTTATATTTAAATTTCTTAGTTGAGCCATTAAATATATCTTCAAGACTAATTCTAATATTAAGTATTAAATCTTGTCCCTTTCTTTGTCTTTCTCTTTGTCTATTAAATGGGTCTCTACCACCAAACATAGAACTGAATATGTCATTCATATTTTGACCACCTTGGTGACCTTGGTTACCTTGGTTACCTGGACCATTATGACCATACGCATCATATACTTCTCTCTTCTCTTTGTTAGATAAAGTTTCATATGCTTCAGCAGCTTCTTTAAACTTATTTTCTGATTCTTTATCATCTGGATTCTTATCTGGATGATATTTAATAGCCATCTTTCTATAGGCTTTCTTAACCTCACTATCACTAGCTGATTTATCAAGACCTAAAACTTTATAGTAATCCCTTTTACTCATTTCCTTTGTATTTAAAACTTGGGTAGTTCCCATTAGGTACATCCCAAGAACTTCCATTTATTATACCTATATTATGTCTATCATCATCTATAGCATAATTATAGATTAATTCCGAACCAGATTTTGTTATAAATCTATCACCATCTTTTAATTCTCTAAGTGGTGTTGGATTCTCTTCATACATAGTGTTTAATTTAAAATAAATATAAGTATATTTATTGAATATGTACAGGGTAATTGTAACAAAGAACGGAAAATATCAAAAAACACTACATAGGTGTATGACTAAAGAGACTTCTTTTATTAATTATAGGTTATTGATTGATAATAATAAGGAAGTTGTGTTCCCCAAACAATATGTTAATAATAATGGTATTAAACCAGTTAAATATAAAATACTAGTTATCAAAGATACTGAAGAGGGGGATGAATTTAGAGCTCTTAGGGATAAGTTAGGTAGAACCTATATAGAAAAGCCATTAGGGGATTGGACTATTTTAAATGACCATGAATACCAAAAGGAAGAGACCTTCTGGATGTGGCCAAAAGACCCAAAAGTAGATAGAGTAACAATTCACGATATCGTTAAACCAATGATGGAGGGTGCTTACCAAAAGAAGATGGTAAAACAAATGATTGTAGTACATAATAAATTAATACTTCATAATGAAGACCAATTTGAAATGGTTATTTGTAAGTGTAAGAAGGATGCTCAAAGACTTCACCATGCACTACATAAGGCTTGTAAGAAACATAAAATAAAAAGTGTTATCTTTATGGGTACCGCTAGTCCGAGTACAGTTAGTAGGATGTATGAAATAATTCAAGAAAAGACTGGATGGTTAATGACAAAGATTAGGCGCACGAGTACAAGACCATAAAATACCCCTTCCTCGTCCAAAACTGAGGAAGATATGATAAGACTGAACCATCATACTAATTTATAACCATTATGTGGTTATTATAATAGATTCATTAAGAAGGATAACTAGGACTTCGACTCACCCCTAACAAACAATTCTACTTTAAAATTTTCACCTAATAACGTTTGAAATATCAACCCAAGCTCTTTTATATATTCATCTTCTTCGTCATGTAACCAAATAATTTTACTTTTAAGAATTATTTCCTTAAATATATTATATAATGTTTTTACTGAAGATGCGTTGAGATAATCTAGTTGTATCTTGAAATCAAAGTGTTCATTATTACTTTTTTGTAAATCATGTATTAATATTAATAATTTATCGAAAAATATTCTTGGGTATTCTGGGTATGAGATACCTGTAATATTAAGTGTTCTGGAATGTTTATCAAAATTAACTTCTGGTGTTACTTCGTTTTTTATATAAAAAATCATAATCATAAGATTTATAAAAAAAACTTTTCAATGATTATACTAATAAAAAAAACTATTAAATAGTTATACTACCTAAGCTTATATAAATATGTAGGTATTCCGCTAAAAACTATTTTTCTTATAATTTTTTTTATTTTAACTGTAATTCATTAAAAATTCTACCTTTTTATTTTTACTCTTCTTTTTAACCTTAAGTTCTAACCTCAACGCTTCAGACCTACTGAATACTATTTTAAAGCATTCTAAGACCACGGGTCCCCTACTATGGCAGTACTTTGACCCAGTACCATTATTATGTTTCTCAATTCGTTTATCTACGTTCTTAGCTATCCC
>Ga0206131_10007526_pt1 | contig 10891 bp, 9 predicted proteins | sample Helgoland_Spring_FD_148636 | JGI IMG/M metagenome (GOLD analysis project Ga0206131, IMG submission 148636) | Pelagic subsurface seawater microbial communities from Kabeltonne, Helgoland, North Sea - Helgoland_Spring_Bloom_20160517_1 | ecosystem: Environmental > Aquatic > Marine > Epipelagic ... | reverse complement strand
GCTTTGGCTTGTATTATTATTTTAATACTATCCTTAACTTTCTTCACCGAAGTTAGTAGATTCTGCTTCCGAGATTACAAGAGGGAAATCGTCTCTGACTCCTTTTTGCTCTGCCTTGGTACAATCTTCATAATTCTTACCATAGCGAATCTGTGCTTGCTCATCCCAAATCTCGTTGTAGGCAGCTCTCAACTCATTGTATACTTCCATATACGCATTGTAGCTTGTACCACGGTCATTTTTCAATGATACTATTGCCTGCTTCGGAGAATCAGACAATGTTGGATCATTATTTGGGTTGGTGATGAATAGTTTAGTATCCTCTCTAAGTTCACGAACCGCCATTGGCGTCTTACGAACCAATAGATCATTGTTCGCATTTACCAGTACAGAATATATGTTACGAGTATTAAGTCGAACATCTTCTGGCGGGTCTTCTGACCACTCTGGTAATTTTACAAGGATACCACTGTCCTCAAGGATAGTTGTCGTAACAAGAAAGAATATCAACAAAAGGAATGCTATATCGGCCATAGAACCGGCATTCACCTCGTTTTTTAATCTATCTTTAGCTCTTACTCTAGCCATGATTGACAGTTTTTATTTAAAGATATTAATTACTTCCATTACAATGAAAGAGACAAATGCACCCACAGAAAGGATAATAGCAGTCTTAACAAAACCACTGATCATCTTACTTTCACTTTCGTTTACATCAAACTCAACCATAGTTTCTGCTAAAGAACCTGTTTCAACACCCGAAGATGCAAAATAAAGGATTAGCATAAAGACAGCCAAAGAACCGAAAAGAATCAATCCTTTCTTTGCTCCGTCTGGATTTTTCGCAGCTGAAAGAACACCTAAAATTGCCCATGCTGCACCTGCAACGATAACCAGGCCGATCGCAGCTGCAATACCGAAACCATTTTCACCCTTAGTAGAGTAAAGTGTGATGGCAGCGATAACAGCAAGCAAACCTCCGACAATAAGTGCCAGAACCTGTCCGTTTTTTGATAAATATTTATACATAATCTTAAGTCTTTTAGATTAGAAATAAATTCTTATTTCTTAAATACACCATTCTCAACCATGATATCTACTAGAGAGATAGAAGCATCTTCCATCTTGTTCACGATACCATCAACTTTTGATACGATATAATTATAAAAGATCTGAAGAATAATTGCTACGATAAGACCAAATACTGTAGTCAATAGGGCAACTTTAATACCACCCGCTACTACTGTAGGCGAGATATCACCAGCCGCTTCAATATCATCGAATGCACCGATCATACCAATTACCGTACCCATGAAACCAAGCATTGGAGCCACAGCGATAAATAGTGAAATCCAAATCAAACCTTTTTCTAAAAGTCCCATCTGAACACCACCGTAAGCAACGATTGCTTTTTCAACAGCCTCAGGACCGCTTCCAGCATTTTTCAAACCTTCGTAAAGGATAGATGCAGTAGGTCCTTGTGTGGACTTACAAACCTCCATAGCACCTTCAAGGTCATCAGCCTTAAGACGATCATCAATTTTTCCTAAAAGTTTATCAGTATTAACTGAAGCAATATTTAGTGTAATAATACGCTCAATACAGAACGCAAGACCTAAAATCAAGGCAATCAATACAAGTGACATAAACTCGTATCCACCTTCGATGAATTTTTCTTTCAAAACCTGAAATCCTCCTGGCTCTTCAACTACTTCTTCAGTAGCATCTACAGACATCTCTTCAGCAGGAGCAGCTTCTTCAGCCATTGCCGCTGTAGTATCCATAGCAGCATCTTCCATAGTGGAGTCAACAGCTTCGACAGCGGTTTCCAAATCAGTGTTCTCTTGTTCTCCGTCCTGAGCAAAAGATGCTTGAGCAGTCATTGTCACAAGCCCTAATACAAAAAGTAACGCAAATAACTTTCGCATAGCTAGATAGTTTAACGAATTGTTTTTACAATTAGTGGTTATAAATAAAATGTGATATGCCTTGAGCTAAGAAAACAATATGGCGGAGAGAGCGGGATTCGAACCCGCGATACCCTTTTGGAGTATACACGCTTTCCAAGCGTGCGCCTTAAGCCACTCGGCCACCTCTCCAACTTCAAAAGTTCGCTCTACAAGACTATCTTGAATTTGTGACGCAATCGTGCTTGCATCCAACAATAGCGTAAAAATTGAAAAAAGAACTGAATTATCAAAAGAATAATTAATTAAATATAAACTCAGTTCACTCTTTTATTCAATGTTCACATATCAGATGCAATAAATAACAATTTGGTTGTGCTCATATTTTAAAAATTCTTGAAGCATTTTCGCTGGTAATCCTTGCAAGCTCTTCCAGTGGAACTTGCTTAATATCAGCCAACTTCTGAGCAATATAGGCAATATAGGCAGATTCATTTCGCTTTCCTCTCTTGGGAGTAGGTGACAAATAAGGTGAGTCAGTTTCAAGGACGAGGTGCTTTAGAGGAATTTTTTCCAAAACTTCAGAAAGTCCACTTTTTTTAAAAGTAAGTACCCCTCCTATTCCAAGATCAAAGCCAAGATCAATAATTTGCTTTGCTTCTTCATAGCTTCCACCAAAACAATGAAATATTCCTCTGGACCTTCCTGAGCCATAATCTTTCAAAACATCAATCAATAGCTGAGTAGTCTCTCTAGAATGGATTACAATTGGAATATCCAGTTTTTCAGCCCATTCAACTTGCATAAGGAATGCCGTCTTTTGTTCTTGCTCGTATGTCTTATCCCAATACAAATCCATACCAATCTCTCCAATAGCAACAAAAGAACGTTTATCTAACTCCGATTTAATATTTTCCAGCACTTGCTTGTAGTCCGCTGCAACAGAACAGGGGTGTAAGCCCATCATAGGGTGCATTTGCCCTGGATAAGCCGCTTCTAAAGCATACATCCCATCTATTGAATCCAAATCTATATTGGGGAGAAAAAAATGCTTTACGCCCACATCCAATGCCCGTTGAATCATCTCTGTTCTATCTTCTTCAAATTGATTGGCATATAAATGCGTATGTGTATCGATCAACATATTTTATATTTTTAAGCACTTTGCTTTGTTGGCACAAAAATATTCACAATTTTGTTGTTTATTCAAAAGAAGCGGAAATAAAATATCATAAACTTATAAATGGCTAAAAAACAAAAGTATTACGTTGTTTGGGTAGGTGCGAAACCCGGTATATACAATTCTTGGCCTGATTGTCAAAAACAAGTTGCTGGCTTTCCTAAAGCGCGGTACAAATCCTTTGAATCCAAACTGGAAGCAGAACTTGCTCTAAAAAAAGGCTATAGCATCACCTCCAAATCTTCAAAACAAAAATCATCAACATCCAATCCGCGTTCCAATATAAATTACATAAGTATATCAGTGGATGCAGCTTGCAGCGGTAATCCTGGAAAGATGGAATATCAAGGAGTGGATACCAAATCCGGCAAACAATATTTTCATTTTGCTTCAAAACTTGGCACCAACAACATTGGTGAGTTTCTTGCTATAGTCCATGGCCTATCGTTTTTAAAGAAACAAAACTCTAAACGAGCGATCTATACGGACTCAAAAAGTGCAATGAGTTGGGTTAGAAACAAAAAATGTAAAACAACACTTGAACGAAATACACAGACTGAAGAGTTATATAAATTGATCGAGCGTGCGGAAATCTGGCTCAAGCAAAACACATACAACACAGAAATATTAAAATGGGACACAAAATCTTGGGGAGAGATACCCGCTGATTTTGGCCGGAAATAATAAACTATGCTAGAAAGTTGGACATCAGTAGTTTCGAAAAAAATCTTGGAAAGATCCTATTCGGACTTCAGTTTAAAGCAAAACATTTCAATCTTCCAAAAACCAAAATTCAAACTCAAGAAAGAACGTATTGCACTGATTGGCTGCAATGATGGCCTACTGGATGCCGTACGTCCAATCCTATATGCTTTTGCTGGCAATTTTGGTAAAAACAATATCGCAGATTTAGGAAACCTTAAAAATCTAGATGCCGATCACAACCCACAATTAATGCAGGATTTGGTAGATGCAGGAATAACTCCTTTGATTGTATCTGCTACAGCGAGCCAACTGCATTCTCACCTTGTCTCTTCAATAAAGAACAAGAAAAAAATACATTGTAGTCTTATCGACGAAACAGTCCCTACTAAAGCGCAAGGGCCAATAGATCAACGATTATTATTCCCCATAGCTACAAATAAAATACAATGGCCCGATCAGTTCAAGATACTAGGGATTCAAAAGCATCAAGTAGCCGCAAAACAAATACAAGAGGCAGAAAAAAACAATTTACGCTTATTTAGACTTGGTGGTCTAAAAACGGATCTTACGATGGCAGAACCTCTCTTGAGAGATACGAACGTCCTAGGGTTCAATGGTAGGGTTCTAAAATCCAGTGAAACGCAAGACAAAGAAAATCATTCACCATCGGGTCTAAGCATTGATCAGGCCTGTCAGCTGATGCGCTATGCAGGTATCAACGAGCAAATGCAGTTTGTGAATATTTATGGATTCGATGATAGGTTTGCTCCAAACCCTACAACAGCTCATGCGGTAGCTCAATTAATCTGGTATTTCCTAGACGGTTTCTTTGATCAAAAAGGAGATTATCCAGTTGATAAGCGAAAGTTAAAGTCGTATGTAGTAGATCTCAAATACGATAATCTTAATATTAGTTTCTGGAAATCAAAAAAATCAGGTAGATGGTGGGTTGAAGTACCAAGGGCTAAGGGGAAGTCAGTACTTATGCCATGTAGTCAAAAGGAATATGAAAGTTGTGCAGCAGGAATTCTGAGCGACAACCTTGTAGAGTTGCTAGAGTTATTCTAATCAATCCAATAATCGCTCTAAACCTATGCCCCTCGATCCTTTTAATAGAATTACTAATCCATTTAAATCCTGTAAATCAAACCAAGATTTCGTTGCTTTAACATCCTCAAAGTGAAGGATTTCTTTTGGTAAGGAGACTTTGCCGAACTCCTCCCCTACAAGCACACATTGAACTTCTAGACTTTGAACCAAATCAACAATATCTTGATGTGCCTTTTTTGAGAAATCCCCTAATTCCTTCATATCCCCGAGGATTAGCAGTTTTTTTCCTTTCAAACTCTTTAAAAACGATTGAATAGAAACCAACATACTATCTGGATTAGCATTATAGGCATCCTTAAAGACCCTAGCACCTTTATACTCCACTAACTGAGATCTATTATTAGATGGAATATAAGTCCCTATTGCATCCAGAATCCCGTCTATACTTACCTTAAAGTAATGGCCTGTAGCGATAGCTGCTGCTATATTTTCAGCATTATATTTACCCTGAATATTCGTTCTTAGACTATGCTGCTTATAATTTTCATCTAAAAGATCAATATTGATAAATGGAGCAGCGCTATTTAACTTAATTTTATAAAAATCATCCTGCAGCGAATCCTTCAGTCCATATCCAATCTTTCTATTGATCTTAGCAGCTAATTCCACTAAGTTCGGATCGCCTATGTTATAGAAAAATGTACCATCGTTTTCGAGTAAATAATCTAACAACTCTCCTTTCCCTTTTTTAACGCCTTCTATCCCTCCAAAACCATCAAGGTGTGCTTTGCCAATATTTGTAATAAGGCCATGGCTAGGCTGAGCAATCGAACACAAGAATTCAATCTCCTTCTGATGATTAGCCCCCATCTCAATCACAGCAACCTCATGCTTTTCTTCTAAATCCAAAAGGGTTAAAGGTACACCGATATGATTATTAAAATTACCCTTCGTAAAATGAGTTTGATATCTTTTGGAGAGTGTTTTTGCAATAAGCTCTTTAGTTGTAGTCTTTCCATTTGATCCCGTAAGACCAATGACGGGTATGTGAAATCGTTGTCGATAATCTCGAGCCAAATTCTGAAGAGCAGTCAAACCATCCTTTACAAGGATACAATTTTCAGGAATTGCATATTGCTCCTCATCCACTACGGCAAAAGTAGCCCCTTTTTTCAAAGCTTCTTGCGCATATGTATTACCATTAAAGCTAGCGCCTTTAAGTGCAAAAAAAATTGAACCTGGAATAATGTTGCGACTGTCGGTTGACACCTTTCGCAGTTCTAGAAATGTATTTAGGATTAAATTACGGTTAGCTTGGTTCATAATGTATTGGCAATTTCAACATTCCGAATATAAATATACTTCGGAAAATTCAAAAAAAAAGTCCTTCCGACAAACGAAAGGACTTTTTAAAAGCTAGATCGGATTATTTGTATCTTCTCTTAACTTTTGATTTTTTGACATCAAACTCATTTCCACCTTTTTCAGATGTAACATCCGGTGAACCAGTTCTTGTCATAGCACAACGGAAGCCAATTGTACGGTCAGCTTTGTCTTCTTCCTTAAATCTACGTGCACCAGGAGATAACCAATAAGCTCTATCGGCCCATGATCCACCTTTGATTACACGTGATTTGTTAGAAATTAGCGTTGCTACTCCATATTCATAGATAGACTTAGATTGCTCATCACCATCTAGGTAATCATGTACCATACCTTTACGGTAATTCTCACGATCTGAAGCTTCTTCATCCGTAACATATCTGTATTGGATTCTTCCTAAAGAATCTTTTTCAACGATTTCACCATCTTCCATAACTTTCGTTTTGAAACGGTTTCCACGGTATGAATTCAAATCCTGATTATCAACATCAGAAAGAGAAGCAGAAGTCATTGGACGATAAATATCAGCAACCCACTCAGAAACATTACCTGCCATGTGGTATAAACCAAAATCATTCGGCATTGATGTTCTTGCAGGAGCAGTAATGTGCGCACGGTCATTAAGACGACCTGACATACCCATATAATCACCTCGACCTTTCTTAAAGTTAGCAAGGATCTTACCTTGAGACTTATCTCTTCTCTGGTACCTTACGGTATTTCCATCCCAAGGATAAAGTCTTCTGTCGGTGATATTTTCGTGCAGTTCAGATTCCATCTTTCCAATAAGTGCAAGAGCAGCATATTCCCACTCTGCTTCAGTTGGAAGTCTGTAAGAAGGCAATAAAATACCATCTTCGAAACGAACAGAACGTTCTCCACCAGTAGCTTTATCTTCAAGATTTTTACGAACAGAACCATCATACTGTCCTAACAAGTAAGACTCAGTATTGAAGTTATCCGCATCTCTCTGCTCTGGATTCAAATTAAGAATACCTTTTTCTACAAGAATCATCTCGTTTGTACGATCTGTTCTCCAGTTACAGTATTCACTAGCTTGCAACCAATTAACACCAACTACTGGGTAATTATCATATGCAGGGTGACGGAAATAAGTCTCAACAAAAGGTTCGTTGAATGCTAGTTCTTCACGCCATACTAGTGTATCTGGGTGTGCACCTTTCCATACATCAGGATAATTTTCGCCAAAAACACGCTTTAGCCAAAATAGATATTCCCGGTATGCGGAGTTTGTAACCTCCGTTTCATCCATATAAAATGATGATACTGTTACTCTACGAGGAACATTGTTCCATTCGTAAGTTACATCTTGCTCAGTTAGACCCATTGTGAAGGTACCACCTTCAATCAATACTAGGTTCGGACCTGTAGCTTGTCCTTGGTAATCGAGTTTTTCAAAACCACCCCATTCCTGATCATTATACGCCCAACCAGTAGTGGCAGAACGTTCTTTAGGGCCACATGATGATAATGCAACCACAGCAAACAGAAATAATGGGCTTAACTTCAACAGATTCTTCATTGCTAAAAAGCTTTTTTACTATTAAAAGACGAAACAAATATAGTGATTTTTTGATCGCACAAAATATTTCATACGCAAAAGTCAAAAAAATACAGAAAATAATTCTTGCAAGTACTCGATTACAGCTAATTATATTTATCGGAATAATTGCAAACAATCAATCGAATTGTATTTTTTTGCTCTACTTTTAAAATAATCACTTTGATCAAACCTAAAAGAAACAGCAATTTCGTGGGCACCTCCACTTGAGTATGCCTGTAAAGCCGACACCGTAAAATCGTAAGAATAGCCAAGTTTAAAGATTCCACTTTGTACTCCTACCATCAAAACAGCAGCATCAGCATTCGTCCAAGAGTACCTGTACCAGGCTCCTCCGAAGACAAAAGATGAACTAATATAAGCACCAGCATTCACTTGACCAAAATCTCCTTGCTTTACTATCAGAACATTTGGTGAAATAAACGCAGTTGAATTTCTTTTATTGCCTCTGTTAAGATCGATTTGTGTTCCAAATTGCATAGAAACCATCAATGGCACACCATTACTCAATCGATTTTCATTAAGGAGAATAATCCCGTCATTTCCGCGGTTCATATGTCGTAAGGACAAGCCTGCGTATACAGCTTTAGAGGCAAATAAGATTCCAGAAGAAATGTCGAAATAGTTAGCTTGCAAACTTTCAGGGCGTGCTTCCTCAGAAAAACTTTGGTCGGATACATCCCCTGTGATAGGATCAATTTGATCCAAGAAAACATATTTATCCCAATCGTAGAATTTCTGACCAAAGCCCAATTCTGTGCCAAAACGAACCGTCCAATCGTTTCGCATATTCAACTGATAAGAATAAAGTCCTTTAATCTCAGAAGTTGAAATAAATCCTTCTCCTTGTATGTCAGATAGCACAAATAAACCCAAACCACTTTTGGCACTTCTGAAATAAGTATCAAAACTAGCAGCATATGTTTGATAAGCATCAAATGATGGCCACTGGAATCTACTTTGGAGATTAATCCTAGGAGCACCAACACTACCTGTAAAGGCAGGATTAAGTAAAGTCGGGGACGCATAAAACTGCGAAAAAACAGGATCTTGTGCTCTTGCAGTAGAACAAAAAACTAGGATTAAAACAAACGAGAGTATAGAACGAATCATAGTATGCCTATATTTGTGAATATTCAAGTCAGATAACTTGATCGGTTAATATATAAATGCAAATTAATAAAACACAGTACTCGACAATCTAATTTTAATATTTGCCCATTAAGAGCATTCGGTTTGTTAAAATTGGAATTCAAAAACTTTACCTACAGTCCATGCGTTTTGGATTCATCAAATCAATAACACTATACCTAAAGTTTGATTATGCATAAGGTTTATACAAAGCTATTTCTTTCCTTCCTTCTTTGCCTTTCCTTTCAAGTAAACCATCTAAAAGCTCAAGAAGTTTTAAATGAGCCACTTAGTATTAGTTGGGAAAAGAAGGACTTAGAGCTTGACCAATCAGGAACTATGCTTGAAAAAGTATATGCTTTTGAAAACGGATGTAGAGAACCTAAGCTAATCCAAATACCCTATCTCAACTACACCTTTCAAGTTCAGGGTCCTGGAAAAATAACAGCATATATAACTGAAAATGAGACTCAGCTTCTAGATATTGACCTCAAAGAAAACCTGAATAAACTAGATAATGACTTTACAATTAGCAAGTCCGTTGAAAAAAATGGCGATAAGTATTTTGCACGGATAAGTATATTGCCTGCAAAATTAAATGGAACTTCAATCATTGGATTAGCAAGCGGAACACTAAAGGCAAGCTTTACGCCAGGAGTAGCAGAAATACGCAGAGGCCCCACAACAGTTGATTCAAAATTAGCCAGTGGAACCTACCACAAAATCTCCGTAGCTAAATCCGGCATATTCAAAATAAGTGCAGAATTCCTTCAAACTGAATTAAATCTAGACCTCAATACAATTGACCCTAAAAAAATAAAAATTTATGGTCACGGAGGAGGACGCCTACCCCTTCGAGCAGGAGAATATACTAAAGAGGACTTGCCAGAGATTCCAATCTGGATTCCAGGTGAATCAGACAATAGTTTTGATAGCAATGATAATATTTACTTCTATGCGGAAGGTCCTAACTCATGGAGATACGACGAAGACGGTATGGAGTTACAATTTGAAATGAATACCTATTCAAATAAAAATTACTATTTCATTCAATTTGATGACTCTACAAATGGGCTAAGAATTAATATTGATGGCCCAGTCGATGGAGAAACAGATATCACTTCATATGATGTAGTTTCAAGATTAGAATCAGACCAATACAACATATTAGATTATGTAAGTCTTAATCAGGGTTCTGGACAAGATTGGTTCGGCGATTTATTTAAAAACCTTAGAACAGCTAATTATTCATTTAGCATACCAAATCTTATAGTAGCTGATTCCATATTGCTTGAAGCCAGGTTTGCCTCTCGAGCATCAACGAGTAATACAACTTTTGAACTCAGTACGAATGGCCAAACAGCAAGTACTGCTACCTTTCCATCCACCACACTAAGTAATTCAAATTCATCCGGTGCCAAGGCGAAAACACTTCAGGAAAAATTCCTAGTAAACGGTAGTAATTTCACGGTTGAGGTAAATTACCCTGAGGTTGCAAATAGCACTGGTTGGTTAGACTATATCGAGGCACGAGGAAAAGCCAACCTAACAAAAGGAAATGGCCAACTTACTTTTCAATCCTATAAATCATTGGATTACAGTTCTGTAAACTATAAAATCAACTCTTCAGAAGCTCTACTAGTATGGGATATTTCAAATCCCTGCCTTCCAAGTAATAAAAGCATTAATGGTTCAGGTTCAACTAAGACATTTGGATCACAATCAGATGTATTCAAGCGTTTTATTGCATTCAACACGAGTGAAGCCTATTCAGAAATAAGCTATGCAGGAATAGTCGCCAATCAGAATCTGCACGGTATGCAGCCAACTGATATGATTATCATAAGCCCTGAGGTATTTATGAGTCAAGCAAACCGATTGGCTGAACACCGATCGAACAATGATGACCTTAGCATAAGCATTGTCCAACCTGCCCATATTTTCAATGAGTTT
>Ga0206131_10007524_pt1 | contig 10893 bp, 7 predicted proteins | sample Helgoland_Spring_FD_148636 | JGI IMG/M metagenome (GOLD analysis project Ga0206131, IMG submission 148636) | Pelagic subsurface seawater microbial communities from Kabeltonne, Helgoland, North Sea - Helgoland_Spring_Bloom_20160517_1 | ecosystem: Environmental > Aquatic > Marine > Epipelagic ... | reverse complement strand
ACGTATTCTGGATCGATTTGAATTGCTTTCAGTAGATTCGTTTCTGCCTTTTCATTTTGTTTTAACTCTATAAATGAGGTACCGAGTATATAATAAAGCTGTTTATTGTTAGGGTCTATTTCAAGTGCTTCCTTAATGTAAATTTCCGAACTTTCCGTATCTCCATTTTTCAACGCTATATTGATATAGTTTGTTAAAACAGTCATGTCCTTGGGAAATAATTCGTTGGCAACATCGGTGAGCTCCTCAGCTTTTTCAAGCTCTTCAACTCTGATTAGAGAATCAACAACATAACGATAGGTTGCCATAGCATTTACCTTGGCATCTTCGTACTCCTGACCTAAAAAGGTCTTGGTTTGATAAGCACCAGCAAAGCTCATGAATGCCATTTCGAAGTTTTTGTTGTTGTACATTCCAAGCCCCATATTGAAATATTGATCAACTCTACTTCCAATAAAACGTTCTGCATCTGGCGCATACTTCCCTTTCGGATCATTCAATACTTTAGCGAAACTCTCCATGCTTATCCCTGTATACTTCTCCAAAAGCGCTTCGTCGGGGGCAATGCCAGACATGGCATCAATTTGGGAAACTTCGATAAGTCCAAAATATACCATTCCACGATAGAGGTGCATTTTCATGTCATCCTTAGTTTCGTCATTAGCCGCTGCTAGGTCGATAAACGTCTTTGCTTTTGTTACCGTTTCTTTTGCTTTTTCAGGTCCAGCCATTGGATTGTATTTTTTCATCAGCATTGCTGCATCAGTCACATTCTTTTTTTGATTGAATGCAAAGCCCGCTGCAAATAAAAAAGCAATAAATAAAATGTTTGTCTTCATGTTCATAATTGTTATTATTAATAATGCACTTTCAAATGTTGTGCCACTTTTTCTGATTACTCTTCAGACGTTTCCTCATTTGAAGATTCAGTATTTTCTGTATCATCTTCTTGAGCATCAGATCCGGTCAAGGAGATTTCCTCTCCGGCTTCGTCCTCGTCACCTCTTGGAACTCTCGCTATTGCGGCAATTTCAGAGGTCCCTTTAAGATTTATAAGCCTTACACCTTGAGTTGCTCTACCCATAGTTCTGATACTGTCAACATTCATTCTGATGGCTACGCCACTTTTAGTAATAATCATTAAATCGTCTTCATCTACGACGTTTTTTATTGAAAGTAAATCTCCAGTCTTGCTCGTGATGTTAAGTGTTTTGACTCCTTTACCACCTCTATTTGTGATTCTGTATACAGGTTCTTGGTCTTCAGGGTCGTTTAGGTAGGTGCGTTTACCGTAACCTCTTTTAGATACGACAAGAATAGTTGTGTAAACGTCTTCAACACAAATCATACCTACCACCTCTTCGGTAGCATCATCAATTTTGATACCTCTCACACCTGATGCATTACGTCCCATCGGTCTTACGGCCTCCTCGTTGAATCTTATTGCTCGACCTGAGCTTGAGGCCAATACAATTTCGTTTTTACCATTTGTAAGTTTAGCTTCCAGTAATTCATCATTCTCACGGATTGTAATCGCATTAATGCCATTTGTACGTGGTCTTGAATATGCTTCTAAAGAAGTTTTCTTAATTACACCAGATTTGGTACACATCACTATAAAATTGTTGTTGATATAATCTGTATCTGTTATATCCTGAACTTTAACATATGCCTTTACCTTATCATCTTGAGGTATGTTTATTAAGTTTTGTATCGCACGGCCTTTGGCAATCTTAGTTCCTTCTGGTATTTCGAATACTCGCATCCAAAAGCATCGACCTTTCTCTGTAAATATTAAAAGATAATTATGGTTGGTCGCTACAAATAGGTGTTCTAAGAAGTCCTTTTCTCTTGTCGTGGAGCCTTTAGAACCCATTCCACCTCTGTTTTGTACTTTGTACTCTGCAAGACTGGTTCTTTTGATATAGCCGGCATGTGATATAGTAACAACAACCTCTTCATCAGCGATAAGGTCTTCGATTCTCATTTCGCTTGCGCTATATTCTATGGTCGATCTTCTTTCATCGCCGTATTTATTTTTTATTTCTTGAAGCTCAGTTCTAATGATTTCCATTCTCCTTGGCTCATTTGCAAGAATGTCTTTTAGATCAGCAATGGTTTTCATCAAGTCATCAAACTCAGCTCGTAATTTATCTTGTTCTAGACCCGTAAGCTGACGCAATCTCATATCGACAATCGCACGTGTTTGAATATCTGTCAATCCGAAACGTTCTGCAAGGTTTTCTTTTGCTTTGTCTGGAGATGGAGAACCTTTGATGATTTCTATAACCTCGTCAATATTATCTGATGCGATGATAAGACCCTCTAAAATATGAGCTCTTTCTTCTGCTTTTCTTAATTCATATTGCGTTCTTCTAACAACTACTTCATGTCTAAATTCAACGAAATTAGAGATCATACTCTTTAAGTTAAGGAGCTCCGGACGCCCTTTAACTAAGCATATGTTGTTTACTGAAAATGAGGTTTGTAGAGATGTGTATTTAAACAACTTGTTTAATACAACATTAGCGATAGCATCTCTCTTAATTTCAAATACAATACGCATACCATTTCTGTCTGATTCGTCTCTTAAATCAGATATGCCTTCTATTTTTTTGTCATTTACAAGGTCTGCTGTTTTACGAATTAAATCTGCTTTATTGACCTGATATGGTATTTCGGTAACGATGATTTGTTCTTTACCACTACCGTTCTCTTCAATTTCAGCTTTCCCACGCATCACAATACGTCCTTTGCCTGTTAGAAAAGCATTTCGAACACCTTCATAGCCATAAATGATTCCTCCAGTTGGAAAATCTGGTGCCTTTACGTATTTCAGGAGTTCTTCATCTTCAATGGCATTGTTTTCGATATATGCAATCGTACCATCTATAACTTCAGAAAGGTTATGAGGAGCCATGTTCGTAGCCATGCCTACCGCAATACCAGAGGCACCATTTACGAGAAGATTAGGTATTTTTGTTGGTAGTACACTTGGTTCATTAAGACTATCGTCGAAGTTAGGTCTAAAGTCAACGGTTTCTTTATCTAAATCATCGAGCATTTCCTCAGAAATCTTCTTTAATCTAGCTTCTGTATACCTCATTGCAGCTGGGCTGTCACCATCGACAGAACCAAAATTACCTTGACCATCCACCAGCGGATAGCGAAGCGACCAATCTTGTGCCATACGAACCATGGTGTCATAAACTGAACTGTCACCATGTGGGTGGTATTTACCAAGAACTTCACCGACAATCCTAGCTGATTTTTTGTGAGATTTGTTTGAATAAACACCAAGGTCCTGCATGCCGTAAAGCACACGTCTATGCACAGGTTTAAAGCCATCTCGCACATCTGGAAGGGCTCTCGAAACGATTACCGACATCGAGTAATCGATGTATGCGGATTTCATTTCATCCTCAATATTAATTTGAATTATCTTCTCTCCGTCTGCCATATCTTTTTACTCTCTTAAGTTAAGTTTCAAACATTACTTTTTAGTAATAACCAAATTTACAAAATAACAACCCTTGAGAACTCACTTTTTTAGGTATTTTACTAACAAATTATAAGTACAAATTGTGGATAAATAGGCGTATTTGACAAATTATTCATATTATATTTGTAAGTATAGAATTGATTGTAAGATATGGAAGCAAAATTTTCACCTAGAGTTAAAGATTTATTATCTCATAGCCGTCAAGAGGCCTTTAGACTTCGTAATGAATTTGTTAGTGCAGAACACTTGCTTTTAGGTTTAATAAAACTTAATGAGGGTACAGGTCTGCGCGTTATTCACGAGTTCCAGCTTGATTTAGAGTCAATAAAATCGGAAGTTGATATACTTTTAGAAAGACAATCTGTTCCTAAGCTTGAAAATGCAAACCTACCTTTACTTAAGCAGACTGAGAATATTATTAAGCAATCTTATCTGGAAGCAAAACAATTTAAATCTTCGGTAATAGGAACGGCACATATATTATTGACAATATTGCGCTACGAGGACTGTGCAGCATGTAAAATTTTAAATAAATACGGTATCATGTACGAGAATGCGAGAAGTGAATATGAAAATATTCTAGAAGAGACAAAAGGCCCGAAGGCTGAATTCCCAGGGAGTAGTAGTGAAGAGGAGGAGCCATTTTCTTCACCTGCATCTAAAAAACCAACAGATTCTAAATCAAAAACACCTGTACTTGATAATTTTGGGCGTGACTTAACCAAAATGGCTGATTTAGGGAAGTTGGACCCAATTGTTGGAAGAGAAAAAGAAATAGAGCGTGTGAGTCAGATTCTGTCTCGAAGAAAGAAGAACAATCCAATTTTGATTGGAGAGCCAGGTGTAGGTAAAAGTGCCATTGCAGAAGGATTGGCATTGAGAATCGTTCAAAGAAAAGTGTCAAGAGTGCTTTTTAATAAAAGAATTATGTCTTTGGATCTCGCATCTCTAGTAGCAGGAACGAAGTACCGAGGGCAATTCGAAGAGCGTATGAAGGCTGTTATGCAAGAAATCGAAAAAAATCCTGATGTTATTTTATTTATCGATGAAATACATACTATTATTGGAGCTGGAGGCGCAAGTGGTTCGTTAGATGCCTCAAATATGTTTAAGCCGGCTCTTGCAAGAGGGGAGCTTCAAGCAATTGGTGCAACGACTCTTGATGAGTATAGACAGCATATTGAAAAAGATGGTGCTTTAGAACGAAGGTTTCAAAAAGTAATTATCGAACCAACGAACACAGAAGAGACGATTCAAATCCTTATGAATATTAAGGAACGTTATGAGGACCATCATTCTGTTAGTTACACCGATGAAGCTATAGAGGCTTGTGTGAAGCTGACAGAACGTTATATTACGGACAGACATTTGCCAGATAAGGCCATTGATGCTCTTGATGAGGTTGGTTCTCGGGTGCACATCACAAACATCAATGTTCCAAAAGAAATTACAGAAATTGAAACTAAAGTAGAAGAGCTCAAAGAGGAAAAAGCTCAGGTAATACGTTCTCAGCAATATGAAAAGGCTGCTGAATTAAGGGATGATGAGCGCAAGCTTCTTGAAAAACTTGAAGCGGCAAAACTCAAATGGGAGGAGGAATCTAAAAACAACAAGATAGCTGTTACTGAGGAGAATGTCGCTGAGGTTGTCTCAATGATGTGTGGAATTCCAGTTACAAAAGTGTCTCAATCTGAGACTGGTAAATTGGTTGTGATGTCTGATGAGATTAAAAACCTTGTGATTGGTCAAACCGAAGCTGTTGACAAAGTAGTAAAAGCTATACAAAGAAACAGAGCTGGTCTTAAAGACCCAAACAAACCAATAGGTTCTTTCTTCTTTTTAGGACCAACAGGTGTTGGTAAGACACAGCTAGCAAAAGTGCTTGCAAAGAAGTTGTTTGATACTGAAGAGGCGCTTATACGTATTGACATGTCGGAGTATATGGAGAAATTTTCTCTTTCGAGATTGGTAGGAGCACCTCCAGGATATGTTGGTTATGAAGAAGGTGGACAGCTTACGGAAAAGGTGAGAAGAAAGCCATACGCCATAATCTTGCTTGATGAAATTGAAAAGGCGCATCCTGATGTATTCAATTTACTACTTCAGGTTTTAGATGACGGACATATGACAGATGGTTTAGGTCGTAAAATTGACTTTAAGAATACTATTTTAATCATGACATCCAATATAGGAGCGCGTCAATTGGCTGACTTTGGTACTGGTGTTGGTTTCGGTACACAAGCTCAGCAGGAATCAAAAGACGAGAATGTCAAGTCGGTCATACAAAATGCCTTAAGAAAGGCTTTCTCTCCTGAATTTCTAAACAGAATTGATGACATGATTATGTTCAAGTCATTAGGGAGAAAAGAAATTCATAGAATTATAGATATTGAGTTGGCTAATTTATATGCTCGAATTTTATCTTTAGGGTTTGATATAAAACTCACTGAGAAAGCGAAAGAATTTATTGTAGATCAAGGTTATGATGAGAAATTCGGTGCCCGTCCCTTAAAAAGAGCGATACAGAAATATATCGAAGACCCTTTAGCTGAGGAGATTATTAAATCCAACTTCAAAGATGGTGAGAAGATTACTATGGATTTGAATACCACCAAAGATGGTTTAGCGGTTAAGAAAAAGTCAAAAGGCTCAAAGAAAGAAAGCTCTAACGGTAAGGATGCCTAAGCAGCACCTTATTTTCTTTTAACAACCTCGTCAAAAGGAACACGATATCTTGGTCCCCATACTCCTTTTTCTGTTCCTTTACCTATGGATATTATCATATTGATTTCTGCCCCTATTGGTAATTGAAGGAGGCGCTTGACTCTTTTTTTGTCAAACCCCTCCATTGGGCATGAATGTAAACCTTCTGCGGCAATAGAGAGCATAAAGTTTTGTGCAGCAAGCGCGCACGACTTATGAACAACAATCCTTTGTTCTGCTTTCCCTCCTAGACGATAGAAGGGTTTTTTTATGCCTAATAGAAAACTTGTCAATTTTCTTAGAAATGAGGCGATTCCAATTGGGTCATTAAAATAGACTAGAGGAATTAGCTTTTTATAATAATTCAAAGCCCTATTTTGAAGCTTTCCAGGTCTGCCATCCAAACTTTCTTTGATCTTTTCATAATTCCATTTCGCTCGGCTGCGCCATTTGTCTTTCCGTGTGATAAAAACAACCATGTGTTTAGCTGTTTTTGCTGCGGACTGATTTAAGCAGAGTGGTATTAGCGCATCTAGATATTCACGACTCTCGATCCAATGAAATTCCCAAAGCTGCATATTACTGCTGTTTGGAGCAAGTATTGCATTCTTAAGGCCACGCTCGATAACTTCATTGGGAACTTCAACATCAGGGTCAAAACTTCTATTACTTCTTCTAGATTCAACTATTTTTTGAAATTCGTTTTGTAGCATTTAGCTGTTAAGTTTTGGTGCGCCAAGGTAATAAAGTATTTTAAAATCTGACACAATTTCGTGTAAATGAAAAAAAAACATGACAGCATGGCGGAATAACAAATGTGGCAGTATCTTTGACATCGCATAAGCAAAGATTATAATATGGCTGTGAAAAATAAAAAAGACAATAAAAAAACGAAGGAAACAGAAGAGGTTAATGAGGCTAAAACCGAAGTGAATGAAACTACCGAAGCTGAGGAGTCGAAAAAAGAGCCAACTGCTGAGGAAAAATTCAATGAACTGAACAATCGGTTCTTACGCCTATATGCGGAATTCGAAAACTATCGAAAACGTACGAATAAAGAACGTTTAGATTTGATTACCAATGCGAATGCTGACCTTTTAAAAGATCTTGTTCCTGTTATTGATGACTTTGAAAGAGCTATAGCCAACAATGAAACATCCGAGGATATAAACGGTATTAAAGAGGGTTTTAGTCTTATTTACAATAAGTATACTGGACTATTGCAATCAAAGGGACTTAAAGCAATGGAAGCAAAAGGAGCTGCCTTTGATCCGGAAATCCATGAGGCCATTGCCAATATGCCAACAGAGGACAAGGAGATGAAGGGAAAGGTTATTGATGATGTTGAAAAAGGATATTTTTTGAACGACAAAGTTTTGCGATTCGCAAAGGTTGTTGTGGGGCAATAAAACAAATATAGATGAGTCAGAAAAGAGATTATTATGAGGTTTTAGGTTTAAGCAAAAATGCTTCTGAATCCGAAATTAAAAAGGCTTACAGGAAATTGGCCTTAAAGTACCATCCTGATAAAAACCCAGACGATGCTGACGCTGAAGAACGCTTTAAAGAGGCTGCTGAGGCATATGAAGTATTGAGTAATGGTGATAAAAAAGCCCGATACGACCAATATGGTCATGCTGGAATGGGCCAAGGTTTTGGTGGAGGAGGAATGAATATGGATGACATATTCTCTCAATTTGGAGATATATTTGGTGGTGCATTTGGTGGCAGTTTTGGCGGTAGTCGAGGTGGTGGATCTCGCACGGTTAAAGGTTCTAACCTTCGAGTAAAAATGAAAATGACGCTCGAAGATATCGCAAATGGTGTAAAGAAAAAGATAAAAGTCAATAAACTGGTTAATGCAGACGGAGTTACTTTTAAAACCTGCACTACTTGTAATGGTTCAGGAAGGATAACAAGAATGGCTCAAACCTTTATTGGAGCAATGCAAACACAATCTGCATGTAATGTTTGTCAGGGTTCCGGAAAGATTATAGATAAAAGACCATCAGACGCCGATCAGAATGGTTTGAAGCGTCAAGAGGAGGTTATTGAGATTGAGATTCCTGCAGGAGTTGAAGAAGGTATGCAGCTAAATGTTCGTGGAAAAGGTAATGCGGGGCCATTTAATGGTGTTCCAGGTGATCTCATGGTTGTAATTGAAGAGGTTGAGCACGCTGAGCTGAAAAGAGATGGTGATAATGTTCATTACGAAGCTTTTGTGAGTTTTATGGACGCTGTTCTAGGCGAAAGTGTTGAAATACCTACCCTGTCAGGTAAGGTCAAAATTAAAATCGACCCAGGAACGCAAAGTGGTAAAGTACTTCGTCTTAGGGGTAAAGGTTTGCCAAATGTTCAGGGGTATGGTTCGGGAGATTTATTTGCGCACATCAATGTTTGGACACCAACTAAAATATCAAAAGACGAAAAGTCAATTATTGAGAAGTTGAAAAAATCAGAAAATTTTCAACCAAAAGCAGGTGACAAAGATAAAGGGTTCTTCAAGCAGATGAGAGATATGTTCTCATGACTCAGTTTATAGATTCAAGTAAAAAGTATCCTGTAACCATTCCAATGGTGGTCGCTACTGTTTCGCTTGTTCTTATCGCATATTTTTTGGGTGGAAGCGGTTTGTTATTCGATTATGAATACGCAAAAGATTTTGCTACATCTCAGGCCCCAGACACCTCTCAATACATTCAAGTGTTGGGTTCTAATCGTGTGTTATTTTGGATGCTACTGCCATTTACGCTCTCTTTTGTAATCTTCCTTGTGGCCATTAAATGGATTCATAAAAGACCAGTTCTTTCTGTTTTTACAGGACGCGACCAGTTAGACTGGATGCGGATTTGTACTAGCTTTTTTATTGTCTTTTTTTTCCTAACGATCATTTCTGCGCTTCAAATTTGTTTTTCAGATGATATCATATGGAGCTTTGAATGGAATACGTTTTTTCCTTTGCTACTCATAGCTTGCTTAATCATTCCTATTCAAACAACAATAGAAGAGTTATTATTTAGGGGGTATTTACTTCAAGGAATTAAGCGAAGATTAGGTTCAAATATTCAAGCTGTGGTTTTATCTGGATTCTTTTTTGGACTCATTCACTTGGGGAATCCGGAAATTGAAGCAATTGGTGTTCATGTGCTTTCACATTACGTATTACTGGGCTTATTTTTGGGTTTATTGACTTTATTTGATAATGGACTTGAGCTTTCTATGGGATTCCATGCTGCAAATAATATTTTTGCTGCCTTAATGATTTCTAGTGACTGGCAGGTATTTCAAACAGAAGCTTTGTTTGTCGATTATGCGGATCCTGAATTTACTTTTTCCATGTTTGGAACAACCTTGCTTTTTTTAATTGCATTAATATTTCTCTTCAAAAGAATGTATGGTTGGGGGACGCTAAAAGATTATCTGAGGTAATAAGACCATAATCCTCAACTTTTTTTAGATTTACATTAGTATGATTGAGATTGCACATGTTTCAAAGTCATTTCGACCTAAGGTAGCTTTGAGTAATGTTTCTTTTAAAATTAAGAAAGGAACTATTACAGGACTGCTTGGACCCAATGGTGCAGGTAAGACGACCCTAATTCGTTTAATGAATCTTATGGGTACCCCTGATGACGGATTTATTAAATTCGAAGGGCAACTTCTCAAAGAAAGCCACCTTAGAGAAATCGGTTACCTTCCTGAAGAAAGAGGCTTGTATAAAGAGCTATCTGTTCACCAGCAGCTGTTGTTTTTTGCCAAACTTCGAGGCTTAACCTCAGTAGAAGCGATGCAAGCTGCCAGTTACTGGATAGATCGACTGCAAATGTCTGAATGGTCATACAAAAAAACAGAGGCCTTATCGAAAGGCATGGCACAAAAGGTTCAATTTGCTGTGGCTGTTGTTCATGATCCAAAATTTTTAATCCTTGATGAGCCTTTCACGGGGTTTGATCCTGTAAATATTGATTTAATCAAACAATTACTTTTTGAATTTCGGGATGCAGGTAAAACAATATTGTTGAGCACACACAATATGCAGCGGGTTCAAGACATTTGTTCGCATATTATTTTAGTAAATAAGGGACAATTAATTGCCAATGATGCCATCAATGATTTGATAGATAAATTTGAAAGAAAGCATTTTATGGTTGCCTATCGAGGAACGAGTGTTGGATTTGCGAATGCTTTATGGACTGATTTTGAACTTGTGAAACAAACAGAGCGTTCTGACGGGGTTGTTGAGGCCCATCTATTAAAGCGGGGAGATAAGTCTGTTGATGACCTTATCAATAATCTTAAAGGCCATGTTTCTATTGAATCAATACAAAGAGCACCGGTTAATATGGATGAGGTATTCTTAAAGTTAATAGAAAAAACTACTGTATTATGAGTGGAATCGTTCTTATAGCTATTAAGGAGATAAAGCAAAGAATTCTAAACCGCTCTTTTATCTTAATGCTGCTTCTTGTACCGATGATGATTTTATCTATGGTTTATTTTTTAGTGAAAGCAGCTGATGAAGGTAAAAAAAATGTGCAGGTTTTAATCGCGGATCCAGGGAACATACTTCAAGGTGTGATTTCTTCTAAGGACGCCTCTAACGTGAATTATTCTTTTGTTTCTGATTACCTTGAAATAGAAGAATTTAAAATAGGTAAACGCTTTCAGGAATATGACGTTTTACTTGA
>Ga0206131_10007522_pt1 | contig 10895 bp, 7 predicted proteins | sample Helgoland_Spring_FD_148636 | JGI IMG/M metagenome (GOLD analysis project Ga0206131, IMG submission 148636) | Pelagic subsurface seawater microbial communities from Kabeltonne, Helgoland, North Sea - Helgoland_Spring_Bloom_20160517_1 | ecosystem: Environmental > Aquatic > Marine > Epipelagic ... | reverse complement strand
GGTAAATGTTTTATGTGATATTATAGAAAATCATGAAAGAGAATTATATCAAGACATTATAATAAATATACAAAATAATATACAAACCAGGAGACTAGATAGATATAATTATACCCTTGGATGATTCATTTGTAAAAGTTCTGTTAATAGTTGAAAAATATTATAAAAAATAAATTGAAAATATAAGTATGGAGGAAAAACGAATTGTTGCTATTGATCCTAAAATGTTTAAAATACAAGATAAAACCAGGAAAAAAAGAGAACCGAAACCTAAAGTAGAGAAACAATTGAAAATTAAAAACAACATCAAAAATCAGCGTTCTACCACTATGAAACGAAAACTATTGAATTTTATAAGGAAAAAACAGGAATTAAAATCACAACCTCAGGAACCCTTTTATGAACCTAACGTGTATGTTGAATCGTTTGATAATGAGTTTCAAGAATCATTGGATTATTTAGATAATTTATCAAAACAAACTCCTGTTCAATCTAGTGAAAATACACATAATAAAACATTCAAATCATACAATTATGATGATACCCCTATTGCTTTGGAATTACCTGAAAGTTTAAAGGATATAAGTGATGATATTCAAGTCCCGTCACAAAATACTAACCCGTCTGTTCATATTAACACGCCAAATTATGGTTGTTTGAAAAATGGTAATTTACCTACATATAGAAAATGGAAACATAATCAGACACAAAGACAATATCCATCAATAGATGTCAATGTGAAACAACCTGTTATACATAATAACAATCCAAATCCAATAAATAATGATGATAATATGGTCACAAATACTGGTATGAACGTCAATACCACAAATAATATGAATCGTGTTTATAATATTAATCCTCAAAAAATAAGTTCTATGATTGAATCTCAAAAACCATTAAGAAAACCGAAACATCGCCGGAAAATTATCCGAAGGAAATTCACGATTGGACGTTCCAAAATAATGCCAAAGGTTAGCGTGTTAGTATCAAATAAAACAATACGGAAGAATATATACACAAATAAAACGTTATTGAAACAGACACCTCTTGAAGAAGTGAAAAAATTCCTAATAAAACGCGGTTTTATTAAAATAGGTTCTCTTGCACCGCCAGATATTCTAAGACAGATGTATGAATCAGTGAAAACTCTTTGTGGGGATGCCACAAATCATAATCCTGAAAACTTATTATACAATTACTTTAATTATAACGAAGAACAGTAAACAAAAAATTGAAAATATTTATATTAATCACATTTTTAATATAAATTCGTCTATCTATTATAATGGCAAATATAATCTTCATACTCGCGATTGCATTATGCGTTAGGTTCTTGTACAACAAGAAACAGGAATTGAAGCTCAATAGAAAGGTGAATACCAATATTCAAAAAACTGCTCAAATTCGGAATTTGAAAAAAATAAATAATGTTGTTGAAATTCCTACGCGGATGAATAAAACTAGATATGTTGATCAAGATATACAAGACACTAGTTCTTATTTCAATTTATATTATCTTGCTATGCATGGTCTGTTTATTATATGTTTGGTGTATATCTTAATGATATAAGATAAATTAAACATACATAAATATTATTTTATATATTTTATATATTTAGTATAATAACTCCATGTCTGGTAATAGTATAGTTAAAGAATATTTTGATTATTATGAAACATATAAATCAAAATATGGTGAAAATACTGTCATTTTATTGGAAGTCGGTAGTTTTTACGAAATATATGGTGTGAAATCATCAACGACTAATGATATATATGGTTCTAACATTGTTGAAATTTGTAGTTTATGTAATCTTAATTATAGTGAAAAAAAACAAACATATAATAATGACCAAGTAATTATGGCGGGATTTCGTAATTATATGGTTGACAAATATTTGTCCAAATTAGTGGACGCTAATTATGTGGTAGCAGTATTCGACCAAAATCATGACCCAATCGTCCCTAGTAAAATATTGAGTAGAACATTGAAATCCATTTTTTCTCCTGGAACATATTTAAACAACGAAGAAAAGACTATCAATAATAATATAATGTGTATTTGGTTAGACAGCTTCAATAATAATTCGCGTATTATTTATGGGTTCTCTGTTATCAACATTTTCACAGGACAATCATATATTTTTGAATATGAAACGCCTTATTTCATGAATCCAACCAGTTTTGATGAATTAGAACGCGCGGTTTCCGTGTTTTGTCCATGTGAAGTTCTCATTGTATCTTCATTTTCACGACAAAACGTAAACAAAATAGTGCAATATATTGGTATTAAAAATATTAATGTTCATGTTTATGATTATGAAGACGAAAAAGTGAAGAAGTGTATGAAACAAACATACATTTCTGAAATTATCAAACAAAAATTCAATATCAATAATTATGATACGTACCATGAATTCAGTGTATATAACTATGCGACGCAAAGTCTGTGTTTTTTACTTGATTTTATGGATATACATAACCAGTATTTGACAAAGTGTATTAGTCTTCCAGAATTTCAAAACGTTTCCAACAAGATGTTACTTGCGAATCATACTTTACAACAATTAAATATTATCAATAATCATCAATCAGAAGGACAGTTTTCGTCGGTTCTCCAATTTACAAACAAATGCTGTACGTCTATGGGGAAGCGACTCTTTCATAATCAAATTACAAGTCCTTGTTTTGATGAATCGTGGCTTACTATTCAATATGAAAAAATCAAATTATGTTTAGAAAATGAGAACCTTGTTACTACCAGTCGCCGACTTTTGCGTCAAATTTTTGATATAGAGAAAATAACTCGTATTTTATTGTCAAATAAGGCATATCCAAATCATATTTATTCTTATTATAGTTCTCTTAAAGTGATTAGACAAGTAATATCTGTAGAAGGGGTCAATGAAGTTTTTCAATATTTACACCCTGATATTATTAACCAACATTGCGATAAGATAATTGAGTTTATTGAAGAACACTTTGATGTAAACAAACTTAATGTAGTTGATTTCAATAACAATTTTATTTTACCCAATGTATCCAGTGTATTGGATCAATATTTATTGCAACAAAAAAATAATAATAATATTATTGAAGAAATTTACAACGTTATGAATCAACTTATGAGAACCTGTGAAAAAAGTAAATCCAATAATCAAGAATTCGTGAAAAAACATGAAACCGAGAAAATGGGTCTATCGCTTATACTAACTAAAAATCGTGCGAAGAAACTACATACAGTATTACAGAAACAATCCACAATACAATTATCATCATGTGTGTTTGAAGCCAAAGATGTGCAATTTGTGTCTTCTTCTAGTAGTGCTGATGCGATTGTGTTTCCATTACTAGATAAAACATTGAAATCTAAATTAGCATTAGATGACAAAATACAATGCGAAATTCAAAAGGCATTTTATAAAGTGGTTGAAGATATAACATGTGATGAACACTTGATTTACATGGAAAAAATATGCCGATTTGTAGGCAACGTGGATGTGGTTCTAAATAAAGCACACATTTCTAAAAAATATAATTACTGTTGTCCGGAAATCATTGAAAGTGAATATAGTTGTGTGAGTGTGGAAAATATCCGTCACTGTTTAATAGAACATATTCAAAATAATGAAATATATGTAACAAATGACACGGAATTGGGAACATCTAATCAAAAAGGGGTATTACTATATGGGACTAATGCTGTTGGTAAAACCAGCTTTATTAGGGCACTCGGAATATGTATAATTTTGGCCCAATCTGGAATGTTTGTTCCTTGTAGTAAATTTCAATATAAACCCTATAAATCCATATTTTCACGTATTATCGGAAATGATAATTTGTTTAAGGGTCTTTCTACATTTGCGGTTGAAATGAGCGAGTTGCGCGTTATTTTACAAAAAGCAGATCAATATAGTCTTATTTTGGGCGATGAAGTATGTAGTGGTACTGAAAACGAATCCGCACTGAGCATTTTCATGGCAGCATTAATGAATATTTACGATAAACAATGTTCGTTTATTTTTGCCACACATTTTCACGAAATTTTGAATTATGATGAATTGAAAACCTTGGAAAATCTGAATATTTATCATATGCACGTTGTATTTGACAGAGAAAATGACACAATGATTTATGACAGAAAATTAAAACCTGGTCCTGGTACTAAATGTTATGGTTTGGAAGTATGTAAATCACTTCATTTAAACGACGATTTTTTAAATAAAGCTTACGATTTAAGAAGCAAATATTTCCCTGAATCCAGAACCACATTGGATTTCAAAACAAGTAAATATAATGCGAAAAAAATAAGAGGTTTTTGTGAATTATGTAATATTGTTTTATCACAAGAAGTTCATCATGTAAATCAACAAAAGGACGCAAATAATGATGGGTTTATTGGTAGTTATCATAAAAACCATGTTGCGAATCTGATGTCATTATGTGAGTCTTGTCATAATAAACAGCATCATTAATTATATTGAATTCTGTCTACGAGTACGGTTAGCAGGAACTCTACTACTACGCTTTTGTGTAGTTTTAATTCGTTTGGAAAAGGTCCGACAACCTAATATACTCTTTATTTTATCAGAGTTCGTTTTTTTAATAGGTTTAACAGTGTCACTTATATCAATTATATTATCCAAACATTTAATTATTGTCTTTGCTTGTTTATAATCAAAATCGTATAATTTGAATTTCAACTCTGTTGGATTTTTATGATTAGACCATATTCTTGGAAAATGTTTATAAAAGAAATCCGAATATAATAATTTTGTATTGGATTTGGATTCTATTATATTGACGAAACCTAATATATATTTTTTAATCAACACTAATGCTTCTAATTCCAATTCTATCATCGTATCTTGTATTTCTTCCCATAAACCTTCTTTTCCGCGTAAATAAACATGACAAAACAATGTGCTCCAAATATAACAAAAGTGATTCTGTGACTCAACGTGCTGTATATTAATGTCCATTTGTAGTTTCTCATCTTCTATTGATTCTAATGATGGCACAATAATTTCCTCAAACCCACCAGTAGGTTGAAAATAAAATGATTGATATGTCTCTTCAATTTCAAATTTAAATTTACTTGATTTTGGCGGATCTATTTTCTCTTTCATAGCTTTCAAAATCCTGGCATTTGTATATATTCTTCGCGCAACTTCCAAAAAACACTCTTCTGTACCAGATGTATTATATTCTTCGTTATATTCTCCTGACATTGAATCAAAAACATGTACTTTCATTGAATTCATGTCACACACAATTGCGCCGTAATGGCCTCCTGCTGTTAAATTCAATCCAAATATCGTGTATATAATTGTTTTGTTGTCAAATTTTTCAAATTCTTTAATTTTTTTCTCTGCATCTTTAATGTATGTTTGCATAACACTACGTGTATGAGAGTTATTTTTAATTTGCCAGTCACCTGATTTTTTTTGTTGAATATCAATTGTATCTGAACGTAAATATATTGAATTTTCTTCTTCATTACGAAGCATTTTTAATAAACTTTCTAGATTCTTTTCTTCTTCAATCATAAATTGTCTAAGTATTTCATTCGCGTTTTCTATTAATACAACATCCAAAGCATCATGTTTACAGACTAAATCCTTCTGCATTTCATCAAATTCACCGAATGTATCACTATCAACAAACTCTAATGGAATTTCGTTTTTTGTATCTTGATTCATGATTATAGTATATATTTATTATATATTTTTGTTCTTTTAGTTTGATTCAATTTTTATTATTAATATGTCAAATATATATATATATGGAAGTTCAAGTTGTCAAACGGCCGAAATTTGATTTTGAAGATGAATTAATTAATGTACTTAAATATAAGGTTCCTCCTAGAAAAACATTAACAAAAGAATTACAGAAATTGGCTAATAATATTCAAGGACATATTAATAAACGAATCATTGAAGGAAAAAAAATATCATTACAATGTCTTAACATGCTTATTAGTGTAATGTATTATAACGCAATATTATCAGTATCTACTACATATCCATATTTAACAACTGAAATTGATGAGAGAAATATTCAATCGTTTTTTGAAAAATCATCATTGAAAGAGAAGATGAAAAATATATTGAGTAAAGAAGCTGAACAAAACGCGGATTTATATAAAGATTTAGATTCTAAATTAAGTATTGATTATAATGAATTATTTAGAGACGCCGAGAACATAAATGATGATATTTTCTACATAATTAAGGATTTTAAAAAACGGATTATTAATACTGGAAGAACCTATACTATTAGTAGACGAAGTAAAAGTGTCCAACAGAAAAAGTCCGCTAAACGAAGAATATCTGGTAAAAAACGTTCTAATAGTGTAACACTGTCTTCACGTAAATCAGCGTTAAAAAAACTAAGAAGAACAATGAAGGAAAAATATAAAACAGTTGGCGGAACAAATGATAATTTAATTGACACTGTATTATTTTCACAAAAACCAAATTATAATACATTTGTTTTGTTAAACATTGTAGCACCGTTTTCATTATTTACTGATTCATTACAACCGCATTATAAATCACGCTCCGTTGGTGGTGGATTACCTCTTGTAACGTCTATGATAATGATGTTTCTACTATTAATGTCAATACAACATAGTGATGCTATCCGTGGAATAAAGAAGAAGAAATATGCTAAGAACACGAGAGGCAACGGATTTAGAGACATTGATTTTGATAAACTAAAAAAGAAATTTGAATATCTACAAGAACCTGGTAATTTTATGGGTCGTAATTTTATTCCAAGAAGTGATGATGTTACAAATTCATTTCAAAATTCCGCAATTGTTGGTTCTATTAGTAGTGCTATTATGATTGGTGCGATTGTATATGCCTTTCCTGTTAGTCTAACAACTATTGTTGCGGCTCCTGTCCAAAGTCTATTATTTTATGGAGGTGCGGGCGTTTTGTCCCTTTCAACAGGAATTTCTTTTTATTTTGGTGTTTGGAATGAAGATCAGAAATGGATGAAAGAACAATCCGAACTGGAAGAACTTATGGATGAAATATTAAAACAAGCAGAGGCTGCAGCAAAAAATGAAGATAAGCGAATTAAAGAGGAAATAAAACTAGTGAAAAATCTCATGACAAATTTTAACAAGAATAAATATGTTCATTCATTCGCATGGTATATTACATCTATTACTAATTATCAGTCCAAAACTCCAGAAGAAATGAAATTTCTTGAAAACCCTTTTAAAGATGGGGATTTTGCCCATAATCATACTTTATGGTCCACTGGTGAATATATTACGAACAGCTCTGAATTGAATGAAACAAATAAATACAATATATTATTAGAAAGTCCAAAATTTAATAAATACCAGAAAGATTTTTTGAAAAATTATATATTTATTATTAATATTATTGATACATTTCAATTGATAAGTATTTCTAGTCTTATTTTCATTATTTCTTATAATACATATATTTATTTAACAAAACGAGGTATTAAAGATTCAACCGCACCGCTTATAACGAATGCATCACCTGATGATGAAAGTAAACATCAGGATATTATTAAAGTTACACAAAATAATACATTTATTACGAAATTGAGGTTAATTAAAAGATTTTATCAACAAAAAAATCCTCAACTTTTTGAGAGTGCTATTGTTGAATCTCAAAACTACAAAACACCAGAACTTATTATAAATAAAATGAATGAAATTAAAACGTCATTTGATGATGAGTTCAATAAAATATTAAGCATATTATTATTATTAGAATATCATAATATATTAGTTGAAACTGATAAACTTTTAATAGTAAAATTTGATGATAATATTGTATATGATTTTGTAAATGGGATTATTGATGAAATAACAAAACCAACATCTACTACTGAAGTATTAGTTGATGATATACATATTATTGAAACACAACCAATTGAAGATGTGGATAGTATTGTTGATGGTGCGTATGAAGCTGCCGCCAAGTTGTTTTCTGATTCTAAATCTAGTAGTGCTGATGGTGAATCTAAACCTAGTAGTGCTGGTGCTGAATCTAAACCTAGTAGTGCTGGTTCTGAATCTAAACCTAGTAGTTCAACTGAATCCAACCCTAGTAGTGCTGGTGCTGAATCCAACCCTAGTAGTGCTGCTGATTCTAAGTCTAATAGTTCAACTGAATCTAAAATCTCATCGCCTATTTCCGATAAAGAAACATCACCAAGTCCAATAAGTGCTAGTGATATGACTGCTGATTCCAAGTAATTTATTATTATAAATAAATATTTATAATAATTATATTTATTCTTTATTTTCTGCTGGTGATGTTTCCGGACCTGATTTAGGTGATGATGGTGTGCTTTGAGTTGCGAATGAAAAAAATGAGGATGGTGGTGGTGTGTCTACTACTTGTGATGGTGCTGGTGTGTCTACTACTGGTGTTTGTGTTGGTGCTGGTGTTGCTACTGGTGTTGGTTCTACACTCTTTCTTCCTCTTTTTGAAGCTCTACCCCCTCCACCACTCGCAATAACTTTTCTAGCTGGCTGCATTTCCGAATCTAATTCTTCTATTTTCTTAGTTGTAGATGACAAATCTTGAATAAATTTGTTTTTATCTTCTTCGTTGTCAGTTTTTTTCATTGACTCAGAATTTTTCAATAATTTTTGTGCTTCCATGGTTAGTTCTTCATGTCTTTTCAAATCATTCAAATATTTTGTAATGTCTCCTGGTGTTAAATCCGCATCTTCAATTGCTTTTTTATTGAAAGTCTTCAACATATTAGACATGAAATCAATTCTACTTTGAATATCAATTGTTGTTAATTCGGTTGCCTTAATTCCTACTTCTTTCTTTAAATCGTCAATTTGCTGCTTTTTCGCGTTGGCACTTTGACTAAATATATTATACGTCATATTATCAATCATATTTTTCAATGAACCTTGCATAGTTTTTCCAACATCATGAATATATTCTAACAACTCGTCATATACTTTTTCATTCTCTTCATAAGATTTTGTTTGTACCAATCTCATCAATGTATACACTAAATATGTCTCTATACTAATAGCGACTGGTCTATAATAATAAACAAACATTTTCCCATATTCCGTTAATATAGCTAAATCTTGACCTCGTATATCCAACTCATAACCTAAGAAATAATCTAATCCAGCATCTATTCCATCCAATTCCAGAGCATAAAATGAATTTACACCAAATAAATATGAAGCTAATTCTGGTGTATAACGCAATGTATATCCAAATCCAATTATTAATGAAATAACAATTAATATACGAATGGCTACTAAAAATGGATTACCACCTTTTATGTTTTTTTCTTTTAATTCATAAAATACAAAAAGCTTTGAAAGTTTAGAACAAATATTCTTTAAGAATTGTCCATGGTCTAATCCTTCTGGAATATTTTTGACTTTTAATAATTCAGCTACCTTTGTTAGTGCGCTAATATCTTTTGACACAATACCTTGTTGAAGTGTTACAAATACTTCTTTTAACTCATCCTCATTCATATTTTGAATATAATCTAAATCAAAAAATTCACCTAAAATAGATTCTAATGAATTATAATTATTCTTTATTGCATGACTTGCTGACTTTGATTGACGTTTTGTAGAAGTATTTGTTTTTCTTTTACCAGGGGATTTTTTTCTGGTTTTACTTAATTCATCTTTTACCATTTGTTTGAATTTTGCGGATGATGTTAATTTTTTCAGAAGTCTTTTTTCTACTCGTGAAGAAAGATTTGGCATTATATTATATAACGATAAATTATTATATTTCATTGTATCTAAAATAAATCATTTATTGTAAGTCAATAAATCATTTATTAATTTATACTACTGCTCTACAATTACCGTAACATTTCCCTTTAAAATAATAGTGGTCTTTTTTTGATAGTTGCGGATCACTATAATGGGATTTATTATAAGGACCGCCCTTGCTTCCTGCTACACACTTGTTTCCGCCCAACAATACACAGCAATCAGTTGATGCACATACATTTTTATCTAGACTATTACATTTGGATTCTGTTGCCATTGGATCCATTTGATGAAAATGACAGAAACCTGCTAAAATAGAGGCACTATCATATATTGGTTTTGAATGACTTAAATCACTCAAACGACTCAAAAATACGGAATCTTCATATGTAGGCATAAAATCACTGGATTTGTGTCTGTCTTTACTTGCTTGTTTATGGTCAAACATAGTGTCATCTGCCAATAGAATTCTACTGGGTCCTTCAAAATACCCGAGTTCATCATCTTCCATAATTTCTTCTGGTGATTCATGATATGTGATATCAATTTCCCCAGGATTATAAGAAGACGAAGAATTATCTGGTAAACTTAATTGACGTTTTTGTTCTATTAATTCGTCTTTTTGTTCATTTAATTTGTCAATTTCATTAGTGTAGTCACTTGGATTGGCGCTCTCTTGATAGTCTTTTATTTGATCCTCTATTTGTTGAATCTCATGATTTATTTGTGCGCCCTGTTGTATTCGTGAATAACTACGACGATAAGATATATAAGACTCTTGCATTGGATAGCAAGAAGCTAAAACTAATATAATAAATATTAAAATCAAAATAGATGGCAAATACATGTATATATTATTGTGTTAGATTTATTTAGTGATTTAAATATATATAATAAATGTATATTTTTGTATTAGCAGGAGGTATAGATAGTAAAAATGAACCTAATATTTTTGTAAAGACACGATTAGATAAATCCATTGAATTATACAATTCAAACTCACATAATATAATAATAATTTTAGGCGGAGGAACATATCATAAACCACCAGGGTTAGATGTTAATAAGTATGTAGTTCATGAATCAACTAGTTGTGCGAATTACTTAATTGATAAAGGTGTTA
>Ga0206131_10007520_pt1 | contig 10896 bp, 6 predicted proteins | sample Helgoland_Spring_FD_148636 | JGI IMG/M metagenome (GOLD analysis project Ga0206131, IMG submission 148636) | Pelagic subsurface seawater microbial communities from Kabeltonne, Helgoland, North Sea - Helgoland_Spring_Bloom_20160517_1 | ecosystem: Environmental > Aquatic > Marine > Epipelagic ... | reverse complement strand
GTCTGCCTACAGCGTACGTTCCGGAGGAGTTTGGCAGCGACCTTGAAATACGTGAAAAGCACTTAAATAACCAACAATTTGATGGCGTACCGATTAGCTGTGATAATACAGTGTGGGGTCTCTACGCACTTGCATTGAGATGCTATGTACCGCCGAAGGAATCGAATACATCGATTAAAACAATTTTACTCAAAGTTCAGGAATCTAAGTTTACCAGCTTTGAGAACTATGACGACAAATGTTATGGAAAGGAAGAATGGACGCGTATTATAGCCAAGTACATTCCTAACGTGGATGAAAAACGAGGAGGAGGGAGTCCGAATGCAGTCCTACCCACCACGGCGAATTCAGCGGTTTCAAACAAGAGAACGAGGAAGGAGAATCATCGGAGTGCAACGACGATCAGGAGAGAAGTGCCAAAAGAGTTGTGGGAAGAACAGGCTTTTAACTGGGACGATTATTGCGTGTTGACCTCTCGCGCAGACGACATTGAGAAAATAATGAGAGAGTATCCCAATTTGAGAACGCCTTGTCTTTGTCTAGATTGGGACCAAGTTGAAAGAAACATCGGAGCAATGTTAAGGCTGGTCAAATGTGTTGAAAATTGGCGACCGCACGTGAAAACAACAAAAATGACGCTCGTTTGGAACCTTTTGCTAGAGAAAGGCGTCTTTAAATTTAAATGCTCGACGATCAAAGAGCTGCACTATTTACTTGCTACCATCGAACATCACGAAGTAGCGAAACAAAAGAAGGAAACGACGACGAAAAGAAGGAAGAAGACAACAGCTTCAACGAAGCAGAAGGACGCATTAAAGTACGATGTTTTATACGCGCATCCGCTCGTTTCAAAAGAGCAGTGTGAAGACGTAAGAACACTCGCGATGGAATATCGCATGGTGAAAATTAACGTCTTGATTGAAGCGGCACCTAGATTAGAAGATACCACATTGTTAAAGCTCTTTCGTGATAACTGCTTAGTTGATTGGACGTCGATGCAAGACGATACCATGTTACCAAATGTTGGATTTTTTCTCGATTTCAGCAACGGATTCGACCGAACTGGATTCAGTTTACTGGATCCTTCTGAGGTGGACAAGACGTTCTTTGAAGAGCTCATGTCTCACGCTTGGAGTCGAAGTCGCTTTTCAGGACTTTCTGTTTATGAAGGTCACATCGATGATTGCGTTGGATACGACAAAGACAAGTTGAAAGCAAGAGAAATGAAATGGAACATCGATGACGAAGCAATCGTAAATTTTCTTAAATTTCATAAAGAGCAACAGTCGTCAAAGGTTGGTACGATGGTGAAGGCAAATAAAACAGCGCAACCGATTGAAATTGTCACCTCTGGTACTCCTACATTTATTCACGCCCTGGACAAATATTTGAACATGAAAACCGGCAAAATGGATCGTCACGAAGGAACGTTTTACGGGAGAAAAATTCTGAGAACTGTATCCCCTGGCACTGTAGTGTTCTTTGATCATCGTTCACACACGCAAATATGCCAACAAATGCGCGATAACAATATATATTTGCGACCAGCACTGTATGTTGCCGCCAAGGTTGTATCAAAACCTGGAAAGAAAAACGATCGAATGTTTACATGCAACGCGGGATCAAAGTCGATTGCCGCCGAAGCAGGCTCTCCCATAGCAATTGTTGCTGCTAGTACAGGCAAATTATCTTTCAATGGTGCGACCAAAACTATGACTGAAACGTTTTGGAAACAAACCAAGTGCTCAGAAGAACACCTCACGTTCGAGGTCGTTAGGAATTTTATCGAAGATGGTGGGGCACCACCGCCGGTTGAAAAAGGTGAAACCATTTTCATGGTCCCTCGTCACGTGTGCCCAACTGTCAATCTCCATGAGTGCATCAATCTACTTTCTTATGATGATGATGCACGAAATAAAAACTTTATTCATCGAGCAAAAATAGATGCGAGAGGGCACGATATGGATCCGGTGGAGAACCACCTCGATGAGCTCTGCGAATCTTTCAGTTTGAGTACCTACAAAGTGGGAAAATTTATGTAATTTATGCAATCACAATGCGACTTCCGCTGCTATCGCTATTACTACTACTACTACTACCACCACCACTACTACTGTTACTACTACCATTACCTTCTCTTCTGCGTCGTCTGAAAAGAGCATCGAGAACTGCGCGCACTCTTCTCGAAATTTCCGCCTTGAATGTTTCCGAGAGTAATCGTCTGCCTTCGCTACTGTTGAGCGCGTCGAAAGCGATTTTAAACCTCGGAATTTGCGTCAAGTTTGCGGCATCGTTCAACACGCGAAGCAACGACGCGAACGCTAAGCCTCCGATTGCATCGTCGTACGCTAACGTCCGAGCCGTTTTTCTCAACACTTCGCTTTGGTTTGGATTTTTAAGCACCCGACGAATGGCTACCGGATACACCTCTTTCAACACGTTGAACGTCCCGTCCGCGCTTCTCGCCATGCCTTCTAATCCGCCCAACGCGCGCGCGTTGTTGATAAAATACGGCGGTAATTGAAACTCAAAGCGAGGGACTAAAGCGAGCAAGGCGAATAAAAGTTCGTCGAACCGTATCTCAGGGACAATCTTCCCCGAGCCGGATTCCGGGAATTTCAGCGTTTTGTTCGCAGCGTCCTCTAAGGCGTCTTCGAGGTCCTTCATCTTCACCGCGTCGTTCATCACCGATGGTGGCACTAACATCAACTCGCCAAACAAATTCGCCACTTTCCTGTAATCTTTCTTAAATACCATCAGCGATACCGCGGCGACTAAACCGTCTCGGACTTGTTCCGGAACCGTTGAAACCAATCCGAAATCTAAATACGCCAACCCGCGATTATCGGGAAGTTTGATCAAATTTCCTCCGTGCGGGTCCGCGTGCATGACGCCTGTTTCGATGAGTTGACTCAACGTACACGCGATGCCTAACCTGACCAACGGTAAATCTTTCGGATCGACTTCGCGCAATTCCCCGGACGTCAACGGCGTCCCTTCTATCCATTCTAAAACCAACACTTTCTTCGACGTGTACTCCTCGTACACTTTTGGCACTTTAATTTCTAGCTTACTTTTCCGTCCGCTGTTATCGCTGTTACCCGCGGCGCCGTTCACGACGTCGTCCATCTTTGCCGTTCCTTCTGGGCCGTACAGGCTGTTAAACTTCTTCACGTTTTCTGCCTCGTTTTCGAAATCCATCTCCTCGAACAATCTCGACACGAACTCGTCCACCGCGTCCACGGCTTTCGCCTCCACCAAATTAAACTTTTCTAAATACGACGCCGCCAATCTCAACAAGTACGCGTCCGCCTCCACCTGTTCTCGGATGTTTGGTCTCTGCACTTTCACCGCGACCACTTCTTGCGTTTTCAATCGACATTTATACACCTGACACAACGACGCCGCCGCCACAGATCCTTTCTCTAGCATTTCCTCTACGTTCTCTATGTCCTCGTATAACTCGGGACTTTCTTCTCGAATAGTATCGATCGCTAACTGATCGCTGAACCGTCCCATGTCGTCTTGCAACTGCCCGAGCGCTCCCGCTAACTCTGGTCCGACGAGATCCCCGCGACTCGCCGCCGCCTGCGCGAATTTCACGTACGTCGGACCGAGTCTAGAAATCGCGCTCGCTATGGACTCGTAATCTTTCTGCGCGTATTTCGCCGCGCACCGGACGAACGTCTGCACCAACAGTTGCACCCGCTTCGCTATTTCAATCAAAGGCATACGCGGTTGCTTTTGCGTCAACACTACATTCGCTCTCTTTATGTTTCTCCTATTCCTCGAAGTGACCACATCCAAAGAAGAAGACGAAGACGACGAAGCGTTCTCTCCTTCTCTGTTGTCCACAAAAATCGCCCTCAATGTTCTCGACCGAAGAGGAAAAACCTCCTCATCACCGCCTTTCTCTCTCTCTTTCTTAGTCTTCTTCTTAAAAGCGAAGTTTGCGTGCGTTCTTCGAATACCGCTCTCGCTTAAAGAAGACGATGAAGATGCAGAAAAAAACGCTCCAACATATCTTCGTTTTCCATTTCCTTTTCCTCGCTTCCATTCTTCATCAGCGCGAAGACGGCGCATCGAAGATAAAGAAGAAGACTTTAAAGAAGAAGAAGAGCGACGATGAGAAGAACGCGCCAACAAAGAAGAGGGGGCAACGAAGGAGACCATCCTCTCTCTTCTTCTTTAAAGTCTTCTTCTTCTTCTTCTTCTTCTTATCTCTGTGTTATAATAATGTGTTCAGTTCTTTCTTTTTTGCGAATGAAGAAAAGACAAGACGAGACACAAGACTTTGGTGCTTTTTTTGACTTTTCTGCTTCTTTTTTTTTTCTTCAAAGAGCTCACAAAAAAGTGTTGGTGTTTTGGGATAAAATCTTCATCATCATCGCGATGAGTTTCCAGTCGTTCGTGGACATGATGCAAGGAGGAGGAGGAGGAGGATTTCATCAGCAAAAAAGCACGACCTCTTCTTCTTCTTCTCCCTCGTCGGTGGTGGAAACAAACGCGATACCTTTGCAAGCCGCTTCTGCGCAACAAAATCAACAACAAATAAAGACGAATACGAACAAAAGAAAATTTCTGAAAACTAGTCTCATCGTCTGCGGATGGTTCGCATCGACGGTGCTTTTGATTTCCTTCAACAAAATCTTAATGCGAGACGGGAGCAAGTTTCGATTGCCGATATTTCTGACGTTCATGCACATGTGCGTGGCGTACGTGTGCTGCGAGATTGTGCTGAGTTTCAAAGAGCGGAGTTTAGTCGTCGCTGCGTTTAATAGTAGTAGTGGAAGTAGTGGAAGTAGTAGTGGAAGTAATAAGAGTAGCAATAGCGCTTTTAGAGTGAGCGCTCGACAGCAGTTGCAATCGAACAGGCAGTTTTGGAAGATTTTTGCGTTGAGTCAAACGTTCGCGGTGTCCATCGTCGCCGCGGTGGCGTCTTTGGAGTATTTGGAGGTGTCGTTCGAGCAAGCGATTGCGGCGTGCACGCCGGCGGTCACGGCGTTTATGGGGATGGTGATTTTACGGAAGAAAGAGCATTGGCGGGTGTGGGCGAGTCTAACACCGGTTATTTTGGGTGGGATGGTCACCGCGGGTGCGGAGCCGACGTTTCACGCGAAAGGTTTGGCGTTAGTTTTGGCGAGCATGGTCGCCAGAGCGACGAAGAGTTGTTTGCAAGAGTTGTTGTTGAGCAGCGCGGAATCGGAAGGAGGCGTTAGTAAAGACGGAGTCGTCCAACAATCGGAAAAGTTAGATTCGTTGAATTCGTTGCGATGGATGAGTTTAATGTCCGTGTGCACGTTGCTTCCCGCCTCTGTTGAGTTCGAAGGCGTGTGCGCCATCAAAGCCGCCTTACGATCTGCTTACGAAGAAAACGATTTAGCCTGGGCGCTCTGCGCCAACTGCGCAGGCGCGTTTTTAGTCAACATCAGCCAATTTTTAGTGACGCAACACGTCGGCGCGTTGAGCATGCAAGTTCTCGGTAACGTAAAAACCATAGTCACGGTTGTCTTTTCCGTGGTTATATTCAAAAATGTCGTCGGTTTACGATCCATGCTCGGGTACGCGTTGACTTTAATCGGATGTTTCGTATACTTGCGAGAGAAGCGAAGACGGGAGGCGATTGAAAACAACAACAACATCAACAACGAGCTCGTCGCACCTCTCGTCGGGAACACCGAAAACCAGGTTTAGTCGTAGAAGAAGAAAATGATATAACAGTGATGTCTCGCGTAGAATTGATTATTCTTTTATTTTATTCCTTGTTGTCTGCCCCCTCTCAGTCGATTCGACAGAATTTTATCCGAATACTAAAAAAGGCCACGAACAACACGCAAGGAAGAAGAATCGAAGAGGACAACAAATGACGACGACGTTTGCTTTGTTGGTATCGTCCTCCTCCTCGGCAGCGACTGCAGTATTTAAAATCGGCGGCGGCAAAAATAACAACAGTAACGCGCGTCGTCCTCGTAATCAACACACAGAGCGAAGCCGCCATTTGTCCCCAACACAAAGGAAAACGAGCACACGAGCGGCGAGTTTACCACCGAGTCGTTTCAACTTCACCTCGTCCAATCAGAACAACAACAGCGAGTCCTCCTCCTCCTCTTCCTCCTATCCGAATGGTAACAGCCATCGTTTGTCCGCGATGGAAGAGGAAGGCTTCGCCGGGAAATCCGCCTTCTTTGAGGAGGCTTTATCCGAACAGGAGCGAACGAGGAGTCGAATGTTCAACACGGAACCGCTGTCGATGGTCACCCCAACTGCGAGACAGGAGAGCAACGGATCGGCGAGCACGTCGTCGTTTACGTCGTCGTCGAATAGTAATAGCAGTAACGAGATAGGGACATTTTTCAAGCACGAACCGAGGGAGAAGTGGAAGAAGAAGAACAAGTTCCCGGTTTTGTTTTACTCGAAGGAGCACGAACCATTGGCGAAGAAGATCGCGGAGTTGGAGGAGTTTTCGGTGGAGTTGGGGACGATTAATTGGGAGTCCTTTAACGACGGGTTCCCGGATTTGTTCATCAACGACGCGTACGATATTCGAGATCGACACGTTGCGTTCTTGGCGAGTTTTCACAACCCGGAGGTGATTTTCGAGCAGTTATCGATTATTTATTCTTTGCCAAAGATGTTTGTGGCGAGTTTTACGTTGGTGTTACCTTTCTTCCCTACTGGAACTGCGGAAAGAGTCGCGGTGGAAGGCGAAGTGGCGACGGCGGTGACTTTAGCGCGCATGCTGTCGTCCACGCCACCCAGTCGCGGCGGACCGACCAGCGCGGTTATCTTTGACATTCACGCGTTGCAAGAACGCTTCTATTTCGGAGATGCCATCTTGCCGTGTTTTGAAAGCGGCATTCCGATGCTCTTAAAGCGATTACAGAAATTAGAAGACGCGCAGAACGTCGTCATCGCGTACCCAGACGAAGGCGCCTATAAACGCTTCCACTCGTTCTTCGATCGCGCCGGGTACGAATCCGTCGTCTGCACGAAAGTTCGACAAAAAGAAAAACGAATCGTAAAATTAAAAGAAGGCGAACCGGCTGGCCGTCACTGCGTCATCGTGGACGATCTCGTCCAATCCGGTGGAACGTTAATCGAGTGCCAAGCGTTGCTCCAAAAACTCGGCGCGACGAAAGTCTCCGCCTACGTCACCCACGGCGTTTTCCCGAACAAAAGCTGGAAACGCTTCACCAGCGAAGGCGCCGGGGGGCAAGGATTTTCCAACTTTTGGATCACGGATAGCTGCCCGATGACCGTCAAAGACGTGGAAGGTTTGAAACCCTTCGAGGTATTATCTTTAGCACGGAGGATTGCGAAAGCTTTGCAAATCTAATCATACATGTTATGTTATTATTTTGCGTACTGCTGTGTATTTATGTAACCATCAAAATCCGCGTCATAAACAATCTTTGATCTTATTAATACTCTTTAAGTCTGCTTTTAATAATAAAGGATTTTCAATGCTGCCACCCTCTGCCTTGTTGTTAAAACCCTCCTCCTCGTGTACCAACGCACTCACCTCTGAGCTTCTTCTTTCAAGATCGAAAACATCGAGATTAAAAGGAGGAGGGAAAGGAAGACGTCACGCGTTCGTTAAAACGCAAAAAGCGTCGTCAAATTCATCAAATCGATTCTCGTTCGACGAGTCGGACGCGATGGAAACCGGCGAGTGGTCCCCGTACGAAGTCTTAGAGGTGGATTCAAACGCATCCGCGGAGGAAATCCGAATCGCGTATAAAAATAAGATGAAGGTTTTTCATCCCGACGTCGTGAAAGATAAAAACAGTAACGGTAAAGCTGCTTTTGAGATTAATAAAGCGTACGTGCTTTTGAGCGAGAAGCGAGAGCAAACGAACTCTCTTCTGTCTGCTTTCTCTCGAAGCAAAGGAGGAAGAAATAACAACGGGAAAACAAAAGAGCAAAAAGAAGGCGTGGTTGGACCTATGTCTGAGTATTTACTCGCCGAGTTAGTCGTGTGCGGATCCGTGGACGAAGGACTGAGCGAAGAGTGTTCGATCGACGTGCAAGAAATCATCGTAGACGAAATCCAACAGTTTTGCAGCGTGTTGGCGTTTTCGAGCGAGATGCCGTTGCCGATGCCTATTCAGGTGGATAGGTTAGAGAACGGCGTGAGAATGGCGTTCGTCAGGTGGGATTTTGACACGAAAAATCTGGAACAAGTTGGAAGTTTGTGGTTTGAATACGATACTGACGACGGGATGGTGAAGATTGCTCGACGGTGGCAAAAAGGAGAAACGAGAGGAAAGAGAGACGAGTTACCCGGCGAAAAGAGAATTTTAGAGGACTTTTACGAACAGTTCAAATATTTGAAGAGCGTTGGGATGGACGGTTTGAGAGGGGAGGATGAAGATGGGAACGCCATGGCCACGAGGGAGAAAGAAGAACAAAAAGGAATGAAAGGGGCACTCGCGATGGCGATGGCTTTCGCTTTGCCAGTTCTTCCAACGCCTCCAACTTTCGGGAAGAAAGTAACGCCGGGCGGGGCATACAGCCACTACGCGATTAAGAAGAACCACAAGATTACCGACGTAGACTTAGGCTTTTGATGAAAAAAGTCAACTAGAATTAAACTAACTCCACAAGGCTATTGTCCCCAAAGGTCATCTTACTCTGCTCGAAAAATGCCTTTCTAGCGTTGCTAATATCGCTACTACTAATGCTACTGTTGCTGCTATTTTTACTTCTGAACGTTTGGTCTGCGTGAAACGCAATCGCCGCCGCGGTAATTTCTTTTGTCACTTTATCGTCCAAATTACCTACGTCGCACACGCTGGATTGAATGAATGATTTTTCATCCAAGAAATCAAAGTGCCCACAATCGAGGGTGAAACCCCACGGCTCTTCGCTCTTTTGTTGATACGTCTTCTTGGCTACTTGCGCTGCTTTAAAAAAATTCGCGTAGTTTGATCCCAAAGGAGCGCACTCGCCGCCTTTCAACCCGCCAATAACTAACGTAGCCGGCGGCCCAAATTTTTTCTTCTCCCTATCGTCGCTCTCCATTCCCATGACCGCTGAGGGAAAGCCAGGTCCTAATGGTGCGTACTGCGTGTTATCTACCGGATCTACCAACGCTAAACATTTTACGCGCTCGTCGAATAAACTCTCCAAAGCGGAAATCTTCCCGCCTCTCGAGTGCCCGATTAACAACACCTCCTCCGAATCTACAATGTTCGACAGAGTCCCGCTCCCGTAACTCGCCCACGTGATCAAGTCCTCCAACAAAGACGCACTCACGACGTCATCTAGCGTCTCATTTATACTCTCGCTCTTGTCGTATCTCAGAACGACGTAACCGAACGAACACAATCTCCGAGCGAGGAAATCGTACGATTCCGCGTCGACTAAAAATCCCGGCGTGAACACGGCGAGCGGGAACAGCGCTTTCTTCGTTATCTCCGCGGGGATAAAGGAGTCTTTTTTCGCGGCACTACTAGTACTCCCTTGCACGGGAAAGAGCTCGTCTGGATTCACCGGAGGTGGAAATGGCACCAACGCTTTCACCGACAACCGACAGGCGATGCCCGTGCACAACGGATACACGGAAGCGGAGACGTGTTCCACTTTCGGTAACTGTCGAACGGAGAACGGTCCTTGTTCGAAGTATTTCTCTATATATGCCGATGATGATGATGTGTTTGTGTTCGTGTTGTTCTCTTCTTTTGCCGTCGTCCTCGACGCCGTCGTCGTCGTCGTCATCATCATCGCCACCGCCGCTCGTCTCGTCCAAAACGCCTTCGGTTTCAGTCTGTCTCGTAACACTTTTTCTCCCGTCGTCATCGGCAGCGGTCTCGTCGTCGTCCGTACAAAAGTGGTTTCATCCTCGTCCTCGTCGTCCTCGATGGTAGCAGTATTATTCACGAGTAAGAATTCCTCCCTCGAAGCAGCTCTCGTCGTCGTCGTTTCCCGTCGTCGTTTCTTATCGATGATGGTTTTGCCGCCACTCGAGGGAAAACGCAAGTTCCCTGAGGTGCAGGATGACATTCGTCTCATCCTCCTTTTCCTCCCCCGCTTCCTCGCATCAAGAATCGCAGCAGTAGTAATACTACTGCGAGCAGTAGTCGTGGTCGCATGAGCAGCCGTAATAAATGGTGTTGATGTCATCGTCGATGTCATTATTAATATTATTGCGCGTGCGTTTTGTGTTGCACATCCCCCACAAAACAATTGAACAACGAGAGAGAAAGAGAGAGAGAAGAAGGAGACTGAGCGCGGTTTTCAAAGAACCCAGTCGCGAAGATAAAAGAGCACTAAGAATTGCACTAAGAATGGGGGGTTTACACTTAATCGGTTTAGGTCTTGGAAACGAGAAAGATATCACCGTCAACGCGTTGGAAGCGATTCGGGACAAATGCGCGCACGTGTACCTGGAAAATTACACCTCCGTTCTCGCCGCCTCTCCTTCAAAGCTGGAAGAGTTTTACGGGAAGAAAGTGACCATTTGCGACCGCGCGTTCGTCGAATCGAACGGCGTGGACGGGATGTTAACTCAAGCGGAAAAAGAAGACGTGGCGTTTTTAGTCGTCGGCGACTGTTTCGCGGCGACCACGCACTCGGATTTAGTGCTGAGAGCGCACGAGAAGAAGGTGAAAGTGAAAACGTATTACAACGCGTCGATCATGAACGCGTGCGCGGGGTCTGGATTACAGCTGTATAATTTCGGGAAAACGGTTTCCTTGTGTTTCTTCACGCCAACGTGGAAACCGGATTCGTTTTACGATTCGATCAAGATGAACAAAGTAAACGGCGGTTTGCACACGCTCGTGTTGCTGGATATTCGGGTGAAAGAACCGACGGTGGAGGCGTTGTGCACGGGGAAGAAGATTTACGAACCGGCGAGGTTTATGAGCGTGAGCACCGCGGCGAGACAGATGT